>Ga0318568_10000009_pt1 | contig 73974 bp, 68 predicted proteins | sample GRESIP088b5f21_FD_203690 | JGI IMG/M metagenome (GOLD analysis project Ga0318568, IMG submission 203690) | Tropical soil microbial communities from Luquillo Experimental Forest, Puerto Rico - GRE.SIPMG.088b5f21 | ecosystem: Environmental > Terrestrial > Soil > Tropical forest > Bulk soil...
GTTTCTATATTTTTAAATGATTATTGTTTTAACTCTACAAAAATAATCAGAAGAAAACAGAATTCAGCATAAAACTCCATAGAGTTTTTTTATACTGTCATAGGAAAAACAAATTTGAATAAAACAAGTTCTTATGCTTTGTATATTAATACGGTTGCATAAACTGCAACTCCCTCTTTACGACCTACAAAGCCCATTTTTTCGGAAGTAGTTGCTTTGATCGAAATTGAATCTTCAGCAACTTCCATTACTTCGGCCAGACAATTTTGCATTGCTGGGATATGAGGATTGAGCTTTGGTTCCTCGGCGCAAACGGTACAATCGGCATTTCCAAGTTCAAATCCCTTTTGGCGAAGTAACAACATGGTTTTACGCAATAGAATCTTGCTGTCAATATTTTTAAAATCGCTCGATGTATCCGGAAAATGAAATCCAATATCGCGCAGGTTTGCTGCACCAAGCAATGCATCACACAAAGCATGAATTAAAACATCAGCATCGGAGTGTCCGAGCAATCCAACAGAATGATCAATTTTTATACCTCCAAGCCACAACTCACGTTCAGCCGCAAAAATGTGAACATCGTAACCAAAACCAACGCGTATATTCATCATGTGTAAAAGTGTAATTAATAGAAAAACGGTTGAACCAACCTGAGGGAAGTGTACAACCGTTTTTTAGTAGTATAGAATGTTTTTATATAGATCGAAATTATTTAATCAGGTTTTTAAGACCAAGCAGATCAAACGACAGCGTGAAACGCAAGGTTTGATCCAATGGATTCGATTGGGAAGTGGAAACCACATAAGCTGCATCTAACTGAAACATATTTAGCTTGAAACCAGCACCAGCTGTAAAGTATTTGCGGTTACCTTTATATTGGCTTTCATTGAAATAGCCTCCACGTACAAAGAACTGATTATTGTAAGCGTATTCTGCTCCTAAAGACCACATAACTTCCTGCATTTCTTCCTTAAAACCACCTGGCGCATCAGTAAATGACTTAAAAATCCCGGTCAATGGAGATAAATCACTATATTCTTTGGCCGACATGCTGTTTTGAGTCGGGACTAACAGTTTGTTGAAGTCGGCGCTAATAGAAATTTTATTGAAATTGTCTATCGGGTAGTCGTAAGAGCCTCCTAAGCGCATATTTGTAGGGATGAAACTGCTTGTTTCTTTCTTGTCGTATGATATTTTAGATCCAATATTTGAAATATTCAAACCGAGGTTCAATGTTCCTTCAACACCCTGAAGTGGCATTGGAGTTTTATAATAGGCTGCAACATCGCCTGCTATTGAAGTTCCGGGGTACATCTGAGTTCCACCGGTGAGGTTAATTCCATTGTTCAGATCAGAACGAATGTAACGTAAAGTAACGGCTGCCGAAAATTTATCAGACAATAAGCGTGAATAGGCAACATCAAACGAAATTTCATTTGGATGAGCTGAGCCCTGAGGAATGCCTAATTGATCCATCAATGTAATGTCGCCCAATGAAAAATAACGTAGAGAAGTGCTTAAAGCTTGTGTTTTGTCAATTTTCCAGTAACCGGCTAAGTAAGCAAGATTTATATCCGGCACTAATTTTCGTAGCCATGGAGTGTATGACAGCGACAAACCGGCATCGCTTTCCATGAAAACATATTTTGCAGGATTCCAATATTGTGAGTTAACATCTGGCGTCGTCGCTACACCAACATCTCCCATACCTCCGGCGCGTGCATCAGGAGCAATGGAAAGAGATGGAACGGCTGTAACAATAGGGTTGTTAACTTGGGCTGATGCACCTATTGAAAATGAAATAAGAATACACAGTGCAAGAAAGTTGTTTTTCTTCATTATAATGTCATATTTTTTGAAACTGCAATATTACAAAAATTAATTAAGAAACAGATTATTTAAACGTAGAATTCTATGGTTTATTATTCAATAATTAGCATTTTGTTGGTTTTAGATGTCATGCCGCTATTGGAAGTTCTAATGCTTACCCGATACAGATAAACTCCGGTTTTAATCTTTTGCTTATTATTTGCCATTAAATCCCACGTAATATTGTTTGCGGATGACTGTGTGAATGACCAGATTTTTCTACCTGCAATATCAAATATCTCTACCTGAGTCTGGAGTATGGTTTCTGGTCTGTCATGTTCAATAACAATGTTGGCTTGCGTTTTTACAGGATTGGGATAAGAGTTGACTGTAAATATAATGGGCGTTAATCCTTTACTGACTTCAAAGTTAAGTGTTTGCGTTGTTGAATTGTTGAGCAAGTCCCAAACACGAAAAGTCAGTGTATGTGTTCCATTTTCGATGGTGGGCAATTTGTAATTTACACTTCCTTCCGTGTAACTGTCTGCATTTGCCTGATAATATTCATTGAGGATATATGACTCTTCCGGATTTTGATCAATGGTTAACAATATGTCATGACCAATTCCGCTTCCAACTGTGTTTATTCCATGCGCATCGCTTACTTTGGCCAACAGAACGGGAGTTTCGTTTACTTTGCCTCCAGAAACAAAATTCTCTGAGTTCAGATATAACTTTACTGCGGGACCAACAGTATCATTCAGTGCATTAGTGTCGGTTCCGCCAATAATGAAGTTTTCATAATACCCCTGTGCTTCAAGATTGTTTGTGTCATCTTGGGCATAATAGTCTATTCTGCCTCCACCAAAATTATACTTTATATCTTTCGGCAACATAAAAATAAGAACATAGGCTCCATTCACCACTTTGACATCACCTGAAAATAAGATATTGGGTCTATCTGCATAAGTTAATGAACCATTAGGCTCGTTGTGATTGTTTAGTGTGGTGATTAACTGTATTTTGTCATAAATGTCGGCGTGTAATGTTCCATTGAAATTTGATGCAATATTTCCACTGTCATCGGCAATATAACCTTTAATCGTGTCAACAGACATAGCTCGTAATGTATCGTTTGTTAAGTTGGAATCTTCATTTATTTTGCTTGTCACTACTTTATATTTGGTTGGGTAATTCAACATTATGGCAGGATCTCCCAAATAAACATAAGGTAGTTTATTCATCCCATCTCTAAGGTAATTTTTTGAAGAAGTAATAACATCTCCTATTCGCATTTGTTTGCCATTTTGCATTTTGAATAGGTTATTGCAAAGTAATTTGTTTAATGGAAAGTTTCCGGAAGAATAAACGGGTCTGGTTGCTGAAAGTATCCCAATTCCTCCACCGATGGGATTTAATATAACTTCCTCTCCTCCAGATACTATTTGGGAATCAAACTGAGAGAAATCGCAAGTGGCAGCAAGAAAAAGTGGTAGCCGCTGATTTGATAATGTTTTGACATCGGCCAATGTTAGTATTGATTCGTTTGTCCATCCTGTTGGGCCGGCATGTCCGGTGAAATCAATTAAGAACACGCCGGAGTTCAATAAACTCAGGAACCGATTCCGTGCTAATGGATAGCTTTCGCCACTAGCTGAAATTATTTGTAAATAAGAATCTAAGTATATTTTGTTTAATTGGTAGGCTGGGTAGGCATTAGAAATGGAAGTCGCTACATCATCGGCCTGGCTCATATGGATGTTACCATCACCATTGCCTCCATCGTCAGCAAGAAAGCAAATCTGATTTTTCCATTTCCCTTTATAAAGATTGTCCATATAAGCAATGGTCTTATTGACAACGTCAGTCGCTTGTTGTGCCGTCGTCACTGAAAATCGACCCACTCCAGCATCCATTAAATCGTTGGGGATATCCATTCCTTCAGTGTCATCAAGCAATGCAAAATAATCATCAGTCGTGTAGGATGATGTTGTGACTAAAGAATTATCCGACTGGTATGTTAATATTAGATTATCCCCGGAATCAGAACGAATCTTCCTGTTGTCGTAGGAGCCTCTGCCAAATAATAATAGATATTTAGGCGCATTTGCAATATTGTTTGCAGATAATGCCCGGTCGTAAAGCATTTTCATAAGCCAACGATAGGCAGTAGCATCAGGGGTCCCGGATGAAAATTCATTGTAAACCTGATCTGTTGTGACAACTTCTACTGTCAGGTTATCTTTTTCTCTATGTGCCTTTGCTAAGGTTTGAGCTTGTTGCAAAAAATCAGGATAGGTAATGATGACCATATCTGCTTGCGTAATTGCATGTAAATTCTGATTCGGAACTACTTCTCCTATCTCGGGCTTTGGATAGTTGGCAGATGCTGTTGGATCTATAGCTAAATAATTTTTCACATCATTGCCAGAATCAACAAAACTCATTTTTCCACCAATGGTTGTTGATGGAATTTGCACAATGTTTTGCGGATCAGTTATATCCCAAATTTGAACATTCGAGTTTGAATTGGTCAATTGATATCGATTATATGTTGATTGACCGAGGTAATCTACATTCTGAAATTGCATCACTGAGCCATTCATATTGAGTTGCTTACGAACATTGAGTTCCAGGTAATTCAAATATCCCAATGAGGTTGAAGTCGGCTTTGAATAAAGAAGATTAAATGCCAGCGTATTGCTTTGAGGTGTAAGTGTGAATATCCCTGAAGCACCAACACCTTGCTCGTAATTGTCACCACTAAGTTGATTCACAAAAACAGTATTTGCTGATCCTCCATTTAAACTCAATGTAAAATAGGAAGGTGCAGAAGACGATGCTGCAACATCCAGGCGGACTTTAGCTGTGTTGCTGGATATAATGTTGGGCTCATTGAAGTTAATAGTCATTGTGTTTGCATCTCCAAAAGGCTGGTAGAATTCTTTTCCGGAAGATGCCAGGTTTATAATGTCTTTTTCATAAACAGCATAATCCGTAAATTCTTCAACTGTATTTATTATCGCAGAGTCTGGTAAAGCAATTGTTTTATTTCCAATTGTTTTAGCAGTCAGTGAGGTCGAAGTGACAAAGTAATACCCATACTTTGAATAAGGGTTAATCGTATGGGTAAACATTAATCGAGACAAGTCGTAGATCCACTTGTTTATTCCTTGGGCATAAAACAATACATAATCGCCTGCATTAAAAACTCCATCAGAACCTTTGTTTACATAAATTGAGAGTTCTGGTAAATCATCATTTTTCGGAAGTGTAAAGTCTTGGTCAAGAACGTTTCCTCCGTATCCGTAAATATGAACATTTGTCGGATCCAGGCCCATAGTGGCTAAATCTTCGTAGGTTAGTTTGTAAACTCCACTGTCGACTATTTTTATTTTTACAAATTTACCTTGTGCCAGAACAGAGGATTCTGTATAAGTGTGATTGGTTGTTTTAATCGCTTTTTGAGATTTGTTCTCTTTTATGATCTGCAATTCAAATGATTGTAGTTTAAGTGTTTTACCTTCTTTATTTGCAAAAGGCAAAATGCTTATGTTTAGAAAGTGTGATCCTTTTTGAGTCTCAATTTTTGTGGTAATCTTACATTCAGGTGTGATAACACTATTTGAGGATAATATTCTTGATTCTTCGCTGGTTAAAGGGATATAAACCGGATTTTTCATCTCAATCCTGTATGAAAATGCCGGATCGCATGGAATTTGCTCCCTGAAATAGGGCAGCCGATTCTCCGAAGGGTAGTATGCGCCATCAAAAGATATCACCTGAATTGACGAGGAAGAAGAATACCATTTTTCTAAGCTTTTCCAATTCAGGTTATATGACTTAATTTGCTCTTGCTGGGCGAATAAAGTAGAAATGCATATAGTGAGAAAAGATAAAAGTGCAATTCTGGATTTCATTTAAATAATGACGTTTTGAAATGAGTAATCATTTCTATAATAACAGGATAAATTATGATTTGTTGTCAGGTAAAGAATCCATTCTCAATTATTTTATATAGAAATCAAACATTTTTTTATCAGAAATATAACCCTCAAGTCTGTCACCAATGGCTACTTTTCCAACTCCAGCCGGAGTCCCAGTGAAAAGAATATCACCAATCTTAATGGTGAAGAAACGGCTTACGTATGATATAAGTTCATTTATTGGAAAAATCATGTCAGCCGAATTTCCATTTTGAACAGTCTGTCCGTTGAGATCCATGCGAAACTGGATATTCTGGATATCCCCTAGTTCAGAAACAGGTAGGAAATTGCCTATAACAGCTGAATTATCAAATGCTTTGCTGATTTCCCAAGGTTTGCCTTCGGCTTTTAGCCTACGTTGCAGATCGCGTGCGGTAAAATCAACTCCCAAGCCTATTTCAGTAAAATAGCGTTGAGCAAATTTAGCATCAATGTTTTTTCCTAATCGATTGAACTTTATGATTAATTCGGTTTCATAATGCAATTCCTGGCTAAAATCGGGAATGAAAAAGGGTTTGTTGTTTTTTAGAAGAGCTGAATCCGGTTTCATGAAAACGACCGGCTCTTTAGGGATTGCGTTGTTTAGTTCCTTGTTGTGCTCAGCATAATTTTGACCAATTGCTAGTATTTTCATTTTAATTTTAGCTGTTTTTGATTTAACACGCGTTTCTTCTCATCTTCTTTGATGGCATTTAGCCTGTTAAACATTACAGCTAAATGGGCATATATGGACGTGTTTTGTACAATTATATTCTCTGGAACCCGAATACGGAAAGGTGTAAAATTCCAAATAGCCTGAATTCCACCTGCAATCATTATTTCTGAAACCATTTGTGCCTTGTCGACCGGTACAGTTAAAATACCTATATTTATTCCTGTCTGACGTTGGAGTTCTACAAATCGATCGATGTGATGTATAGGAATACGATTTATACTAGTGCCTGATAACTCGTATTTTACATCAAATCCGGCTACTATTTCTAATCCAAATTGTTCCAACCCATTATCATGCATTAACGAGCCGCCCAGACTCCCTACGCCAAAAAGAAAAGCCTTGTGCGAATTTGTAAAACCCAAAAAAGCTTCGAGAATGCCAACAAGCTCTTTTACGTCGTACCCTACACGGGTTCGACCTGATATATTGACATAAGATAAATCTTTTGCAACCATTGATGCATCAACGGCTATGTTTTTAGCTATTTGAGTCGATGATAGATATAATTCACCTTCTTTTAAAACTAGCTGAGCATAAGCCAAATACCAAGGCAAACGTCTCAAAGTAGGTTCCGGTACTTTGAACTGTATGGACGACTGTAAATCTGACATTTTTAGGTAGAATTAAATAATTAACTCACAAAAATAATCATTTTTTTCAGACAGCAACTTAGAACTGGCATTAAAAAATAACGATTTTCAAATACCGAGTGGATTTCATGATTTAGATTGCAACAGAATAACTTGATTTGTTGCATTAATATATTGAACAAGGTCTGAGATATAAGTGCTCAAAATGAATGATTATACAAATAAGTTTTACTACTTTTGCACGCAATTTTACGGGTTACAAATTCTATGATTTTAGTTTCCCTCATTATTAAAAATAGCAATGAAAATAGTTCGAAAGAAGACGGAATTAATCGCTGAAATAGAATCCCTTAAGTCAGCCGGAAAAACAATTGGATTTGTACCCACCATGGGTGCTTTACATGATGGACATAAAACGTTGGTTGCACGTTGTGTTGCAGAAAATGATGTTTGTGTTGTCAGCGTCTTTGTCAACCCAACCCAGTTTAATAATGCTGCGGATTTAGAAAAGTATCCACGGAATTTAGAACGCGATGCCGAAATGCTGCAACAGGTAGGTTGTCAGCTGATTTTCTCGCCGGACCCGAATGAAATTTATGAGTCAACCGAACTGAAAAATCGATTTGAGTTTGATTTTAATGGACTAGACAAAGTAATGGAAGGAAAATTCCGTCCGGGGCACTTTAATGGGGTTGTACAAATTGTAAGTAAATTATTTCAATTGATTCAACCAGATAAAGCCTATTTTGGAGAAAAAGATTTTCAACAGCTGGCTATTATTCATCATATGGTGAAAACGCTGAATTTTGCTGTCGAAATTATTGATTGTTCGATTGTCAGGGAATCAAGTGGATTAGCTTTAAGCAGTCGAAATGAACGCTTAACCGTTGATCAGCGTAAAAATGCGATTGAAATATCCAGAATTCTGTTCGAAAGTCGTAACTTTGCAGCCCAATTGACACCCAGTGAATTGACAAATTGGGTTGTTGAAAAAATAAATGCAGTTTCAGGACTTGAGGTTGAGTATTACGAAATTGTAAACTCTATTACGCTTCAAACTGTTTATACGTGGTCAGAACCGGCAGTTGGCTGTATTGCTGTTTTTTGTGGAGATGTAAGATTGATTGATAATGTCAGATACAATTCTTTAGTTGAGAATTGAAAATTAAATAATTAAAAAATGAATGGTGGCAGTTTTTACAGATAGCTGTTCACTGGAAATTGAAATGATATGTTAGTACACATTGTAAAATCAAAAATTCATAGAGTATCAGTCACTGAAGCTAATTTGAATTATATAGGAAGTATTACCATTGACGAAGATCTGATGGATGCTGCCAATGTGATTGCGAACGAGAAAGTAAGCATTGTAAATAATAATAATGGTGAGCGATTGGAAACCTATGTAATTCCAGGAAAACGCGGTTCAGGGGTTATCTGCCTCAACGGTGCTGCTGCTCGAAAAGCGCAACCTGGCGACATTATTATTATTATGGCTTTTGCCATGATGGAAATGGAGGAGGCTCGAACGTTTAAACCGGCTATCATTTTTCCTGACACCGCAACTAATAAATTGATCAGTTAGGATTGGGTTCCCAAATGATATATAATATTCTTTCTAAGGTATGAGTCTGAAAGTCGTTATAGTTAAATACAATGCAGGAAATATACGTTCAGTGCTTTTTGCATTGGAACGGATTGGGGTTGAAGCAATCGTGACCGACAACCATGATGAGATCCGTTCTGCAGATCGGGTTATATTTCCTGGTGTTGGCGAGGCATCTTCGGCAATGAAGTATTTAAAGGAAAAAGGACTAGACAAGCTTATTTGTTCACTGACGCAGCCTGTTTTGGGTATTTGCCTGGGAATGCAGCTTATGTGTTCTCATTCAGAAGAAAATGATACTCAATGTTTAGGTATATTTGAGCAAAAGGTAAAGCTTTTCCCCAATACCGGGCTTAAGATACCGCAAATTGGATGGAATAATATCACTCAATTAAAATCCAGCCTTTTTTATGGCATAAAAGAAAATGCATATATGTATTTTGTTCATAGCTATTATGTTGAAAGTTGTGAAGATGCCATAGCCAAAACTGATTACACTCAAGAGTACAGTTCTGCTGTTCATAAAAATAACTTTTACGCTGTTCAGTTTCACCCTGAAAAATCAGGAGAAGTAGGGCAGAAAATTCTAGAAAACTTTATTAAAGGAGAATGACGACTCTGTCTTTTCTTTAATTTTGTTTTATGAGTTTAAATAATTCCGATTTTGCATTTTATGAACAATAAAACTTTTTGACTTTTAGGAGATGACTTTCGAAATACAAAATACAGATCCACATTCAAATGCCCGGGCGGGCAAAATAACTACTGATCATGGCGTAATTGAAACGCCTATTTTTATGCCCGTTGGTACGGTTGCTTCGGTTAAAGCTGTACACTTTCATGAATTGAAAGAAGATATAGAAGCTCAGATTATACTTGGAAATACTTATCATTTATATTTGCGCCCCGGTATTGATACGTTGGAACGTGTTGGTGGATTACATAAATTTAATGGTTGGGATAAGCCTATTTTGACGGATAGTGGTGGATATCAGGTTTTTTCTCTGTCGGGTAATAGGAAATTGAAAGAAGAAGGCGCTACCTTCCGCTCTCATATTGATGGTAGCAAGCATCTTTTTACACCCGAGAATGTGGTTGATATTCAACGAACAATTGGTGCAGATATAATTATGGCTTTTGATGAATGCACGCCAGGAACGGCTGATTATCATTATGCAAAAAAATCGATGGAGCTTACGCACCGTTGGTTAGAACGTGGGCTGAAACATTTTGATGCCACGGATCCTAAATACGGATATTCTCAAACCTATTTTCCAATCGTTCAGGGCTGCGTGTATCCCGAACTGCGAAGACAGTCGGCTGAATTTATAGCCTCGCAGAATCGGGAGGGAAATGCTATTGGCGGACTGGCTGTGGGTGAACCAACTGAGGTTATGTATGAAATGATCGAAGTGGTCAATGAGATACTTCCGAAGGAAAAGCCACGTTATTTGATGGGAGTAGGTACTCCCCAGAACATTCTGGAAGCAATTGAACGTGGAGTCGATATGTTTGACTGTGTAATGCCGACCCGGAATGGGCGCAACGGAATGATATTTACGTCTCAGGGAGTTATGAATATGAAGAATGAGCGTTGGAAAAATGATTTCTCTCCACTTGATGAATTTGGAACTTCTTATGTAGACCATGCTTATTCAAAAGCTTATTTGCGCCATCTTTTTGTAAGTAAGGAATTATTGGCTATGCAAATTGCGTCCATACACAATCTGGCTTTTTATTTGTGGCTAGTTGGAGAGGCAAGAAAGCATATTCAGCTTGGCGATTTTGCGCATTGGAAAAAAGGAATGGTTGAGCAGTTGGGAAGACGATTGTAACTAAATTGACAATTATAGATTAAAGATGAAAAAAATCGATTATCACACATTTGGCTTAACGCGAATTGATACTTATCTGATAAAAAAATTTCTAGGTACTTATTTCTTTTCGATTGTGCTTATCTTGAGTATTGCTGTGGTGTTTGATTTGACAGAAAAACTGGATAATTTTGTTGAACATAATGCTCCGTTAAAAGCTATTGTGTTTGATTATTACATGAACTTTATTCCATTTTACATGAATATGTTCAGCCCGTTGTTTACGTTTATTTCTGTAATTTTCTTTACTTCTCAATTGGCAGGTAATACCGAAATTGTTGCAATTTTGGCGAGCGGTGTAAGTTTTCGTCGGTTAATGCTTCCTTATTTTCTGTCTGCAGCTGTAATTGCGTCTATATCTTTTGTTGTCGGGGGGTATATTATTCCGCCTGCCAATAAAAAAATGCTTAATTTCCAGGATAAATATGTACACAAGATAAAGCAAGATAATGCGCGAAATGTGCAAATGGAAGTTGAGAAAGGGGTTATCATGTACATTGAGCGTTACGAAGTTTCGAACAATACGGGCTATCGTTTTTCTCTTGAAAAGTTTGATGGGAAAACACTGACCTCAAGGCTTACGGCTGAAACAGTTTCATGGGATTCAATAAATAAATGGAAAATAACCAACTACTTGCAGCGTGATTTTAATGGAATGAGGGAGAAGATCACAAAGGGTGTAAGCAAAGATACTACTATCATGGTGCAGCCAGAGGAGTTTTTTATTACAGCTGATGAGGCCCCGCAAATGAATAATACTCAACTCGGGAGTTATCTTAAGAAGCAAAGAACCCGTGGTGTCGGAAATATACAAGGATTCGAAGATGAGTATTACAAGAGGTTTTCAATGCCATTGGCTGCATTTATAATGACTTTGATGGGAGTTTCGCTTTCATCCCGGAAAGTTCGGGGCGGAATGGGGCTTCACCTTGGTATAGGGCTTGCATTGAGTGCTATTTACATTTTGTTTTCCACCATGTCTACTTCATTTTCTGTGAGTGGAGTTATGTCGGCATTTGCTGCGGTTTGGATGCCGAATGTAGTTTTCTTCCTGATTGGAATCTATCTATACAATACCGCGCCGAAATAAGAAATGTTTTGAAAAGCTTGGGAAGGAAGAAATATCTCTTAGTTTATAAAGCTTAGAAAAGTGCCCACGCATCCAACCAATATGATTAGTAATCCGGTTATCTGGTTGATGATTTTGAGTTCCCGCATGTTCAATTTGTTTTTAAATCTGCTTACGAGGAAAGTTAGCATAAACCACCAAAGCAAAGCTCCTAATAAAATAGATGTTATGCCTATGATGGAGACAAATAGAGTTGTTTTATTTCCGATGAATTGAAAGCGGGCAAAAAGTGCAATTAATACGAATAGCACCAATGGATTAGAGAAAGTCAGTCCAAATGAAGTTGCAAAATCACCTAAAAGGCTATGTCTGACAGTTTCATTTGGTTTCGGCTGGGTGGCGGGGTTACTTCGGAAAATGTACCAGCCAAAAAATGAAACAACAAAACTACCGAGTAATTGGATTACAAAGCGATGCTCTTCTATGAAATCCAATACAAAACTCAGGAAAAATAATGTGACAACAGTATAGATTAGATCTGAAAAGGTAGCTCCAAGTCCAGTGGCTATACCATGTTTTTGTCCTCTGTTTAGAGTGCGCTGTATGGTAAGCATTCCAATCGGACCTAATGGTACAGAAATACATAATCCAATTAAAATCCCCTTTGTAATAATTTCAGTCATCTGCACTTTTATTGATTGCATTGCAAAGATAACTTTTTTCGCAATCAATTCATAATCTAAAATCCATTATTGAGGATTTTTATAAAACTTCAGTCGGTTAATCCTAAAATCCAAAATCATCGATTTTTTTCTCGAATTTTTTAGCCTCAGATGGTTTCTTTGCTTTTATTTGGTTGGAATTTCCTTCTACGTAAATGGCTTGATATGGACGAACAGGACAGATGGATTCGCAACCTCCACAGCCAATACATAGATTCTCTGTTACTTCAGGAATTGTCAGTCCATTTTTGTATGGAATCATGTGCACTGCCTGCGTAGGACAGTGTTCAGAACAGGCCCCGCAGTCTTTTTCTTCGGTAAATACCACGCATTTATTCCTACGGAACTTAGCGACGCCTATCTGGGTTAATTTTTTTTCTTCCATCGGAAGCTTTCTCAGGGCTCCAGTCGGGCACACAGTCGTACAGATGTTACAATCGTAGGTGCAAAAAACATGTGTGGAAAAAGTCAAATGTGGTTGTGTGATACCGGTAAGACCATATTGTAATGCTGCTGGTTTTAATACCTGCATGGGGCATTTGCTGACACAAAGTTGGCAACCCGTGCAATGGGCATTGAAGTGATCAATATTATTCGCGCCGGGAGGCATTATCGGTTTGCGGGCGAGTATTGAGTCATTGTTGCTAATTATTTTTTTTGTGTTTGCGAATGCGATGCTTGTCAAGGCAGCTCCGGACGCCAATAAAAATGTTCTTCTGCCGTTGTCAATCTCACTTTGAACCGGCTGAATTTTTCTGTTTTTGTACCGGATGTCATATTTAATTCCACCTTTTTTACAGGTACTTATACAGTTGTAGCAACTTACACAGCGTGAATCATCCACCTTTTTTGCATCACTGTCAATGCATTTCGATTTGCAATGTTTCTCGCATGCCCCACAGCGGTTACATGTCGATTCTTCGATTGAAATATGAAAGATTGAGATCTTAGAAATAAAACCAAGAATAGTTCCAACCGGACAAATCGTATTACAGTATAATCTGCCCCAAAACCAGGACATAGCCGTTACGAGGATGAAAAACAGCAGAGATACTCCAAATGCTAATGGAACAAAGCTAATTTGTTCTACCTTGTATAAGGAATAATTACCCATCCTGTTTAAGGCAACGGCCAATCCATCATTTCCCCATATGATTAGCGGCCTGAATAACTGGGTGATGATGCGCCCGAATATACTATAGGGATCTAATAAGAGTACCAATGCAGAACTTCCCAAAATAAAAACAATAATTGTGATCGCTAAAATAAGGTACCGGAGTGTATTTTGCGGCTTTGAGTAATCAAAGCGATACTTCTTGGATTTTTTACGGAATAGTCTTGATTTCCAGGATACGATATCCTGAAATACTCCCAGCGGACAAATTATCGAACAGTAGATCCGTCCGAATAGTAAGGCTAAGATTACTCCGATATTTATAACCAGTAAATTTAAGGATAGCAGCGCCGGGACTAATTGTAAACTAATGAAACTGTGAATTTGTGTTGGTAATTTTCCTGTAAAGTCAATGAAAAATAATAAAATTGGCAGAAAAAATAGAACAGCTAAAACGATACGTATTTTTTTTAGGAACTTCATGCGGATATTTTAAATAATAATGACTTACAGGTGTTTCTGGGAGCTTAAAGTTTAATTCGTTTTACATTTAGTCTTTCAAGGTTTTGAGTTCCAACCTTTAATCTTTCTGCTAAACCAATGTAACGGACATCTTTCATATCAGTTGGTTGAACTTGGGAGAATAGTTTCATGGCTGCGGTATCTGCAGCAACAAAATCAGGTGACATGATTAATGATTTGAGCATTACAACATCGGCTTCGGATTTTCCTTGAGGTCCATTTGATTTCATAATGCGGTAAGCGTCAATAATATTAAGAGCCGGGCTCTTATGAAATGTTGCTGCATCGGCTATGCATTGGTGTAAATCATGGCTGTGGAAAAAACCTCTGTCCCAAACAATTCCCATCAGATTTTTCATTGAAATAGAGTTCTTGGCTCCTCCGTGATGTTTTAAAATAGGAACGTTGAACCAAACATCGCAATCCAATAAAGAACGATGAATTTTTGCCTTTTTCAAATTTACGCCACGAGGCAACTCAACTTCACGAAAATAAGATTCGTCATTTGCTGGAACCATTTTACCTCCGGCCGCAGTAACTGCTTTCTCAATGCCACTGTTTGTGTAACTTTTCTTCCAATCGTGGCAGGTATTGTCAAATACAATTACTTCTGAAGCACCAGCACTTTTACAGAGTCTGACCAGTGTTCCTACAAGTTCGGGATTGGTGTTAGCTGCCAATTCGGGTTTTCTGTCCCAACCAATATTGGGTTTTATCACAACTTTCTGGCCTCTTTTTACGAAATGTCCTATTCCTCCCAATTCTTTTAAAGCACGTGTTAGCATAACTCCAGGTTCACCGCCCATAACTGCTACCAAATCGGGCTCTGATTGAACCGCCAATTTGCTGCTGGACATTACAGAACCGAGTGCTTTTGTCTTAAAAACAGAGGCTATGCCTACAATTGCTGCTGATTTAAAAAAGTCCCTTCTTTTCATGATGTTTAATTTAAAAATGACTCTCAATTAAATGACTATACTAACTCAAAAAAGTTTAATTCTCAATTTCAACGGGTTTTCGCTTGACGACCAAAGCACTTATTTCCCACAGTGCATAAATTGGAATGAAAAACAACATAATTGTCAATGGATCACCGGTTGGAGAAAATATTGCAACAAAAACAAATAAAGCAAAGAATGCGTGTTTTCTATATTTATTGAAAAATTCGCGATGTAAAATACCTAGTTGCGATAAAAACCAGGCAAGTATTGGCAACTCAAATACTAATCCCATAAAAAAGCAAACCATGAGGAACGTGCTCATATACGAATCAAGTGAAACACTTTGTTCAATAAACTTGCTGAGTTGATAGCCTGCTAAAAATCGTAGAGTTAAAGGGAAAAGGAAAAAATAACCAACAGCGACACCACAGTAGAATAATATGTTCCCAAAGAAAAAAACTCCTCCGGCATTTTTTCTTTCATTGGCATAAAGAGCTGGTTTTACAAACAAAAACAGCTGATAAACCACAAACGGAAAACTGAATACCAATGAAAACCACAATGAAGATGTCAGATGAACAAGAAACTGCGATGCCAGATTGATATTGATTATTTTGACATCGAAAGAACTGGTGATAAAATCAGGAAGAAAAGGTATTTTTCGACTAATGTGGCTAAACCATTGGTAAAGAAAGAAATCATTTCTGGATGGTGCCAAAATTACTAAATCAAAAATTGGCTTCATGAATGCAAAAAATGCAAGAGAAGCAATTCCGACAAATCCTACGATCCGAAATATGGTACTTCTTAAATCATCTAAATGATCCCAAAATGTCATCTCTTCCTCGTTCAACTTACTCATCCTTGTTTTTTGTTGAATCTTTTTTGTTTTCAGAGGTTGGTTCCCGTTTTATTTCGTCTTCAATTTCGGCCATTCCTTCTTTAAAGCTTTTAACGCCTTTGCCTAATCCCTTCATTAATTCAGGAATCTTTTTACCGCCAAATAGTAATAAAAAGATTAAAGCAATAACAATAACAACTGGAGAATCCAAAAATAATAAGTGGTTCATAATGATAATTTTTTATCTGTTCAATTTTAATTCGGGATATGTAATAAGCTGTAAAAATACAATTATATTTCTTATCAAGAGTGTGTTGGACTGTAATTATCCGAGTAAGAATAGTTAAATAAACTAAATTGTAAATCAGGAATCTAATTTTATCCTGATTAATTGATAAAGAGGATCTAAATCTTCTTTTTTTCTTATTTCAAGTCGTAAGGGACGACCTTCAACGTATATTTTAGCTTCGTGTAATTGTTGCTTGATTGAATCGGGCAGATTGCTTTTTATAATTTCCTGAAAGGCTTTTTCTCCGAATGCAAATGCTATCCGGAAATATCCGTTTTCAGGGCTGGCAAAGAGTATATTTCGTTTCTTGTTCAATATCTTTACAGACCAACCGATTTTTAAGCCATAATACTTCCATTCGGTATGACATTCGTCAAACTTAGTTTCAATAAAGAAAACGATGGAATCGAACAGCTCCTTTGTTTTGCCTAAAGCAGTGCCGAGCATTTCGTCGGTTGGCTGCAGGTGTTTACTGGTGAAGATACTTGACATGTTTTTAATATTTGATATTGAAATATTAAAGTTGAATTCGCAAGTCTGAACAAGATTTATAAACAGGTGAAGATATTAATTAATCTTGTTGGTAATGTGGTGGGATTAGATGATTTGTGTGTGCTTGGCAAATCCCACCGGAAAATATTTTTAATGAAGCATGGAGCCAGAAAAAGAAATGACTGGTAGGCGTGAGGCTTCGGATAAAATATCTTTTGTTTTTTGAAATTAAAGAGTAATAATCAGGGTTTTATTTAGTCGGTCATTTGGGTTATACAAAATGATACAAAAAAATAATGGTTGCATCTAGTGCCGTTTTTATATTGCCTTTTATTTCCATCGAAACCTGGATTTCAGCTTTAGAAACTCCCCTGAGATTTTTCAATGATTTTAATTTAGCCCGAACGCGTACTTCGCTGTTGACTAAGACCGGTTGGTTAAACCGAAGATTCTCAATGCCATAGTTGACCGTTAGCTTGGAGTTGTTTACTTCAACAACTTCATTCCACAGGTAGGGTAGTACTGAGAGGTTTAAGTATCCATGAGCAATTGTTGTTTTGTATGGACTTTCTGTTTTGGCTTTTTCGGTGTCAACGTGAATCCATTGATGATCCAACGTTGCATCGGCAAATAAATTAATTTGTTCTTGCGTAATCGTGATATAGTCCGACACGCCTAATTCATTACCAACGTATTGTTCCAGTTCTTCAAAACTATTGATGACAATTTTACTCATTATTGCTGAAAGGTTTAATTATTGCGGATGTGTCTTGCACATTTAATTTAATCTTGTGCAAATGTACAGATTTTTTAGATTTTCTGAAATAGCTGATCATAATTTATCTGAACATTCACAGAAAATTATTGCGCTCTTTTTTGAGCTTGAATTGCTAATGTAATGGTTCGCTAAATGAGTTGTTTTCTAGGACTATAATTGCAAATTGCATGAGATGCCGTTATAATTATTATTCCAATTCTTTTAGCTGTTTCTTAGCCATTCGATGAAAATCTTTCAACTCCTGTTTCTTTATTGCTGAAAGTTTTGTTGCCGGAATGCCCTGGATAGCGCCTTCTAATCCATATAATAATTGGATGCAAGCGCCGGGATCGAGCACTTGCAGTCGCAGGAAAGCTTGCTCGGTTCCTGCTGCGTGAAGTTCGGCTGCAGAATTTATTCCAACTTGAATTAGTTTGGTTTCGGTGTCTTTGCCAATGTTGGGGAGTTTGGATAAATCGGTTGCCATAGTTTCTTGCTTAATCATTATCATAAGCTTCCAAAGCCGTTTGCAGGCAGGTAGAAACTCCTTTCAATCCGCAAACGGTAAGCGTTATCAGGATGGTGTCTTTAATCTCATCGCGGGTGGCGCCTAGCTTTTTTGCCATTTTTACATGAAAAAACACTGCTGTGCTGTCGCCCATGGAAGCTTTTATACCGATATAAACCAGTTGTTTGGTTTTTGCATCGAGTCCGGTTGTGGATTTTAGAGCATCGATGAGTCCATCAAAGGCTTTTGCAACCTCAGGGGCTTCGTGTTGGAACGTTTCTAACGTGCTTTTCATTTTATCGTTGTGTTATAAAGGTTTCGAATTCGGGGGCAAATTTAGTCGGTGAGAATTCAATAATTTCATAAGTAGCTGCTCCGTGGATATTAAACGGATCTTCAGAAATAATATGTTCCACTTCTTCTTTAGTATCGGAATTACACAGAATGATGCCGCCGGTGCGTGGGTTTTGGGCACCCGAACAGATAAATTTGTTGAGCGCATAATACTTGTCCAGGAAGACACGATGTTCAACCAGATGCTCCTCTATTTTCGTGAGGCCGTGGGTATAAGCGAGAAGGATGATGTACATAATTCAGGAGGTCTTTAATGAATAAGCAAAGGTATGAAAAAATACAATCAAGTGGTTAAATACAGTTGGAATAATATGATTCCGATATAAAGTTCAGCACTGTATTACCCCCAGCCCCTAACGGGGAAAAAGAGTTTTATGTAGTAAACAATGCCACAGGATGGCTAAGTATGTTTCCATATAATAAAAGAGCGCAACCCAAGGTCGCGCTCCCATTCTATATTTGTTTCTTGTGTTTTACAATAGCAAAGTTGTTTGTAATCCGCTCCAGGGTCCCGCCAGCTCCGGATGTTTGGTGTTGTACCAACGGAAGAAGATAAATAATTTTTTGCCCGCGGCTCCGGCGCCTAATGCCAGGGTGAATGTAGCTTTGGTAGAAAGATCTTTTGTCAACCCTGCCGACTCGGCCGATTCAGGAGCCGTGTCGCCTGTGCAGAAGAGGTATTGAACGCAATCTGCATCGTCGTATATGCCCGCACGCTGGGCAGTGGTAGTGTAGCATTTTATGTTTGCCGAGCCGCCGCCAATAGGTTGGATCGTAACCGTTACCAATTCGTTCATAGAAGTAGATGAAAGGGTGCGGGTTGTTTTTTGCAACACTCCTTTTTTGATATTGAAGGTTTCCATATCGGCAATGCTAACATTCACCGAGGAGGCTATGCGGTCGAGGATGTGGTAAGTTCGGTCGAAATTTGCCACTTTATCGATAATTAATAGCAGCTGATCTTTAATTGCTGTGGTGCGGCTGTTTTTCTTGTCGCTGTATTTGATGTATAGCGGAGCCCATTCGGTGTTGAAGGCTTGCCATTGGCTTGCTTCCACTTCGGTTATGCCTAAGCGTACCGCATTGGTAATGGGAAGTCCTGTTGTCAGGTAGTCGGATGTGTTGCCGATGTACGGATTAAATTCGTTAATTCCTCTTGGGATTCTGGTTCCTGTTGGCATGATAATTTTAATTTTAGTGATTAGTTATTTGGTTAATTGAAAAATTTGATATAGCTTTGTTAATCGAATTAGTTATGTTTGTTTATTTTGTTGGAGGCAAATTTAGCCGATCTGATTTTGAATTACAATAGCGAATGTTCGCTATTTTTTAGTTATTTTTCGGTTCATCAGCAGATTGCTACCTCATGCCTTGTAATTTTTTTTAGTTGAAAAAAAATATTTCTTGAATCTTAAATACTGATGTAAATATGAAAAAACTTAAACAGCTCTATGAAGAGTTTACAACTTTACAATTTAATTTACCTGATGATAGCAACCGGACTTTCGAGAGTAAAAAAGAACAGATCATGCAGCTGGCGAAAGCCGAGAATCTCTCCATGGCAATTTATGACTTAAACAGCCATGAATATCATTTTCTCCATGGGTACGAAAGCGATATGAGCTCCATTCAGCAGCCCTGCTTTGATCTGGAAAAATTCCATGAACTGGTTCATGCTGCCGATTTGCGTCATGCTCTCGAAGCCAGAATAAAGGCTTTTTATTTCAGGCAGAAAATTAATGCCGGTGAAGAAAAAGACTATATGCTCTTGTTCGAGTGCCGGCTAAAAGACTGTTCCGGCAAGTATCGCCGCGTGTTGCATAAATTTTTGGTATTGGAGCAAGATGATCGCGGCGAAATATGGCTCTTGCTCCTTAAGTTATGTCCTGTAGTAGGCGAGGACACAGAGACACCACCCCGCGGTGTGTTTATCGTTAATATCCATACGCTTGAATTTGCCGTTACCGATTCCGAATATGGCTTTACGCCAGCCGAAATGACGGTACTTAAACTCCTGTCGGAAGGACTTGGCAGCAAGCAGATAGCTAAAAAATTGCATAATAGCCCCCATACCATCAACAACCACCGCCGCAATATCCTGCGCAAAACACAGACAGCAACCACCGAGCGTGCCGTGATGTATGCACGTGATATGGGAATTGTATAGCTATTGGTTATCAACGATTTGATAATTCGTTGGGTGACTTTTTTATTTCCTGCGGTTACCCAGAAACTTCTAGCGGGTGGCTCGAAGCTCTTAGCTGATACCTTGAAACTTCTGGAGGATGGCTCGAAACTTCAACAAGCCACCCGCTAGCTTCATTGAACCACCCGCCAGTAGTAACAAACAAGCTTGAAGTTCTATCAAGGCTACCGCTAGTAACTTCGAGCTACCTTATTGCGCCATCAAGGCGACCGCTAAGGGTATCAAAGCTGTTCGTTGTTTTATCAAGGCGAAGGGATAAGATGAAAAGTCGAGTCGTTAGATGACCGTGACTGAATGTTATGATACCCGGCTGAGAAACTATACTGATGTACAAAACGATAGACTTATCAATTAATAGACAGATAGCTTAATATTAAAGGTAATATGTAAAAATAAAGATTTATATTTGTGGGAGATATAAAAATACTATTATCTTTTGATCCTGCTGGGAAACTCCTGCGGAGTTTGTAATAGGTGATCAGTGATTCCCCCGGAATAAATCCGGGGGTTATGCATAGTAAACTCTTACAGAGTTTTAGATTAGTTCTTTCTTGACAGCGTATAAGAACTAAAACGAATACATACAATACTAAATATAAAGAGGCGAAACTTGCGAGAGGCGGTTTCGCCTCTTTTATGTTTGGATGCGGCAGGTGCGAGAAGGATATGATTCGTTAGTTGATTGAAGATATATGTTATGGAGTATTCCGGAATAGCTATGCTTGCATGTAAAAAGCCGGCTTTATTAAATTATCAATAACTTGCTAGACATTGATGCAATACTGTAAGAATAAAAGTTTATATTTGCAGGGATTTTACATGGTGTCAATATGACTCTAAGATATCGCAACTTTACTGATTGCAGCTGTTATATTTCTATTCGGCAGGTATTTGTTGTTGGATTCTAAGTTCGTACATCATATATGCTATTTTAGGGTTGAATTCTAAAATACTTTGTGGCTAACTTTAAATTTAAAATTATTTCATTATGAGAAAAACACTACCACTCTTTTTGCTTATTGTATTTTTCCAGACGTCTTCGTTTGCGCAAGGTTATTTGCATCGCAGCGGTACTATGATTGTGGATGGTAATAACAGGGAAATCATTTTGCATGGAATAGGCATTGGCGGCTGGATGTTGCAGGAGGGTTACATGTATGGCAACAGTGGCAATTACTATACCCAGCATGCCTTGAAAGCAAAACTGTCGGCTCTGATAGGAACTTCGGAAACAGAAAAGTTTTATACCAACTGGCGCAACAACTTCATGCAGCGGCGGGATATCGATTCTATTGCCGCGTGGGGATTCAACTCCATTCGGGTTCCGATGCACTATAATCTGTTCAGAAGATGTTATACTGCCGATCCGCAAAACGATGAAGGTTTTAGGCTGATCGACAGTTTAGTTACGTGGGCTTCGGCAAGAAATGTATATCTCATTCTTGATATGCATGCCACACCGGGCGGACAAGGTGATGATACCGGTATTTCGGACAGGGATGCTACAAAACCTTATTTATGGACCAGCACTGCCAACCAGGATACATTGGTGCAGGTGTGGAAAAACATTGCTACAAAGTATGCCAGCCAACCTATTGTAGGAGGCTACGACTTGATCAATGAAACCAATTATGCACCGATGAAGCCTGGCAACCAGCTTTTACGGGATTTGTATATCCGAATCACAACTGCTATTCGTCAGGTTGATACGAATCATATTTTGTTTGTGGAAGGTAACGATTTTGCCAATAACTTCAGTGGCCTGACTCCTGCCTGGGACGAAAACATGGCTTACAGTTTCCATAAATACTGGAATGCTACCGATAAAAACTCCATACAATGGATGCTCGATTTGCGAACCTCGTCCAACAGGCCTATATGGCTTGGCGAAACGGGAGAGAATGGAAATGCCTGGTTTACGGCCGTTATAAAGACTACGGAAGCCAATAAAATAGGCTATGCCAACTGGCCCTATAAGCCTTATGATAAAATTCAGAGTCCGGTGACCATTAAAGCTTTTGCCAATTGGCAGAAAGTACTTGACTACGTAAATAATAACGCATCACTCTCGGCTTCCGATTGTATTGCCTACCTGAAACAGATGACCGATGGTTTGTTGCTCGAAAACTGCCGGATAAATAAGGATGAGATAGATGCCTGGACGCGCCAGCCTTTCGACGACACTCCAAAGCCTTATGCCAAAAATGCAATTCCCGGAATTATCTTTGCTGCAAACTACGACATGGGAACACAAGGCGTTGCCTATAACGACAAGGTGGTGCAGACGCTTGCCCAGAGCCCGTGGACTGCCTGGAATAACGGATATGTATACCGGAATGATGGCGTGGATATAGAGGCCTGCACGGATGTTGCACCCTACAACATGGGTTATAGCGTAGGCTGGACAGAAGATAATGAATGGATGTTGTATACGGTTGATGTTGCTTCGGCAGGAGTTTATAACCTGAGCATACGCTGCTCAAGCGGTACGACTGCGCCGGGCTATTTGCATATTGAAATGGATGATACAGATGTTTCGGGCACGGTGAGTATATCCGGTACAGGGGGCTGGCAAGCATGGAAAGATATTGCGGTTAATGGGATTACGCTTCCGGCTGGACGGCATAAGATGAAAATAGTCTTTGATAAAGCAAACTATAATATCAATGCGGTTAACTGGACGGTTTCGACTTCTCCCGTCGTAATGCGTCTCATGTCTGCCACAGGCGTTGACGATACGGTTTTGCGGTTGCGGTATAATAAAGCGCTTGCAACGTCGATTGAACCTAATGTCTCTGATTTTAAAATCAATTCAGCCACCAGCCATCCCATCAGTAAAATTGTTTATGATCCCGAAGATGCGAACTCGCTTCTGATTTATTCGCAGAATAACATCTTTTATAATGAAACACTAACGTTGGATTATTCCGGATCAAACCTGCAATCGGTTGATGCGGATGTGATTCCTGCATTTGCAACTAAGGTTGTGTTGAATAAAATAGCTCCAAGATACATCGTTGCTGGCAAAATAGAGTCCGAAAATTACTCGGCTATGTCGGGGATTGTTACCGAAACATGTACCGATACCGGTGGTGGATTGGACATCGGTTATACCAATGCCGGTGATTATATGGAGTATCCCGTCTATGTGCAAGCGGCCGGAAACTATAATGTGACTTTTAGAATGGCTGGCAATGGTGGAAAAGTAAGCTTATACTATGATGATCCAACGAATACTTCTTTGATTGGTTCCGTTACTTTTTCATCTACCGGGGGGTGGCAAAACTGGAAAGATTTTGCGACAACGGTTCCTCTTACAGCAGGGGCGCATACATTGAAAGTAATTGTTGATGTGGAGGGATTTAATCTAAACTATATGAATTTTGTGCAAAATCCTACTGCAGTGGAAACCCATCTGGCTGATGCTGGTTTTTGTATTTACCCGAATCCGGCCAGTGATGAGTTTACGCTGGCTTACAATGCGGAAAGCAATTCAGCCCGGATGGATATCTTTAATTTGCAGGGGGTGACTGTTCTTTCCGATACCTTTACTCAAAGTACGCATGTTAGTAAGAAATACTGTGTGAGGAATCTTAAGAAGGGTGTTTATCTGGTTGAAGTGAAGGATGGCAGTAGGTTGCTGATCCGTAAACTGGTTGTGAAATAGTACACATTCCAAGGATAGAATGTATAGTTTGATGTATAATGGCGTATTGATATTACGCCAAATGCTATACAAAATATAAAAGAGGCGGAATCTGAGAGAAACAGATTCCGCCTCTTTTATATTTCCGGCTGTTGGTAACTAACTTGATGATACTGCTTATTTGTAAAGATAAAGATCTGTATTTGCTAAATAAATAATTATGGCTGTAGCGCGGTCGATGTGTTTTTTTGATTGTGATGTAGCAAGAACTTCTATATAACAATCGCAGACTCTCGCTCGTGGAGAGGATTTTGCACGTGGATTTAAAAATGCGTATTTTTGTAATCAAAAAGAAATGAATTATGGCTGAAATTAAATTTAATCATACAACGCCGATCCAACTACGTTTTAATGATTTTGATGCATTAGGACATGTAAATAACTCGGTTTACTTCTCATTTTATGATTTGGGAAAAACATCTTATTTTGATGAAGTTATGCCTGGGGCAACTGCCAGCAGGGAGGTGGGTGTAGTAATCGCTAACATTGAAGTGAGTTTTCTGCTATCGGTATATCCGGGCGAAAATGTAGCTGTAGAAACTGCTGTGGTCGAAGTTGGAAATAAAAGTTTTAAACTGTTGCAGCGGCTGGTTGATGTTGATACCAACGAAGTGAAGTGTGTCTGCCAGACGGTGATGGTTTGTTTTGATGCTAAAACAAAAAGCTCCCATCCCATTTCGGATGAATGGAGAAAGGCTATGGCGGAGTTCGAAGGCAATCCGGAACTTCTCAAAGTTCATCGGAGCAATTCATAAGTGCGATTCTTCGTTTGGTTCTGGCGGGCGTGTACCTGAAGATGCAAATACGGCGTGTGGTTTTAAACCATACACCGTATCTGTATAAAGATTCTATTGAAATTGCATTAATTCTTTCAGTAAAATCCGGTTTTCTTCAGGTGTTCCCACAGTAATTCGAATGCAACCCATGCAGAGAGAAACTGAATTTCGATTACGGACAATAATGCTTTTATCAACCAAATAATGATATACAGCATTCGCGTCAGGCACTTTTACCAATACAAAGTTTGCATCACTCGGGTAAATGTGTTGTACTAAAGGTAGTTTTTCTAATGCCTGAATTAAAATAGTTCGTTCGTCTAATAAGGTTTTTACCCAGGCTTTGACTTCCGCTACATTTTTTAAGGCAGTGATTGCCTGTTTTTGAGTCAGGATATTGACATTGTATGGGTATTTGATTTTATTCAATACGCTGATAATTTCGGTAGATGCAAATGCCATTCCGAGTCGGATGGCTGCACTTCCCCAAGCCTTGGAGAATGTCTGGAGAATCACCAGGTTAGGATATTGTGACAAAAACTCACTGAAACTGCCTTCGGAGGCAAAGTCAACATAAGCTTCATCGAGTACAACAATGCCTTCGAATGAAGTCAATAGTTTTATAATTTCATCCCGGTTCAAGCTGTTTCCGGTTGGGTTGTTGGGTGAACAAAGCCAAATAATTTTTGTATACAGGTTGGTTGCAGCCAACAAGCTTTCTGCTGTGAACTGAAAGTTTTCATCTAGCAGTACTTTGCGGTATTCAATGTCGTTTATGGAAGCGCACACTTTGTACATGCCATAAGTTGGTTCAATGGCAACTACATTGTCGATGCGAGGTTCGCAAAAAGCACGATACAGCAAATCGATCGGCTCGTCGCTGCCATTGCCTAAAAAAATGTTCTCGGCCGGAACTTGTTTTATCTTTGAAAGCAATTCCTTTACTTCCCATTGCAATGGGTCGGGATACCGGTTGTAAGGGGCATTGTACGGATTTTCGTTTGCATCCAGATAAACCGATGCTTCTCCTTTGAATTCGTCTCGTGCAGACGAATAGGGTTGGAGGGAGCGGATGTTGTCCCGTAATAATTTATTGATATTCATGTTGTTTGCTTCGTGTTATTTGCTTCGCGTAAGTAACTTGCTTTACTCGTGTTATTAATTGACAGCTGTTTACTGATCACTGTTCATTGTTTACTGAAAGAACTATCTACGATGGCTGCTATATCTTTCTTCTACCGGCTTTTCTTCATTGAGCCTTACTTTCACGGCATTGCTATGTGCCATCAGATCTTCATTTTCTGCCATTAAAATAATAGCATTGCTCAAATTTGTCAGGCCTTCCTGTGTGATTTGCTGGAAAGTAACTTTGCGAACATAACTATCCAGGTTTACGCCGTTGTAAGCTTTGGCATAGCCATTGGTGGGCAGCGTGTGATTGGTGCCGGAAGCATAATCACCAGCACTTTCAGGGGTGTAGTTTCCAAGAAATACTGACCCTGCGTTGGTGATATTGGCAGCAACGCCCATGTAATACCTGGTGGAGATAATCAAGTGTTCGGGAGCGTATTCATTAGTCATCTCTACGGCTTCTTCCAATGTTTTAAGCACTATGATTTTGCTGTTTTCCAGTGCTCTCCGGGCAAATTCTTTTCGGGGCAACTGTTCCACCTGAAGTTCGATTTGTTCTAATACCGGTTCTACCATTTTTTCACTGACGGTAATTAAAATCGATTGGCTGTCAACTCCGTGCTCGGCTTGCGAAAGTAAGTCGGCAGCTACAAAGGCCGGATTTGCAGTTTCGTCAATAATTACTTCTACTTCCGAAGGACCTGCCGGCATGTCAATGGCTACATCTTTCAACGATACCAATTGCTTTGCAGCGGTTACGTATTGATTGCCAGGGCCAAATATTTTATACACCTTGGGCACGGTTTCAGTGCCATAGGCCATAGCAGCAATAGCTTGTGTTCCGCCGATTTTGAAAATGCGATGTACGCCAGCAACCTTGGCTGCATATAAAACTGCCGGATGAATTTTTCCCTCCTTATTTGGAGGTGTGCAAAGCACAACTTCATCGCATTCGGCTATTTGTGCCGGAATTCCAAGCATTAAAACTGTCGAAAACAATGGCGCAGTTCCTCCGGGGATATAGAGTCCAACTTTCTGAATGGCAATGGCTTTTTGCCAGCAATAAACTCCTGGGGAAGTCTGGATTTCAGGCAAGTCATGTTGTTGTTCGGAATGGAATTTCCAGATATTGCGTCGTGCCATTTCAATGGCCTGTTTCAAATCTCCCGAAACAAGTTTCTCTGCTTCGGCTATTTCTTCCTTGGTGACCTCGATGGTGTCAAGTTTTACTTTGTCAAACTGTTCTGTGTATGTGTTGACAGCTTTGTCGCCATGAGCCCGGACATCATCTAATACTTTTTGTACCGTGTCAAATAGTGAAGTGCTGTCAAAAGCAGGGCGGGCAAGAATTTTTGCCCAATCTTCACGCGAAGGATATTTGATAACTTGCATAATATGTTGTCTTACTTGTTGTGTGTTTGATAAATAAAGGGTGTTTTATTTGGATGATTCTCAATTCGATGTAATGTTTTCCCAGTGGTCGTGCAGTTGCTTCATGTCATCGAATACCAAATTAGCCCCATTTTCGGTTAGTACTTTGGGATCTAGCGGACCTGTGTTTACACCAATGGTAAATAATCCGGCTGCATGGGCAGATTTTACACCTAACGGTGCGTTTTCTATAACCACTACTTCCCAAGGTTCTACTCCGGATTTCTTTAAAGCCTTTAAATAGGGTTCCGGATGAGGTTTTCCGTTTTTTACATCATACGCGGTGATGGTTTTGTCTTTGTGGAAAATACCGGGAAAATTGACGTCCAGGTTATGAATCAATGTGGTTTGCCCGGAGCCGGTCACTACAAATATTTGTAAACCTTGCGATTTTACCTTTTGCAATAAATGGAAGACAAAAGGTATTTGTTCTGTTTTACCGCAAGCTTCGAATAAGTTCGATTTCAATTTGTATATTTCTTGTTTTTCGTCTTCGGTAGCAAGCCTGCCGTGTTCTTTCATGAAAACCTCGTCGATGGTTGATGCTCCGGTACGACCTTCATTCATATAGGCTTGCTGCTCAGTAAATGGAAGATTCTTCTTGTTTAAAGCTTGGACCCAGGCTCTGGCATGGAATTTCATCGAATCGAACAGGACTCCGTCCATGTCAAAAAACACTGCTTTAGGATTAAAAGCCGGATAGTTCTTATCCCGCATGAACTTTTCAATTTCTGGCGTAAACATGTGGTTAAAATTTTAATGCAAAGATACGCATTTTGTCAGTTAAGTATGTGCTTTTTGTCTTGCATATTTAGTGATTTGACGCCATAAAGTCACTTACGCGAATTTGATCTTGATTTTGTTTCTGTTTTTTGAATTTTTAGACTGGATAATTTTTGGCTTTTTCAGAATTATTGTAAATTTGCGACTCGAAAATCGGGGTGTGGCGCAGTCGGTAGCGCGCTACGTTCGGGACGTAGAGGTCGCAGGTTCGAGTCTTGTCACCCCGACATAAGATAATATAAATTATTTAAGGAATTATTGTATGTTTTATGATCATTCCTCGCTTTGATTTGCTTTAATAAAGGAGTTTTGGTATAATTTTTGTATTTTTGCAAGAAATTTATGTCCTTTATGAAAACGAAATATTCTATTCTGCTAGGGTTATTGGCAATTTGTTTTACTGCTTGTACTATGGATAGTTCAACAAATTCTACGCCCCAAATGTCAATACTTACTTCGCGCATTAACAAAACAGATACGCTAAACATCTATTATACGGATCAGGGAGGAGTTGTTCGTCTTGATACGATTAATGTAGGTGATACAATAGTTTTCAGATTGTATCTGAATGGCGTTACAAATAATCTGACTAATTTTAATATGATCCAATCGGATTCTACTGTTGCAAAGTTGATATATCCGGTTGAATCGTCAACCGCAACTATTATCTCGAATTCGCAGTCTAACTATACAAATGGAACTTTTGTATTTTTACCCAAGCAGGTACAGGTGTACTTTCCGGTACGGTATGTGGCTAAAAAAACTACAACGAGTGCTACTATTCAATTTTCGTTGAGTTCGGATGCCAATTTCAATACGCTCAATGGAAGCAATACATTTTCAATGACATTGAAAACTCCGATAAAAGCCAAGTTAACTCAATAAATTCGATTTCCGGATATAAAAAAGACCATTTGATCTAATTCAAATGGTCTTTTTTGTGTGTTGTAGGATTGTTATTTTGTTACAATCTGGCTTTGATGGCTTTGGTTTCGGCTTCGAAACCTGGTTTTTCCAATAAAGCAAACATGTTTTTCTTATAAGCTTCCACACCCGGTTGGTCGAATGGGTTGATGCCTAACAGATAACCACTAATGCCGCATGCTTTTTCGAAGAAATAAAGTAGTTCGCCCAGGTAATACTCATTCAACGTTGGCAATTCGATTTTTAAATTCGGAACGCCACCATCAATGTGAGCAATCATTGTGCCCAGCTCAGCCATCTTGTTTACTTCGTCAACCCTTTTTCCTGCAAGGAAGTTTAATCCATCCAGGTTTTCTTCAGAATGAGGGAAAACTTTGGTATAGTTGCTTTCCTTAATAGAAATAACAGTTTCGAAGATAGTGCGTTCGCCTTCCTGAATCCATTGTCCCATAGAATGCAAATCGGTAGTAAAGTCAACAGCAGCAGGGAAAATACCTTTATTTTCTTTTCCTTCACTTTCGCCGTAAAGTTGTTTCCACCATTCGCCAATATAGTGCAATTTAGGATGAAAATTCACCAAGATCTCAGTAGTTTTTCCGTTTTTATAAAGTTCATTACGAACAGCAGCATATTGGGCTGCTGGATTTGCTTCGAATGGAATGGATTGGCCACAGTTGGTTTCCATGGTGGCGGCTCCGGCTACTAATTGGCGAATGTCGAATCCGGCAACAGCGATAGGAAGTAGTCCTACCGGAGTAAGAACTGAAAAGCGTCCGCCGATATTATCTTCGATCACAAAGGTTTTGTAACCTTCCTGAGTGGCGGTTGTGCGAAGTGCACCACGCGACTTGTCGGTAATGGCAACAATTAATTGTTGGGCAGATGCTTTGCCTTGCTGTTCTTCCAATTGTGTTTTCAATAGGCGGAAAGCTAATGCGGGTTCGGTAGTTGTTCCTGATTTAGAAATAGAAATGATACCGAATTTTTTAGTTTTCAGCAATTCTTGCAATTCGTATAAGTAATCTTCGCCGATATTTTGTCCGGCATAAACAACAACCGGTGATTTGCGTTCGGTTAGCAACCAGTCAAAACTATTTGAAAGGGCATCAATAACTGCTTTGGCCCCGAGGTAGCTGCCACCGATACCAATCACAACCACTACTTCACAATTATCACGTAAAACTTTTGCTGTAGCTTCCAGGTCGCTTAGCTGCGCTTCGTCGATAGATGAAGGCAAATTCAACCAGCCTAAAAAATCATTTCCTTTTCCGGTACCTTTGTGCAAAGCATCGTTTGCTGCAGCTACTTGAGCTTTGTATCCGGCTACATTTTGTTCGGAAATGAATCCGAACGCTTTGTCGATAGACAATTTGATATTTTCCATTTTATAACAAGTTTGATAGTTTGTTTTAATTTGCGTCCTCTCGATTTTGTTTATTTCAATTTTTCCGATAACTTCCGGATCTCCATCGTTGGAGAACACCGGTTATAGAGGATTTCAAAAATAGAATCCACAATCGGCATGCTGATCTGGTATTTCTCGTTTATTTCATGAATACATTTTGTGGCATAATAACCCTCTGCAATCATTTCCATTTCAATTTGGGCTGTTTTTACAGAATACCCTTTGCCAATCATGCTCCCGAAAAGCCTGTTTCGGCTAAATTTAGAATAAGCTGTTACCAGTAAATCACCCAGGTAAGCTGACTCGTTTATGTCGCGATGCATAGGATTGGTGGCGTTGCAAAAACGATTCATCTCCTGGATAGCATTCGAAACCAATACGGCTTGAAAGTTATCGCCATATTTTAACCCATGGCAAATCCCCGCGGCAATGGAATAAATATTCTTCATTACCGATGAATATTCGATTCCGGTTATGTCGTCGCTAATGGAAGTTCGAATGAAGCTGGTGTTGAATCGCTGAGCCAGCATCCGGGCTTTTTCACGGTTTGTGCATCCAATGGTTAGATACGAAAGACGCTCTAAAGCAACTTCCTCTGCATGGCAAGGCCCGGCTAATACACCAATATTATCTTTGGGCACTCCGTAAAATTGCTCGAAATAATCGGTGACAATCATGTTCTCATCCGGTACAATCCCTTTAATGGCCGAAACAATGAACTTATTATCTAACTTGCGGTTCAACTTTTTGAGGTGCAATTTCAGGAACGGCGACGGCGTAGCAAAGATCAAAATGTCCGAAGTGCGAACTAGCTTGTTGATGTCGCTGGTGAAATGAATCCTATCGGTGTCAAATTTAACTCCGGTAAGATAGGATGGATTTTTGCTCAATCGAACAAATTCGTCGATCTGCTCCTGTCGGCGCATATACCAATTGATGCTATCGGCATTGGTAAGCGCTATTTTAGCAATTGCTGTTGCCCAACTTCCGCCGCCTATTACAGCAATTTTACTTTTTTCGTTCATAATTATGACCTCTAGCCCTTAAGGGGGGACTAAATTACTATTGTTTAAACCAATCGTTAGAATCGTTCTTTAAACCGAACTAACTTATCTTTCTCCCCTTTAGGGGGTAGGGGTTATTTTTCAGCCTCAGCAATCCATGCTGCAACTTCTTCTTTTGATGGATTTGTCAACTCTAACTTGTTTTTCTTGTTAAGCCCACAAATATCCTGATGGAATTTGTTTGGGTTCAACCCTTTTAAGTCAGCAACCATTACAATTCCGGCTTTTTGAACCACAGCAACCCACGCTTCCGGAATGCCCAATTCCATGAACTTTTCAGGACCGTCTTTTTTTGCTGCTTTTTCAGGTTTCATTTGCGGGAAGAACAGCACTTCCTGAATAGCCTGCTGGCCGGTCATGAGCATTACCAACCGATCCATTCCAATTCCCATTCCAGAAGTTGGAGGCATGCCGTATTCCAGCGAACGCACAAAATCCATGTCGATAAACATGGCTTCATCATCTCCTTTTTCGCTGAGTTTCAATTGCTCCTGGAAACGTCCCAATTGGTCGATCGGATCATTTAGTTCTGAGTAAGCATTGGCCAATTCTTTTCCGTTTACCATCAATTCGAAACGTTCGGTCAGTTCCGGATTGTCGCGATGACGTTTGCAAAGCGGACTCATTTCGCGGGGATAATCGGTAATGAAAGTTGGTTGAATATAATTGCCTTCACATTTTTCGCCAAAGATCTCATCAATCATCTTGCCTTTACCCATGGTTTCATCGGCTTCTATATGCAATTGTTTGCAGACTTCACGAAGTTGCCCTTCGTCCATGCCGTTGATGTCGATGCCGGTATGCTCTTTTATGGCATCGATCATGGTGATGCGTTTGAACGGTGTTTTGAAGTTGATCAGCTTGTCGCCTACCTGAATTTCATTTGTTCCGTTCACATCCAAACAAATTTTCTCAATCATTCGTTCGGTGAAGTCCATCATCCAGTTGTAGTCTTTGTAGGCTACATATATTTCCATGGCGGTGAATTCAGGATTGTGCGTACGATCCATTCCTTCGTTACGGAAATTTTTGGAGAATTCGTATACGCCTTCGAAACCACCCACGATTAAGCGTTTCAGGTATAATTCGTCGGCAACGCGAAGGTAGAGCGGTATATCCAACGCATTGTGATGGGTGATGAACGGACGAGCCGATGCACCACCGGGAATAGACTGAAGGATCGGTGTTTCTACCTCTATATAATCTTGCGCGTTGAAATAATCGCGCATGGATTGGTATACTTTGGTGCGTTTCAGGAAAATATCTTTAATGCCTTCGTTTACCACAAGGTCCACGTAGCGTTGGCGGTAGCGTTGTTCCGGGTCTTCGAAAGCATCGAAAGCTACACCGTCTTTATATTTTACAATTGGGAGCGGACGAAGCGATTTGCTCAGTACGGTCAACTCTTGTGTGTGTATGCTTATTTCGCCTGTTTGCGTGCGGAAAGTAAAGCCTTTGATACCGATAAAGTCACCAATATCCAACAGTTTTTTGAATACGGTATTGTACATTTCGGGTTGCGCTTCGGTGTTGATGTCGTCGCGGCTGACGTATACCTGAATACGTCCTTTGGAATCCTGAAGTTCAACAAAGGAAGCCTTGCCCATGATGCGGCGGCTCATGATACGACCTGCTACACAAACTTGCTTGCCGCTTTCTTCGTCTTTAAATTCAGCTTTTATATCGGTGGAAAATGCGTTGGTTGGATACAGGGCGGCAGGGTAGGGGTCGATGCCTAGATTTCGTAATTCGTCCAGACTTTGACGTCTAAACTGTTCTTGTTCGCTAAGTTCTGTGCTCATAATCTTTTTTATATACAAATTGCTGCAAAAGTACAAAAAAAGGATGGAATTTTAATTCATAATTGGTAATTGATAACTCATAATTCATAATTAGGGAATTACGTTTAATCAGTTGTTGCATAAATACGAATAAACGCGAACCGGTCATTTCAGTTCGCGTTTATCTTTTATTTCGACGGCATGCTGTTTTAATCACCAGAGCTTTAATTATGGCTTTTGGTTGATAGATACTTCAGGATCGTATCTTTTTCTGTGTCGGTTATTTTGGCTCGCTTTTGCATCTTGTTTACGTTATCCTCCCATTCGCTTGCTGTATAGCTCTGTGGAGGATAGAGGTTGTGGCAACTGGCACAATTTTTTACATACAATGCCCTTCCCTGCACGACCGTACTTAGTGGAGCACCTACCCGTTGTGCATCGGAGCTTGTGGGCATATACAGTGACGAGCCGCACTCATAAAACAGGATGGTGGCAGCCACTATGGCTACCGGCAGCAGCTTATATCGCAAAGGAGAAAGCCAGTCTTGTTTGTAGTTTTTCATGTTCAATTAAGTCTAAACCGCCGCCTTTCAAATTGGTGATTTGAGGCAGAACGGTGAGGTTTACCCAAAAACCGTTTGTGCTGTAGGATACACAAGGACCAAGCGAAAGGATTGAGTTTTCCCACTTGGAGCTTCGCGAAAATTGGTTTTCGTTGAAGACTTCCAATCCAGCTGACAAACCGTCTTTTATTTTATACGCAAAAGCATAATTCAACTCCACTTTCAGTTCGCGTTGCGAAGTAGTTGTTATCTTGTTTCCCAGGTTATTGAATTCTTTGGAGAATTCATATTCGCCCACCAGGTTGAATGCATGCGTGGTTTTTCCGATTTGCTTATCCAGAATCAGCTTGCCTTCAAGCTCGGCATCTGTTGGGCTAAGTGTATATTCAAAATACAGGGCTGATCCAAGTGCATTGGCCACGGGGTCCGACATTTTGTATTTCCACTCATTCGAAAAACTGAATTCCGAGCTATTGTTCAGGCTTTGTACACCATTGTTTTCTTCTATCCCTGTAGAATAACCATAATTCAGGTAGAACGCTGTTTGCAGGTTGCCTCCAAGCCCGGTTTCAAATTCCAAGCGGTGGTCAAAACCCCGGTAGTAATTGGTCCGGCCATTGTGCATAGTACTCCAGACTTCCAGTTCTTTTTGTCCTTTATTTAAAACCCCACTCTGATACGTGTAGGTAAATAATCTATCCTGGCCATAAGCGGCACAAAAACTTGCGAGCGCTAATATAACAAATATTTTTCTCATTCGACTTTGCATTTTTATTATTTGAAATTATGGTGCAAAGAAACGACGAAGCCGATGTTGCCGAAATCACCATTAGTAATGAATTTTCCGGCCTGCTATAGCAAGAAATAATGAGTGTTGTGCGGAAAGGTAAATATTCTGAAATATCTGCAACTTAATGTACCGATAGTTGTTTTATAAGCCACTTAATGAAAACGATAATAATAAACCTACGAACAGGAGAAAATTGATTTCATTATCGTATCCGTAAAACTAAACTTAGTATGAATCATTAAAAAACAATCAAGATGAAAACAATCAATAGGCATTTAGGAAAACGGGCATTGGTTGTATTTGCCCTCTCGTTAATTTTGGCTTTGGTCAATAGTTGTTCGAAAAGCAGCAGCAACGAACCGGTTGTTACTCCTCCTGCATCAAATACTGTTACGATACAGTCAATGGCTTTTTCTCCATCCACAATCACTATTACAGCGGGTGCTACTGTGAAATGGACAAATAATGATGCAATTGCCCATACGGTGACCAGCAATACCGGGGCTTTTGATAGCGGAAATATGGCTGCCGGCGCTACTTATAGCTACACGTTCAGCACGGCCGGAACGTATAATTACCATTGCACGTATCACTCCGGCATGACCGGTACTGTTATGGTAAATGCGGCCTCGACCTCGGGCGGGTATTAAACTAATTCCTCAATACAGGCTGTGATATAGAATTGCGGTGCACCTGATTTTAAATCGGGTACATCGCTTATTCATTAAGTTGGTGTGCTGGTTGAAAAAATCAACAACAACCCCCTGCAAATGAGAAGATGGATTAATGTCCAAAAAATCCATTGAAACATTTTCAGAACTCCCATTTTTACTGTAGATGTAGATGCAATAATGAATTGGGTAATGGCAAAGCCGGCATTTGTACTATCATTTTTTGCCACCGGTTTTAGCTCAGTTTAATTACATTCAACTACTTCGTGGTTCTGGATCTTGTTACAGCCAACTGATTAGACTATCAGACTCTGGCTAAAATTGTTTCGGGATGGGTGGACCAAGTACTCAGGATCTTTATTTTACCCAATCAAAATGCCTTCCGAACGTTCGGAAAGTACCTTGTAAGGCTACGGGAAGGTTTCCGACGGTTCGGAATGTACTTTGCAGGGCTACGGGAAGGTTTCCGATGCTTCGGAAAGTACCTTGTAGGGCTACGGAAAGGTTTCCGAGACTTCGGAATGTTCCGCGTAGGGTTACAGACAGGTTTCCGAAGCATCGGACTGGTTCGTGTAAGTCAACATGAAGGTTTCCGAACTGTTGGACGCTGCGCCCGGGCCCAATTGCTCCGTTTTCCCCGGGTTTATCGGAATTTCGGAGGTTCAAACACCTTATCCCGTGTTGCTTGAATGAATTCATGAGTCCAAAATGAGTGCTCCCGTTCTAGCAACAAGGAATTTAGTTTTGACGATCTGAAAAATATCAACGGAGATCTATTTGATAAGTAACTTAATCCAACCTATGCATGCAAAAACTCCGAATCCATTGCTGGATCCGGAGTTTGTTTAAACGTGAAGAATATGTATTACCGGTTAATCATTTTTTGCGCAGCAGCGGAATATCTGTCTCCCGCGATTGCTATTTTCGAAACTGCTTCTTCAATTTGTTTCAAGTCGGCCGGAGTGAGCTCTACCGAAACGGAACCAATATTTTCATGGAGACGTTCCAGCTTGGTTGTGCCTGGTATAGGAACTATCCATGGTTTTTGGGCTAATATCCAAGCCAATGCTATCTGGGCAGGAGTAGCTTGTTTTTGAACAGCTATACCAGTTACTACATCAACCAGCGGTTGATTGGCTTTCCGGTTTTCCAAGTCGAAACGGGGTACTGAATTTCTAAAATCATTGGCCTCGAACACAGTATCCGCATTTATTTTTCCGGTCAGAAAGCCTTTGCCCAGCGGGCTGAAAGGCACAAAACCAATACCGAGTTCTTCGAGTACGGGCATAATCTCTGCTTCAGGTTCGCGCCAGAAAAGCGAATATTCGCTCTGCAAGGCTGTGACCGGTTGTACGGCGTGTGCACGACGAATGGTTTGAACACCAGCTTCAGATAGCCCAAAATGTTTTACTTTTCCTTCCTGAATCAATTCTTTTACAACTCCGGCTACGTCTTCAATCGGCACATTCGGATCTACGCGATGTTGGTAAAGCAGGTCGATAGTTTCCACTCTCAGCCGTTTCAACGACGCTTCCACCACTTCCCTGATATGTTCGGGGCGGCTGTTCAGTCCACCGGCTATTCCGCCTACGTTAAATCCAAACTTGGTGGCTATTACCACCCGGTTGCGATACGGAGCCAAGGCCTCACCCACCAATTCTTCGTTGGTAAACGGACCGTATACTTCGGCGGTATCAAAGAACGTGATGCCGCTTTCCACCGCTTTGTGGATAAGCGTGATCATTTCTTTTTTATCGGAAACAGTTCCGTACCCGAAACTCATTCCCATGCAGCCAAGGCCCAGGGCCGATACTTCAAGCCCACTGTTACCTAATTTTCTTGTTTTCATATTATTTATTTTTACCACTAAGGCGCTCAATGCACGAAGGGATATTTAGTGTGCTTTGTGCCGAAGTCTTATTGGTTGTCTTTTTATAACTTGTTTTTATTATTACTAAGTCTACATAGGTTCACAAGATATTTTCTTGCTGTTTCCCTGTTCCCTTTGTGATAGATGCCTAGAATGCGTTTTCCAAAATTTTCTGGCTTACCTCCAGCGTGATTGCTCCGGTTTCCGACAAAGCTGTCAGGCCGTGTGATTTCAATTGTCCTACCAATGTTGGTATCTTATCGGCTGTAACATTGTATTCGGAAAGGCGGGTTTTAATGCCCAGGCTTTCGAAGAATGCCCGGGTCTTGCTGATAGCCTGGTTGATCTTTTCGTCATCGCTGCCGGCAGTAATACCCCATACTCGTTCGGCATATTGAATAAGCTTAGCTCGTTTTTGCTCACGCATTACTTCAAGTACCGATGGATAAACAATAGCCAATGTCTGTCCGTGGTCAATGCCAAACAGAGCAGTCAGTTCATGTCCAATCATGTGGGTAGCCCAGTCTTGCGGCACTCCGGCACCAATCAATCCGTTGAGTGCCATTGTAGCGCTCCATACCATATTGGCGCGGGCATCGTAGTTTTCGGGTTCTTCCACATTGGTGGCACCAATTTCGATTAGTGTTTGAAGAATTCCTTCGGCAATACGATCCTGAATTCGCGCATCTACCGGGAATGTAATGTATTGTTCGACAGTATGCACGAAAGCATCAACAATCCCATTGGCTACCTGTATTTTGGGGAGCGTGAAAGTCACGGTAGGGTCGAGTACCGAGAATTTAGGGTAAGTCAGCTCGCTCATTACTGGAAACTTGCCGTGGTTGTAGCTGATCACAGCCCCGTTGTTCATCTCCGAACCCGTAGCCGGCAATGTTAATACGGTGCCAAACGGGACCACTTTTTTCGCTATATCAGCACCAATGGGTCTGAAACCTAATTTCAGCAGATCGGTAGCATCTCCCTCGTAGTAGGCAGCCAGGCAAATAAACTTAGTGCCATCAATCACTGAACCGCCACCTACGGCGAGTATGAAGTCGATATTTTCTGCACGAACTACTTCGGCAGCTTTCATCAAGGTCTCGTAACGAGGATTGGGTTCAATGCCGCCGAATTCAAAAATGGTCCGGCTGCCAAGATTGGCTTTCACGTTGTCGATAAGGCCGCTGCGTTTGGCACTTCCGCCTCCGTAAGTGATTAATACCCGTGCATCGGTTGGCACTGACTGGTTGATATTCCCTAATTGGTCTTTGCCAAAGAAAATCCTTGTAGGATTATAAAAATTGAAATTGTACATAGTTTGTTTTTTATTTATAATTTATAATTATTTTTTCACCCAGTTTTCCACCTGTTTACCTGCATTGTTTACGTCGCCTCCCCGAATTGCAATGCCTTTCAGGATAGTTGCGCCAGGGCAAAGTTCGGCTATATCACGTTCACTATTACCCAACCTGCTACCTTCGTGTGTGCAAAAAGGAATGATAGTTTTGCCCGAGAAATCATACGCTTCCAGAAACGTAAACACTACCATAGGGAAAGTATTGCACCAGTTAGGATAACCGAGATAAACCACCTCGTATTGATCCATATCATCAACAAAAGCCGCAAGTTCCGGTCGGGAGTTGGTTCTTTTTTCGGCTATGGCTACTTGGGTCGTTTCAGTATAATCCACTGGATAAGCTTTTACTGTGTCTATTTCGAATAAATCGCCTCCAGTCAGCGCTTGTATTTTTTTTGCAACCACCTCTGTGTTTCCCACGGGCAGGTTTACTATTTTACCTCCCAGGTAATTGTTGCCTTTGCGCGAATAATAAGCAATCAGGGTTTTCTTTGTAGGATCAGCCATTCTTTCTCTCCTTTCTTTTATTTTTTCCAGCTGCCCAGCCATTTCACGGTTGCAGCGTCGCGATGGTCGAGGAATAAACTTTTTTTCATGTCCAACGTCACGATTGCTTCCATATCTGCCGGGTTTAGTTCAAAATCGAAGATGTTGAAGTTTTCGATAATCCGTTTTTTGTGCACCGACTTTGGAATAGCTACCACGCCGCGTTGTATCAACCAGCGCAGTACCACCTGAGCCACGGTCTTGTTGTGTTTTTTTCCAATAGAGGCTAATAATTCATTTTTGAACAGGTCATTCCGGCCCTCGGCAAAAGGTCCCCACGATTCTATCTGCACACCGTTTTCCTGCATAAACTGTTGGTTTTCTATTTGCTGTTGGAAAGGGTGTGTTTCAATCTGGTTTACAGCCGGCACTATTTCGTTGAACAGCGTGAGATCCATCAGGCGGTCGGGGTGGAAATTGCTGACCCCGATGGCTCTGATCTTTCCTGCTTTGTAGAGTTCTTCCATGGCACGCCAGGCTCCGTACACGTCTCCAATGGGTTGGTGTATCAGGTACAAGTCCAGGTAATCCAATTCCAGGTTTTTCAATGATTTTTCAAACGCTTTCTTTGTTTTTTCGTAACCGGTGTCCTGAATCCAAAGCTTGGTGGTGATAAAGATTTCTTCCCGTGGTACAGTACTCTTTCGGATTGCTTTGCCTACAGCTTCTTCATTTTCGTAGGCCGATGCCGTATCTATCAATCGGTATCCGGCCTGCAGGGCATCCAAAACGCTTTGTTCACATTCTTTCAAATCGGTTACCTGGTAAACGCCAAATCCCAACAGGGGCATTTCCACGCCATTGTTTAATATTACTTTTTCCATATTTTTTGTGTGTAAAAAGGTTTATGATTTAGTTCTTTATGGTTTTATGGACTGATACTAAGGTAAAACGAAAGCAACAGCGAAAGGTTTTCCCAATTGCTCAAACATTTTGTAGCACAGCATCTGTTTTCTTTCTTTTTTATCGGATAATCTTCAATTTTTGAAGCCACTCCGCAATTTTATCATCCGAATTATGGACCCTTTTTCCCTGTATGGCCAATCCCTGCAGGATTACTGACCGCGGACACATTCTTTTCAAATCCCTGACACTTTCGCCTAGTTCGCTGCCTTCGTGTGTACAAAACGGAATGATGGTTTTGCCGGACAGATCATACATAGATAAAAATACTTTTATTGCTTGCGGATAGGTGCCCCACCAGTTGGGATAGCCAAGAAATATGATGTCATATTGGCGAATATCTTTAACCCGGTTTTTCAGTTCAGGACGATAATCTGTTTTTTGTTCTTTTTTAGCCAAATCAACGAGTGTATTGTAGTCGGTGGGATACGCTTTTTCTGTTTGAATTTCATATGATTCGCCAGCCGTTTTCTTGCAAATTTCATAAGCAACCGCCCGCGTATTCCCACTGTGTGAGAAATAAGCTACCAAAATTTTCTTTTGTGCAACAACTGTTTGCACTTGCAACTGAAACAGCAGGGAGAAAGACACTGCTATGAGAAAAATGTGTTTTGTTTTCATATTTTGATTATTGTAAATCTATAATACCCCTTTGGGAATTTTGTTTTCTATTCAGGTATAACTTCATTTAAACAGTTTAATGCATTCAGCGTACGCGGATAACCAATATAAGGCAAGAGCTGCGTTGTCACATTCAGTAACATTTCTTTGTCATTGCCTACATTCACATTGCCCTGAATATGTCCTTTTACTTGCGATTCGCAACCTCCCATGCTGATTAACATGGAGAAAGTCAGCAGTTCACGAGTCTTTATGTCCAATCCGGTGCGCGTCAGATAGTCGCCGAAACAATTGTCAGATAGAAATTTTTGTATGTGTAATTGATTTTTGGGAGACCGTTCGTACAAGTTGTCAATCACGTTGCCAAAAATAGCTTTTTGTAACTCCAGTCCTTTTTGTAGCCGGTTCTCAGGTGTAGTAGTGGACTGACCTTTTAATGGCAGGGAGATGTTTCGTTCTTTAAATACTTCGTTAGTGATGTATATAAAATCAATCACCTTAGCAATGCCCACATAAGGTACCGATTGATACAAAATTTCTTTTATTTCCACCGGAGTAACGCCTACTTGGAGGGCTGCATTCAGAAACATGCTGTATTCTGTCTGCGCTTGGCAGGCGATGTTGGAGGCTAAAATCATCATCACCCGGGTTCTTGTATCAAGCTTACTGTGGGTGATGACTTCGTCAAAAGCCCAGTTGTCAAATAATTCAATGAGTTCCGGGTCTGTTTGTCCTGCTTTGGACTGATAACCCGGCCAGAGTTCTTCGTGGTTATTGATAGCTGTTTTAGTAAGTTTCATCTTGCGTTTTTGTATTTAAATGTCAAATCTTAGTTCAGTCCTACTTCTAAATTGTTGATCCTTTTATTTTCTCGGTGCAAAATTAGATGGAATATTCAGTAATAAATAACCAAAATTACTGCTTTGTGTACCACTATTACTGAATGTTGGTTTGCATGATACTACTATCGGAAAATTATTCATAAGTTTGCATCTGTAATCGAATTAAAATTAAAGAGTATGAGTGAAATACAGAGAATAAATACAGTTACTGAATATAACAATCTGGTTGGGCAAGAGACTTTACATCCGTTGGTGAGTATTGTTGATTTTGCCAAAACAGAACCTTTTTGCTATTTCAGGATGCAAACGGGTTTGTACGTCATATTTTTAAAAGATTTGAAATGTGGAAACCTGACTTATGGTGTTGGTAATTATGATTATGAAGAAGGTACGTTGGTTTTTATTGCACCCGGTCAGGTGTACGGCGTTGCCAGTGAAGTAAAACAAAGAGGCGCCGGGCAAGCATTGATATTTCACCCCGACCTGATACATGGAACTTCGTTGGGACGCAATATCAAGGACTACAGCTTCTTTTCGTACGAAGTGAATGAGGCGTTACATCTTTCAACACGCGAAAGAGCGATTATCAACGACTGCTTTGAGAAGATTAGTTTTGAGTTGGAACATGCCATCGACGTGCACAGCAAAACGCTAATTGTATCGTATATAGAACTGTTTCTGAATTATTGCAAGCGGTTTTACGAACGTCAGTTTGTTACCCGTAATCATGTAAACAAAGATATACTCACCCGGTTTGAAAAAACGCTGGATGACTATTTTTCGTCGGACAGGCTACTGGAGTCAGGCTTGCCCTCGGTGCGTTATTGTGCCGAGAAGTTATTTCTATCGCCTAACTATCTGGGTGATTTGCTAAAGAAAGAAACAGGTAAATCGGCACAAGAACACATTCAGCTGAAGTTTATTGATGTCGCTAAGGAAAAAATCTATGATTCGAATAAGTCGATTGGCGAAATAGCTTACGAACTGGGTTTTAAGTATCCGCAGCATTTTACCCGTATGTTTAAGAAAAGTACAGGCCTGTCTCCGAATGAGTTCAGGCAGTTGAACTAAGAGTTGTTTTATCAAGGCATTTATTGAATCCCAAACTTCTATGTTTGGGATTCAATAGATACAGAATTTGTGCTTTGATGGGTACTCTGTTTTTTACAGTTGAATAATGTCTTCATTGAGGACGGTCAGCTTTTCGATACCATTGGCATTCACCACAAAAGTGTTTTCTATCCCCACTGCTCCGGTACCGGGAATCACAAACTTCGGTTCCAGGGCAAAAATATGTCCTTCTTTCAACACATCTTTTGATCGCGGGGCCAATACCGGCGACTCATTTATTTCGATACCGATACCGTGTCCAACGAAGCCGGCTTGTTGGCTATAACCCATAAAGTAAGAGAGGAGATCGAATTTTTTCACTTTCTCTAAGGCAGCATGGTACAGCTCGCTGGTTGCAACACCTGGTTTGGCAGTTGCTTCAATGTCGCTCTGAATTTCCAGTGCCACCTGATGGGCTTTGTATGCCAGCGGAGCCACTTTGCCAATAGAAAACACACGCGTCATGTCGGAAATATACCCGGTAAACGTTCCTCCCATATCGACCATAACGGTTGTTCCGGGAGTCATAACCTTGCCATTGACACTTACCGGCAGGGAATTGTGCAAGCCCCCTCCTCCCATTGCAAAATCATAGGGCGAAGGGTTATCGGCATTATCTCCGGCCAGGACACTTCCCATAAACAGCTCCATCGATTGCCCAAATACGCGGAAATGGCCGAGTGCCCCTCGCTGGCGGAACAACCGTTCTATTTCGATAGAGAAATCAAGATCGGTCATTCCGGGTTTGTATAATCCGGGAACTTCTGCATAACATGCCGCATGTAAATTGCCGGAGTGCCGAAGCAAATCAATTTCGTAAGCCGATTTGATAGTCCGAATTTTCCGGAGTGTAGCCGTTGCATTCAACGTTTGTTCGGGAATAAAAACTGATTGTAGCCTGACTACCTCGTTGTAAGGCAATTCGTCGAGTTCCAGCATCAGCGTTTGAGGCAAGGCGATACCTTCCTTGGCGAGTATTTCGGCAATCTGCTCCGGTTTGCGGATGTAAAATACATTTTTGCCTTTGAGTCCTACGGGGCGTTTTACAAAAAATAATGGATTACCTTTGACTGGCAGGTAAAAATATCCGCTATAGACACGATCGGCAACATAAAATAAATTGACATTTCCGCCAATGAGACAAGCGTCGGCACTTTTTCGGGGCATTTCTTTTTGTATCGTTTTCCACCGGCAGCCAAGCTCGGGCATCATTTCTTCTTTAAACATGATATACATTTTTAGTCATTCGTAATGATTGCGCACAGTCTATAAAACAAAAGATAGTTGGAAACCAACTATCCTGTTATTCTGAATTCAGATTGCAATATGAGCCTGCAAAGATAGATTTTAATTATAATGTAAATGCCTGGTAAGTGGGCAGAGCAGTGAACAAATTTCAGGATACAAGTTTATTTGTAAAAAAAATGATCAAATGATTTGTCTGAAAACGAAAACAAACGACGGAAATGTCCACTTAATTGACCGATAAGGAGTGCTTATTTCCTGTCCAATTTCCTATCTTTGACAAAAATTTAATAACATATCAACGCAATACAATGAAAAAAACAGTATTAATCGGACTGGCAATAGCATTCAGCTCGTTGTCATTTGCTCAGAAACAGTTTTTTAAACCCGAAAAACTGGTGGAAACCGGAGTGTATTATTATCCTGAAGCCTGGAATCCTGAACAATGGGACCGTGACTTTAAGAAAATGGCCGAAATGGGTTTCGAGTTCACCCACCTGGCAGAATTTGCCTGGGCTCAGTTGGAACCTACCGAGGGGAATTATGATTTTAAGTGGATTGACAAAGCTGTGGAATTGGCGGGAAAGCATAACTTGAAGGTGATTATGTGTACGCCTGTGGCTACTCCGCCGGTTTGGTTGACAAAGAAATATCCCGAAGTGCTGGTGGTGCTGCCAAACGGACAAACAGCCATGCACGGCACGCGCGAACATTATTCGTGGTCGAGTCCGAAATATCAGGAACTCAGCCAAAGAATGGTGGAAGCTATGGCCAAACATTTTGCCAACAATAAAAATATCTGGGGATGGCAGATCGACAACGAACCCTCGCATTACGGAACGCTGGATTACAATCCTGCCGCCCAGGCCAGTTTCCGTGCGTGGTTGAAAAAGAAATACCAGACGATTGATGCGCTGAACTCCGCCTGGGGAACCGCATTCTGGTCGGGCGTTTATTCCGCTTTCGATCAGGTTGAATTACCTAACGAAGGCCGTTTGATTTCGGGCGTTGCCAGCCCAACCTCGATGCTGGATATGAAACGGTTCAATGCCGATGAGTGCGCGATGTTTATTTCCATGCAAAATAAAATCATCAAAGATAACGTGTCCAAATCGCAATTTGTGACTACTAACTTTATGAACGGGCATACTGACGTTGATCCGTGGAGAAACCCCGACCTGGATTTTATCAGTTACACCATGTATCCTGTGGCGGGCTACACCGAAGGGGTGGGTGACCAGGGATTTCGTTTGGGCGACCCATGGCGTATTTCGTTTGCCAATGATTTCTTCCGTTCGTTGAAAGGTGTAACAGGTGTGATGGAACTTCAGCCCGGACAAGTGAATTGGGGCAGTTATAACCCTCAACCTTATCCGGGAGCCGTACGCATGTGGTTGTGGAATGCATTTGGTGGCGGACTGGACTTTATTTGTTCATACCGCTTTCGCCAACCGGCTTACGGTGGCGAGCAATTTCATTACGGCATGGTGGGAACCGATGGTGTGACTCCGCTCAATGGCGGGCAGCAATACAGCCAGTTTATGGGCGAAATCCGCGAACTGCGCAAGCAATTTTCTCCGAATGCCAAAATGCCAAAAGAGTATGCAGCCCGCAAAGCCGCGATGGTTTACAACATGGACAATGTATGGGAAACAACTATTCAGCCGCAAACCTTCCAGTGGAACGAGCGCAACCACATTACCAAATACTATGCGTGCCTGAAATCGCTTTGCGCCCCGGTGGAAGTGGTGAGCGAAACAAAAGATCTGTCGGCATATCCCGTGGTGGTAGTAGCTGCTTATCAAATGGTGGACAAAGGGCTGGTAGAAAAATGGACTAAGTATGCCGAAAATGGCGGTCAACTGGTGGTGTCGGTTCGTACCGGGCTCAAAGATCATGACGGTCATTTCCCCGAAACAGCATGGGCTGGTTCCATCAGCAACCTGATTGGCGGAAAAATTACGATGAACGATATGCTTGGTGGTAATAAAGTGGGAAAAATCAACTTTAATGGCAATTCTTATAATTGGAACAACTGGGGCGATATGATCGAACCGGCCGCGGGAACCGAAGTTTGGGCAACCTTTGCCGACCAGTTCTATGCCGGAAAAGCAACAGTTATACACCGCAAACTGGGTAAGGGAACCGTTACTTACATTGGCACCGATACCGACGATGGCAAACTGGAAAAAGATGTGCTGAAAAAAGTATACGAAACAGCCGGAATTGCAGTGAAAGAACTTCCGGAAGGAGTGATGGTGAATTGGCGTGATGGTTTCTTCGTTGCCAATAACTACTCTTCGTCGAATGTTACGCTGGATTTACCGAAAGAAGCCAAAATCATTTTCGGGACAAAGGAAATGACCCCGGCAGGCGTTATTGTTTGGAAATAATTTCGCCGGACGCCGAATTGAACAGTTGAAATTATCCTTGCCGCTAAGAGCAGGATATCCATTCTAAACAAACCACGACTCAGATATTCCGGTTCGTGGTTTGTTTAATTTTACAACAATATAAAAAAGACCTACCTTTGTAGGAAATCATTATTAAAAGTGCCATGACACATAACACGAAGTTACTACTTGCCAGTCTGCTGCTTACGATGGCCTGCATTGCCGGAAATGCCCGAGAGCAGGAGAGCATTGAACGTAAACAATTATTCGATTACAACTGGAAGTTCAACCTGGGCGACCTGTCAACTGCCAGCGGGAACAATTTTGATGACAGCAGCTGGCGAAAGCTTGATTTGCCACACGATTGGAGTATAGAGGGAAAACTGGACCAAAATAATCCGATGAAAGGTGCGGGTGGATATTTTCCGGCCGGAACAGGTTGGTACCGGAAAAAATTCAATATCCCTTCCATATGGAAAGGGAAACGTATTTCCATTTATTTTGAAGGTGTATACATGAATGCCGAGGTGTTTGTGAATGGGAAGTCGTTGGGAGTGCATCCCTATGGATTTACTTCATTCGATTACGATCTTTCTCCATTTCTTCAATATGGTAAAGAAAACATTCTGGCAGTACGCGTCGATAATTCGAAACAAATAAATTGCCGTTGGTACAGTGGTTCGGGTATCTACCGGCATGTGTGGTTGGAGGTTACTGAGCCCGTACATATTGCCCATTGGGGCGTAGCTATTACAACTCCCGACGTAACTCCGGAAAAAGCAACAGTCCGGATAAGAACCTTGGTCAAAAACGAAACAAATTCCTTGCAAAGCATTGTTTTATCCACTACACTTTCCTGTAAAGAAAACATGAAAGCCGGGAACAACCAGGTCAAAGCGGAGCTGCAACCCAATACTGAAAAAGAAATTATTCAGGATATTACTGTGGCCAAACCGTTGCTTTGGACTCCTGAAACCCCTCATCTGTACCAGGCCCGGGTGCAAATCAAGCAAGGAGATGCCACCATCGATGCGATTGAAAATTCCGTTGGTATACGGTCAATAAAATATACAGCTGAAAAAGGTTTCCAACTCAATGGAAAGACTGTGAAGCTTAACGGAGGCTGTGTTCATCATGACAATGGTTGCTTGGGTGCTGCAGCATACGACCGGGCTGAAGAAAGAAAAATCGAGATACTGAAGGCTGCCGGATTCAACGCCGTGAGGACTTCTCACAATCCTCCCTCTGAGGCTTTTCTGAATTATTGCGACAAGCTGGGCTTAATGGTCATCGATGAATCATTTGATGGTTGGAGAGAGAGTAAAAATACTTATGATTATACCTTGTATTTTGATCAATGGTGGCAACGTGACTTGGAATCTATGGTGTTGCGTGACCGGAATCATCCTTCTGTCATTATGTGGAGTATTGGCAATGAAATCATCGAACGCAAGAAACCGGAAGCGGTGGAAACTGCCCGCAAACTGGCAAATTGCATCCGGAATACAGACCGGACACGGCCTGTGACTTCTGCCATGACCACCTGGGATAATGATTGGAATATATTTGATCCGTTATTCGCAGCACATGACGTTGGCGGATATAACTATCAATTGCATCGCGCATCTTCTGACCATGAAAGAGTTCCGGGCCGGATTATCGTTCAGACGGAATCGTACCCCAGGGATGCATTCGAAAACTGGAACCTGGTACAAAGCCACGATTATATTATTGGCGATTTTGTCTGGACGGCACTTGATTACCTGGGCGAGTCGGGCATTGGGCGCTGGTACTATCCGGGCGATACTCCCGGCGAACATTGGGAGCATGATTTATTCCCTTGGCATGGAGCTTATTGTGGCGATATTGATGTGCTTGGGTGGCGAAAGCCAATATCGCATTACCGGGATATGCTGTACAACGGTACCGAAAAGTTATACCTGGCTGTCCGGGAACCTGAATCAGATTCAGCTAAAATCAAAGAAACCTTGTGGTCTGTCTGGCCAACTTGGGAAAGCTGGACATGGCCGGGGCAGGAAGGTAAAAATATGCAGGTTGAGGTTTATTCAATCTATCCGAAAGTAAGGCTTTACCTGGATAATAAGCTTATTGGGGAGCAAGCCACTGCTAAGGAGCAGAAATTTAAAGCCACATTTACGATACCTTACAGCGCCGGGATATTAAGTGCCAAAGGAGTAAAAGATGGTACGGAATATGGAAGTGCAACTCTCAAAACCGCAGGCCCTGCTAGCCGGCTGCAACTTAAAGCAGACCGTACAAAGATGTTGGCTAACGGACAGGACTTGTCGTTTGTGACTGTTGAAGTAACCGATAAAGACGGAAACCTGCAACCTAATGCCGAAAACCGTTTGGTGTTCAGTATTAGTGGGGTGGGAGTCATTGCAGGTGTAGACAATGCAAACATGAAAGACACGGATAACTATGTGAGCACAACGCGTAAAGCCTGGCACGGACGGGCTATGGGCGTTGTCAAAAGTACCCACAGTACCGGTGATATTAAGCTTACTGTGAGTTCGCCCGGGCTATCTGATGCAACAGTAATTATCAAGTCAGGAAAATAAAACCGGCTTACTGTGGCAGGCATTTAAAAACCCGCTCATTTCATCACAAAAGTGAAATGAGCGGGTTTTGCCTTAGTACTTATAATAATCTAAATTCCGGTGGTTACATTGGCTGGAACCTGAAATTGCGGAACTGCACTTTACCCTCGCCAACAGCACAAAGCCCTATCCTTAGGCTCATAAACCCGCTCAATACATTGTGATGCATACCCGACACTTCCAGTGAATTTTCAATCTTTGTCCATTGTTGTCCGTCGGTGCTGTAATACATGTCTACTGTATTTTCCTTTTTCAGCAAACGCAAAAAAGCATGGTTGTTGATGACATTCTTTACAGTGGGGAATTGCCAGCCTCTTAAGTTGGCCAGAATGTTATTGACATCAGCCAGAATGCCCGAATAGGCTTGCCGATTATAGAACAATACCAGGCCGCCAACTGCGTCGCCTTTGGTAAACAGTTCTACATCCACCCTGTAGGAATGGGTGGGCGGAATGCAAAGCAAAGGTGAGCAATCGGCTACGGAGTGTCCCTGGGCTTTCAGCACCAGGGTCTTGTCGGCCACTTTATACCTGTTGGTATTGTATTCCCCGAAAAATTTCCACTGGGATTTTAGTTCTGTTCCCGAAAAATCATCACTGAGTGTGTAATCATCCGTTGGCGATGTTGCAAACGTCTTTTTTATCGGTTTATCTGCTGCTGCATTTTCCGGAATCCGGTACCAGCCATCTGATGTCCATTCTACCGGTAGCATCATGGTTTGCCGGCCCATATTATAGTATCCGTTTTCGTAGCCATGAAACATCATCCACCAGTGTCCCTGTGCATCGTCAATCACAGTACCATGACCTACCGAACACCATTTATCCTTATTGTCCCGGGCACGTAGAATGGGGTTGTAAGGCGAATTTTCCCACGGTCCCAGCGGTGATTTAGAGCGTGCTGAAATAATCATGTGTCCGGTAGCCGGACCTGCTGTGCCTCCTTCGGCCACGGTCAGGTAATAGTATTCACCCCGTTTCATTAGCTTGGGGCCTTCCATGCAGAAACATTCAATGGACCAGTCGCGCGGAATTGTCCATCCGTCGTACACATGGTGGGCTTCGCCGGTTACCGCTAATCCATCGTCCGACAGCGGCACATAAGCCCCGCTGCTGAAATACAGGTAACGCTTGCCCTGCGCGTCGGTAACGTGCCCGGGGTCGATGTAACCGGTTTTCAGGTCGATCGGGTCGCTCCACGGGCCATTGATAGATGGTGCCCACACCACATAGTTGGTATTGTTAGCCGGAAAGTAAATGTAGTATTTGTCCCGGTACTTCACCAAATCAGGTGCCCATACCGAGCCTACATATTGGTGGAGGGCGGCAGTCACCGGTTGCCAGTGAACAAGGTCGGTAGAATGCCATATTTGCAACCCCGGATAATACTCGAAGGAAGAATGAACGATGTAAAAGTCCTTGCCATCGCGCAGGATGCTTGGGTCGGCATAATCTCCGGCAAAAACAGGATTGAGAAACTGGTCTTTTGATGGTTGATTGAAAGGAAACTGTGCCGAAAGCTGAAGAGTCAGCAAGCACAGCAGGGCAGTGTAAATGATTTTTTTCATGATTGATCTAATGGCGGTGTTTTTGTTTTTTTGCAAAGATAGGGAAATAACCAAAGTACCTGCGGGCTGAATTTGTTCTGATTGAGGGTGCATATCGTCACAAAGAGACTATAATAAACAAATAAAAGGCCGCCAGTGTGTTTTTTCTGGCGGCCTTCTAAAATAGCAAATGTGCTGCATGCATTTCCTGTATTTCTGTTTACGGGTGCATTACCATTTCGGGGTAAATGGCAATCTTTCTCCGTCGGCAGTGGTGTGTTCTTCGAGCGAATTTTCTTTCGATTGGATAACTATATACACCATCGAATCGTCCGACGTGTTGCAGATGCCACGGTTGCCTTTGGGTGCCACGCGTATAACGCTGCCTTCTTTGATAGGGAAGCAATCTTCGTCTACCTGAAAATATCCCGAGCCGGTCAGGATAATGTAAGTCTCTTCGTTTTTCCGGTGGATATGGAAATAGGGCTGCGCGGTGTGCGGAAGCAAGGTGTTGAAAGATATTTCTGTTCCGGTGGCTTGGGTAGCATCCTTTAGAAACACCTTGCCTTCCAGTTGCTTTTTATTTACCGGATGAATCAGGCTGTAAGCTGCGATTGTATCCAGGCTACCTAGGTTTACGGCTGTGTAGGATGTGTTTTCCGAAAGTTTTTCAATTTGTTTCATGATTCTGTTGTTGGTTGTGTTTAAAAATAAGTTTTGCTGTAAAATGTGGTTTTGTGGTTTCAGAGTGATAGTTACAGGCTTTCGATTTTGACTATTATCAATAATCTTAGTTTACCGTAAATAATAAACTGTGCTTGTATTATCATCCAGCAACAGGTAGAAATTCTGATGCTCTGCCACCCGGTATTTGTTTTTTGCTATGTCTTCTTTTGAAACAAACCACTTAGGATATCTCGGCCTATTGTTTTTTTCTATCTTGCATAATAATGAATCAGGCTTTACTATGTGGTACGTATGCATAATCGAATCGTAAGTTGGTCTGTTTTTGAACTTAAATTTTCCGAATAGATGGTTGTTATTTACATCGTAGGTTTCAAGAATATTGTATGCGTCGGGTTGTAGTATTTCGGGAAACCAACCATTGTTGATAAAATTATATTCTGATAATTCCTTATAAGAATGAAAATCAATACATGGACTTTCATAACAAGACGGAAGGAAAATCCAGGTAGTCAGGCATATTACCGTTATTCTATAGCTTTTTTTCATGGCCTATTGTTTTCGTTCAGTTTTTAGCAAGAAAATTTTTTATTGTTTTGCTTTGATATTAGAGCTTTTCGATTAAAAATTATTCTCTAAGCGATTAAATTTTCTTCCGAACCATCGGACGCTGCGCTCGGTCCCATTTATTCCGTTTCCCCAGTGTTTATAGGGGTTTCGGAGGTTCAAACACCTTATCCCGTGTTGCTTGGATAAATTAACGAGCCAAAAGTAAGTATTTTTATTTTAACGGCAAAGGATTTAATTCAGATAAATTTAAAAAAGTTATCAGAAGGTGGATTCTCCTTCTAACTAAAGGGGTTTTCTGTCCTTTCGGCGGCTCTTGCCAAAAATACAGGAAATAGACCCGGGATACTCGGCTTTTAAAATGATGTTTGTATCTTTGTTGCTTAAAATTTACTTTTAGTAACAGGCCTTAGGCCTACAGCCTCCATAGAGCAACAATATGAACGAATTAGAAACACTCTTTCAGCAATACACCCACGAAAAACCCCTGACAACCACCGAGCTTTCCGCTTCGGGTTCCAACCGCCGCTATTTCCGGCTGACGAGCAAAAACCATTCACTCATTGGTGTTGAAGGCACATCGGTGGATGAGAACCGGGCTTTCATTTTTATGTCGAGGCATTTTGTAAGGCAGGGTTTGCCGGTGCCACAGGTGCTGTATGTGAGCATGAATGAGCTTTTCTACATTCAGGACGATCTGGGCGATACCTTGCTGTTCGACTATATTGCCGGAGGACGAAAAACAGGTGTTTTCTCGGAAGGTGAAAAGGAGTTGCTTCGCAAAACTATGCGTAAGCTTCCTGCCGTTCAGGTGCTCGGGGCGCAAGGGCTCGACTTTATGGTGTGCTACCCGCAGCCCGAATTCAACGAACGCTCCATCCTGTGGGACCTGAATTATTTCAAATACTGTTTTCTGAAATCCACCGGGCTCGACTTTCAGGAAAACCTGCTCGAAGATGATTTTGACAAACTGTCGGCCATCCTGATGCACTCGCGTACCAACACGTTTATGTACCGCGATTTTCAGAGCCGCAACGTGATGGTGAAAGATGGCGAACCGTATTTTATCGACTTTCAGGGAGGACGCCGCGGTCCGTTGTACTACGACGTGGCTTCATTCCTCTGGCAAGCCAAGGCGCAATATAACTCCGAATTGCGTGAAGAACTGCTGCAAACTTACCTCGATGCGCTGAAGGAACTCATGCCGATAGACGAAGCTGAATTCCGCGAACAGCTCCGGCATTTTGTGCTTTTCCGCACGTTGCAGGTACTTGGTGCGTACGGATTCCGGGGCTATTTCGAGAAGAAGCCGCACTTCCTGCAAAGCATCCCTTTTGCCATCGAAAACTTGCGCGTATTCCTGCGCGACGAACATTCGGAATATCCCTACCTGTTGAAAATCCTGAAAGAAATGACGGAGCTGGAGCAATTCCGCGAAGTGGAAATCCGGAAACCGCTGGTGGTGAAAATATATAGTTTCTCGTACAAAAAAGGTATTCCGCAGGATAGCTCGGGCAATGGCGGCGGCTTTGTGTTCGACTGCCGTGCGGTGAACAACCCCGGCAAATACGAACGCTACCAAAGCCTCACCGGCCTGGACGAATCGGTTATCCAGTTTCTCGAAGATGACGGCGAAATCCTATCGTTCATCGACCATGCCTTTGCCTTGTCCGATGCCTCGGTAAAACGCTACATGGATCGCGGGTTCACCAACTTGATGATTAGTTTCGGTTGCACCGGCGGCCGCCATCGCTCAGTCTATTCCGCACAAAAAATGGCCGAACACCTCAACGAAAAATTTGGCGTGGAAGTGCAACTGGTGCATCGGGAGCAGAATATAGAAACGTTATTTGCTGCGCGTTCTTAGTCCGTTGGGTGTTATTCACTTCGTGTCAGTTGCTCGCTGCGCTCGCGTTATTCATAGTTATTAGATTTCGCCGTTAGTAGTGGTTTTTATTTTAAATCAATGTTATCATGAAGTTTGAGGATTTAGAAGTTTATCAATTGTCGATGAATTTGTCGGATAAAATTTGGGATATAGTTATTAAATGGGACTATTTCCCCAAAGATACCTTAGGTAAACAATGGGTTCGAGCTGCCGATTCGGTCAGTGCAAATATAAGCGAAGGTTTTGGACGGAATAATTTTAAAGATCAACGTAGCTTTTATTATATTTCACGTGGCTCTCTTTGCGAAAGTAAAACCTGGCTTGAAAAGGCCAAACAGCGGAATTTGATTGACGAAGAAAATTACAAGTTATTGCTCAATGACTTTAATGTAGTAGGAATTAAACTCAATAATTTCATTAATTCTGTAACAAAGTTGATGGCAACCAAACCCAATAACACTCCAGCAGTGAGTAAATAACAACAAATAACGGCGAAGCCCACTAACGTAAACGAAGTGAATAACGGCGAAGCCAATTAACACGAAATATAAATGAAAGCAATGATTTTTGCAGCGGGTTTGGGAACTCGATTAAAACCAATCACGGACTCGCTACCCAAGGCCTTGGTGCCTATCAATGGAAAGCCGTTGTTGGAACACGTTATCTTGAGGTTGAAAGCAGGCGGTTTCGACGAAATCATTGTCAACGTACATCACTTCCCCGACCAGATTATCGATTTTCTGAAGCAACATAATTCTTTTGGCATTCGTATAGAAGTGTCGGACGAGCGGGAACATTTGCTCGATACCGGCGGCGGCATCCGGCAGGCGAAATGGTTTTTCGACGACGGCAAACCTTTTCTGGTGCATAATGTGGATATTCTTTCCGATCTGGATTTAGCTGCGCTGTACCACGAACATCTGGTTTCAGGTTCATTGGCTACGCTGGTGGTTAGCCCCCGCGATACGTTTCGGTACCTGCTGTTCAACAGCAATAACCGCTTGCATGGCTGGATAAACGAAAAAACCGGCGAAACAAAACCTGCTCATCTGGCGGATATTTCCGGGTTTAGTAAGCTGGCCTTTGCAGGCATTCAGGTACTTTCGCCGCGTGTATTTGATCTGATGGAATCCCTGAAGCCTAAATTCCCGATTATGGATTTCTATCTGTCCAATGCCCAAACGGAACTGATCCATGGTTTTATACCACCTGATTTCCACATGCTGGACGTAGGAAAGCTCAATGTTCTCGACGAAGCAGAGCGGTTTGTGACGAGATAAAAAAACACTCAATCCCTAACCCCTAAAGGGGAATTAGAATAGTACAATTTGTCGAAGACGATAGTAACTCAGTTCCCCTTTAGGGGTTAGGGGTAGTTTTTATTAATTCTTCGTTAGGAACAAATCAATCAAAGTCAATGCAGCCATTGCTTCCACGATAGGTACTGCGCGGGGCAACACGCAAGGATCATGACGTCCGCGGGCTTGCAATTCCACTTCGTTGATGTGGATATCGAGGGTGTCTTGCTTTTTTGAGATAGTAGCTACCGGTTTGAACAATACACGGAAGTAGATATCCTGTCCGTTGCTGATCCCGCCTTGTACACCGCCCGAGTTGTTCGTTTTGGTGGAAACCTGATCGCCCACTTTTATGAACGAATCATTCATTTCTGAACCTTTCAGGCTGACTCCTTCAAATCCCCGTCCGTAATCAAACCCGTGGGTGGCGTTGATGCTTAGCATAGCTTGTGCCAACCTGGCCTGCAATTTGTCGAAAATGGGCTCGCCCAGTCCAACGGGAACGCCTTTGATAATGCCTGAAATAATACCGCCGATAGAGTCTCCTTCTTTTTTCAACTCTTTGATATATTCTATCATCTGTGCGGCTACTTCCGGTTGCGGGCACCGAACCGTATTACTTTCAATAAGCGATAAATCGGCTGTTTCGAATGTTTGGGTCATAGAGATATGCCCAACTTGTGATGTGAACGCGGTGATCTCGATGCCTTGTTTTTTCAATGCCAGCTTGGCGATAGCTCCCGCCACTACGCGCGATGCGGTTTCGCGAGCCGAGCTGCGGCCTCCACCACGATGATCGCGGATTCCATATTTTTGTTGGTAAGTAAAGTCGGCATGCGAGGGCCTGTACACTTCTTTCAAATGGTCGTAATCGGAACTATGCTGGTTTTCGTTCCAGATTACAAAAGCGATAGGTGTTCCGGTGGTTTTCCCTTCGAAGATTCCCGACAGAAATTCAACTTTGTCTCCTTCTTTACGCGGCGTGGAAATATCGGATTGGCCGGGGCGGCGGCGATCCAGTTCCGCTTGGACGAATGTTTCGTCTATTTCAATTCCGGATGGACAGCCATCAACAATTCCACCGATACCTTTACCGTGCGATTCGCCAAATGAAGTGAACGTAAATAATTTACCAATAGTGTTCGACATGAGTCTTTAATTATGAATTAGAATGTGTGAATTATGCATATTTATCCCATAATTCGGGGTATTACGTACAAAGTTATTCAAAAGTTTCAAATAATTATGAACATAAAAAGTAATCAGATACAACAATGGATATTAAACGGCGTAAAACCACTTAATATCCATTGCATAAGTTATTGTAAGTTTATCGGATTAATGGCATCCGCATCCGCTTCCGCAGCTTCCACCTTTATCTTCTTTGTCGTCGCATCCGCAACCGCCGTCATTGCAACCACCATCGCCGCATCCGCAACCACCGCAGCCACCGCCGCCCATGAGTGCTGCAAGTTCTTTTTCAGAAGCCTCGCGAACTTCAAGTACAGAACCTTTGAAGTGAAGATTTTCGCCGGCCAAAGGGTGGTTCAAATCAACAGTTACATGAGTGTCGGTTACAGTCACAACTTGTGCATTGACACGGTTGCCTTCGCTGTCCATTAATGGAACAACATTTCCTTCGAAAATCATTTCTTCGTCAAGCTTGCCATCGATTTCAAAAATTGCACGGTCAAGATCCAACACGCTTTCGTCGTCATATTCGCCATAAGCATCTTCGGTGTTGATTACGAAGTCAAATTTGTCGCCAACTTGCATGCCAAATAAATTCTCTTCGAATTTTGGGAGCATCATGCCCACGCCATAAATGAAACTTAATGGTTGTTGCTCGGTGGCTTTCTCCATCAGTTCCAATTCACCTTCTGTTTCGCCATCCACGTATAATTCGTACTCTGCCGATACTGCTTTGTTTGCTGTAATTTTCATTTTCTATTTATTTTGTTTAATAATTTCTTTTTTATACCGATCATGCTATAATTGTTTTACCGGTAAAATTGTTCATTTGTTGTAGTTAATTGTCTTGATGTTTAATACCAGGTTATTGGAGTGCTTCCGTAGCCGCTTTGTTTGTCATACTTCAAATCCTGAAGCATGCTGGCATTTACCCCGATTTTAAAATTATACGATTTAAATATGCCGAAAGGAACCACACTGGCGGTCATGGTCCAACAGTGCAAGTTTCTTATAATATTTATAGTGGCGGATGTAAATTTTTTTGCGAAAAAATCATACGAAGTGCTGGATGATAATTTCCAATTGGGTGTAAGTGCAATGTTTCCCGATGCACTGAGGTTGTGTGTCAGTTTCATGTCGTATTCCATTTTCGTTTTATTGAAAGTGCTGTTAGCATAAGTAACGCTGTAATTTATGCTAATGCTCCATGGAATAGTTACTTTTTGATATCCGTCAGCATCTACTTCTCCGGTTTTTTGATCTTTATTGGTATCGGTTTTGCCGGGTGTCGGATTGTTTGGGTCGTTCTTTGTCGGCAGCAGGCCGTCGGTAGTGTTTGAACTGGTGCTTGTGTCTTTTTTCTTCTTCTTTTTGCTGAATGTTTCGTTATTCAAAGTATAACTATAGGACGTACTTGTACCCAAGAATCGTGGAAACATGCCATGCTCCCAGCGCAGTTTATTTACACGCACCGGTGCTCCTGCGCTGTTCAATTCATACAAGTATGGGTCAAACATTCCGTTCAGACTCAGGCTTTGGTTCTTTCCTGCTTTTATACGCAAGCTGGCCGACAATAATGACCATTGCATAGAGTCGGCCGCCATGTTGTAAGAACCGCTTATCGCAAGATTGTCAATTAAGCTGATTACTTTAAAAGGAGTTGTGCCGGTTGTGTCTTTATCATTCCGGACTTTCATTTCAATGTTATTCGTCAACGAGAAATTTATGTTTCCCGACTTTCCAACGCCTGGAGTTCCGTATAAACTGCCCTCGTAGTGTGAGTATTGTACAGTCTGGTCGTGATATGTACCTGTAGACTTGTCTAAGATAGATTGAACGTAAGTGCCGTAATATCCCCAATTTGGTGCGCCAAAGTCAGGCATATAGCTAAATCCGATAGTTGGCGTTACGACGTGGCGAATCCGGTCGATCTTATCTCCAAAAATAGCCCGGCTTGGAATATAGAACCCATAAAGTTTGGTAGAGGCCGAAACACCTACGTTGAAATCATAAACGCGATTAAATCCGGATACCGTATCTGTTTTGCTTTTTTGATTTGCTTTGTCCCAGCTCCTGTTTATGGATGTGAGATACCAGCGCTCGGTGTAATTGACCGCTGGAGATACATTGATGTATTTCAATATGTTGAAAGTAGCACTAAGCGGAATGCTATGCTTCATTCCGTTTTTCCAATCTTTCGAAAAAGAAGATGACAAGAGTTTGTCTTCCTTTGTTCGGATGCTGTTCTGGAATGTCCCAGAATAAGTCATGGCTATTTTTTCGTACCAATGTTCTTTCCCAACAGCATTCTTCCTTTTGAACGGATAAATACGGCTCATCGAAATGCTGAGATTGGGAAGAGATAAATCAAGCATGGAGTCACGGGTATTTTGAGCAACATTCATACTCCCGGAAATATTGAATGGGCTATCCGGAAATCGTTGTGTGAACGATACACTGGAACTTTTGGTACTCTGCGAGTTTATCTCTGGTCTGCTATAATAGTCAATATTATTTCGGGTGTAGCCACTGGTGCTAAAGTTTACACTTGACGAAAAATTAAAATAAGGGTTTGCCTTGGGATCCTGGGAGTGCGACCAAACCAAACTCATGCTTGGTGTTTTGCTGTATTCAGGCAATCCCTTTTCTCCAACAACATCTTCGCGGTAATTAAAATTGAAACTTCCATGATATTTGTAGCGTTTCACATAGGTGGTAGTGGCATTGACAGCCCAGGTTCCTTTTGTGAAAATATCTGCCTTCACTTCCAGATCCATATAATCACTTATTGCGAAGTAATATCCACCACCCATTAATCCGAATCCACGGGTTTGCTCATCGCGGAAAGTTGGCATGACAATTCCCGATGAATACTTATCGGTGAACGGGAAAAAACCAAAAGGAATAGCAACCGGCAAGGGTACGTCTTCTACAACCAGATAAGCTGGTCCCGATACAATGTATTTACCCGTTTTTACTTTTCCTCTTGTAAGGTCGAGATAAAAATCAGGGTGTTCATGATCATCGCAGGTTGTATATTTACCATCGGTAATGCACAAAATGTCATCACTTGTTTTCTTTGTTTTGTCACTTACCACGTAGCCTTCACCTTGTTTAGTGACAGCTTGCCGGATATAACCCTTTTTAGTTTTTAAATTGTAAGTCAGTTCTTTCGACGTATATTCGGTTTTCCCTTCTGTAAAAACCGGTTCGTCAATTTTTTTACCAACACTGTCGGTTTTTCCACGTGCAAAAACGGTGCTACTGTCCATTTTTACACGCACAAAATCAGCTTTTAGATTTATGTTCTTGTACTTTACATCACTTTTCCCATGAAGAAAGCCTGTTCCATTTCCAAGAAGAACGATTGAGTCCTTGGCACTGTAAACTATCTGGGCATCAATTTGATCTGGTTTTGTTTTTTTTATGACCGTATCGTTGGAGACTTTGGTACTGTCAGAAATTTGGACTTTCCCTGCATTTTTTTTTGGTGTAGGTTTTACCTGACTTAAACTCACAAGAGTAAAAGCTGACCATAGAATTAGAAGCAGGTTTCGACGTGCTATGTTGAAATGTAATCGGTTACAGATTTGCATCCGGTAAGGGTATGGATTTCTAAATTAGGTTGCAAATTTACCGAAAAAAAAGTTGTCTCATTTACTTATAACTGTTTTTTATGAATAATTTAAAAATTTACTACTTCATTTCGTATTATAAACAGGATAAAAACATTACTTTTGCACACAAAAATTACAACCAATCCCTTGTTTTTTAGCAGAATTTTTATGGAATTTATCAAAAAGTATTTTCTTGTATTTCAGTGCTGTATCGTACTGGGCGGTCTGTTTGTGATTGCACCGTTAACAGCTCAGGATGCCAGGTTCACCGTTGTGCTTGATGCAGGGCATGGGGGGCACGATCCCGGTGCAATGGGTGCTTTCTCGCGTGAAAAAGATATTAATCTTGCAATTGAGTTGGATTTAGGGGCTTTGATTGAACAAAATTTTAAAGACGTTAGAGTCGTTTATACTCGGAAAACAGATAAATATCTTACCTTGCAAGAACGAGCCGATGTTGTTAATGACCATCATGCCGATTTATTTATTTGTGTTCATACAAATTCGTCTCCGAGCCCTGCTGCCTTTGGAACAGAGACTTTTACGCTTGGTTTGGCTAAAACAAAGGCAAATCTCGATGTCGCGATGCGTGAAAACTCTGTGATTTTGCTAGAGGAAGATTATCGGTCCAAATATCAGGGTTTCGATCCCAAATCGGTGGATTCTTATATCATGTTCGAATTTATGCAGGATAAATACATTGATAAGAGCATCGAGTTTTCATCAGCTATTCAAAAACAATTTGTTAGTTACGGTGGTCGGACAGATCACGGGGTTCGTCAAGCCGGTTTTTGGGTGTTGCACCGTTCGGCTTGTCCGAGTGTATTAGTTGAAGTTGGCTTTATTTCTAATGCTGCAGAAGAGCGCTTTTTGATGAGTGATCAGGGGCAAAAGCAAATGGCTACTGCAATTTACAATGCTTTTGTGGATTACAAGAAGGCTCATGATAAACGTTCCGGGCGCCAGACTTCTACTGTTGCTAAATACGAACGGCCTGTTCAAACAGAGCAGCCTCAGGAGGAAAAGCAAGCTCCAAAACAAGTGGCAGATACTCCTCGGCCAGTTGTAAAAGAAGTTGTGCGAAGACAACGAAAAACTGAGGTTCCTAAACCTGTGGAAGTCCCGAAAGAAACTCCCAAACAAGTGGCTGCTTCTGCTAGTGAAGCAGCTCAAAATATGGATTCTAAGCCAGTCTTCAAGGTGCAGCTGTTTACTTCGCGCGTAGAGGTGCCAAAAAATGCAGCAGATTTTAAAGGAGTGGACGGTATCGAGTTTTTTACTGAAAACAGATATTATAAATATACCTTAGGGTCAGAGACTGAATATGAAAAGATTGAAAAATTAAGGAAATCGCTTCTCTCCAAATTCCCCAAAGCGTTTATAATCGCTTTTCAGGGCGATAGGAAATTGACTCCAGCTGAAGTGTTGAAACTAACCAAATAACCAGAATTTTCGAAAAAAAATATTTGTATTATTAATAGAAGCAGAATGAGAAAAAAATATTTTACCCGCGAAGTAAAAGTAGGAATAATGGCCGTAGTAGCCATCTTTGTATTGTATTTCGGATTAAATTTTTTGAAAGGAATCAGCATATTCACTCCCGTAAATTATTATTACGGATCGTATGAGAATATTGGCGGATTAGTGCCTTCGTCGCCCGTTTTTGTGAAAGGATTCAAAGTCGGACAAGTTGAAAAAATCACGTACGATTTTTCAAAGAAACAATCGTTTGTAGTGAAAATATCGGTGGCTAAAGATGTGAAACTGCCCAAAGGAACAAAAATAGAATTGTATGACGAAGGCTTGATGGGCGGAAAAGCAGTGCAGTTGATTTATGCGCCAATAACTGCAAGTCAGGTAATGTATCAGCCCGGTGACACGATTGATTCGCAGGTTGGCTTAGGATTAATGGCTCAGCTATCCGGCGATCTTGTTCCAAAAATCGAAAGCATTTCTTTGCAAGCGGATTCTCTCATTCGTTCGGTAAGGGTTTTGGTTGAAAATAAGAACTTGAATAAAAGTATTGAATCAATCGAGCATACAACTGCTGATTTGGCTGTTAGTTCGTCTCAGTTGAAGAAAATGATGAGCAATGATGTCCCACGTATTCTCGGGGATGTAAATGCAGTTACATCCGATTTCAGGCAAATAAGTGGAAACCTGAAAAAAATAGATTACGCTGCTACATTTGCCAGCATAAATCACACCATTTCGAACCTGAGTTTGATTACCGATAAAATAAACAGCTCGGAAGGAACCATTGGGATGCTTTTAAACAATAAAGATCTGTATATCAATTTGTCGAATACAGCAGCAAGTTCTGATAAACTGTTGATAGATTTGCAGAAAAATCCAAAACGATATGTTCATTTTTCGCTTTTTGGAAGTAAGACCAAATAGGTTCTTTATTTTTATGGATTCTAAATAGCGATTAGAGAGAAAAAAAATACATTTCAGTTTTTTTGTGGCCGAAACCTTTTGTTAACAAGAGTTTCGGCTTTTTTACCCCCTAATCCATTAAATTTCCTTACAAATCGTTAATGTCTTTAAAATCAGTCACATTACAAAATGATTACAAATAACAGTTTGAAAATCAGTTGGATTGTCTAATGTTCTGATATTAAAAACGATGATTGTGTTGAAAGAATTCCTAAATAAAAATGATTTTTTTATCTCGAAAAAGTTTTAGAATTTTGTAGAACTGAAAATAGCCCATATGAAAATGGCTATTCATTTGGTTACGTATTATTTGTTTGTATCACTCGAAGTCATTAACTATTTTTTTGAACTAAAACCAAAATGTTGAATAATCACGAACAATTATGGAGTCGCTGTCTAAGCGTCATTAAGGACAATATAAGTGAAGCATCCTTTAATACATGGTTCGCTCCTATCGTTGCTTTAAAATACGAAAATAGCATATTTGTATTGCAGGTACCTAGCCAATTTTTCGTAGAATACATCGAAGAAAAATATATTGACCTTTTACGGATGACTCTTTATCGTGAAGTGGGGGTTGGAACTCGTTTAGAATATCGCGTGCTGATTGATAAATCAAGTGGGAAAGGTACGCAAATCCCTAGCGTAGGGGAGCAGTCAAAGAAGAAGGGCTCAGGAAATAATCCTTCTTATGTTAACCCTTATCACAAACCTCAATTACCTGAAATTGATCCTCAGCTTAATCCTGCCTATAATTTCAATAATCTGATTGAAGGCAATAGCAATAAGTTGGCTCGCACAGCTGGAATCAGTATTGGTAACGAACCAGGCAAGAATATCTTTAATCCGTTGTTTGTTTATGGGCAATCGGGAGTAGGAAAAACCCACTTGGCTAATGCCATTGGGGTAATGACAAAGCAGTTGCATCCTGATAAACGTGTTTTGTATGTTTCTGCAAATACTTTCCAGATTCAATATACCGACGCAGTTAGAAGTAACACGGTAAATGATTTCCTGAACTTCTATCAGACTATCGATGTATTGATCGTGGATGATATTCAGGAATTCGCAGGTAAAACCGGGACGCAAAATACATTTTTTCATATTTTCAATCATTTGCACCAAACCGGCAAGCAACTGGTGTTGACTTCAGACCGTTCGCCGATTGTTATGGTTGGTTTGGAACAACGCTTATTGACCCGTTTTAAATGGGGATTGTCGGCGGAAATTGAAAAGCCGGATTTTGATCTGCGTAAATCGATTCTTCAGAGCAAGATTTACCGCGATGGACTTGAAATTTCGGATGAAGTCGTTGATTTCATTGCCGAGCATGTAGTCGATAACGTACGCGACCTGGAAGGTGTGTTGGTTTCACTTTTGGCACATTCAACATTGGCTGATATGCCGATTGATGTGGCTTTGGCTGAGAAAGTGATTAGCCGTATTGTCAACATTACCCGGAAGGTAAACACGGTTGAGAAGATACGTGACGCTGTGTGCGAGTATTTCTCATTATCGATCGATGCTATTTCTACCAAAAGCCGTAAACGTGAAGTGGTTCAGGCTCGTCAAATAGCCATGTACTTGTCTAAACAATTAACCAAGAGTTCTTTGTCATCGATTGGGAATACCATTGGGCAGCGCGATCATGCAACTGTTTTACACGCCTGTAAAATCGTTAATGATCTGATGGATAGTGATAAAAATTTCCGTACAAGTGTTCGAGAGATAGAAGAAAAACTAAAACGATAAGTAATTGATAAATAAAGTCTTGGGTGTAAATACGGACTGAATATTTTGAAAGCTGCTACTTGAAATAGCAGCTTTTTTTGCGAAATATCTTTTTTGCGATTCTATGGAAATAGGAAATAAAGTTGTATTTTTACATCCGAAATTAAAATGAACAACGATGGTATATAAATTCACAATCCTATCCGATGAGGTAGATAATTTTGTGCGGATAATCGAAATCGATTCGGAGGCGACGTTCTTCGATTTGCATAATGCAATCCTTGATTCGGTGAATTATGAGAAAAATCAGATGACTTCCTTCTTTATGTGTTCCGATAACTGGGAAAAGGGGCAAGAAGTGACTTTGGTGGAAATGGAATCAAGTTCAGAGTACGATAATTTAGTCATGGAAGATACAAAGCTGGAAGAATTGCTGGTAGACGAAAACCAGAAAATGCTTTACGTATTCGATATGATGTCCGATAGGGTTTTCTTTATGGAAATGACGGATATTATTCCGAGAAAGTCTCTGGATAAGCCTGAATGCATCTCTTCGGAAGGAGATGCTCCGATACAAATCATGGCTGATGAAGGCTTGGTGGCAGCGCCTAAAACCAGTTTGGATGAAAACTTTTACGGGGATGAAGACTTTGAATTGGATGAACTGGATGAGGAAGGTTTTGGCGAAATGAATTTTGATGATAGCAGTTTATTTTCTGAAGATCCAAAATTCTAATAATAACCGCAATTTAAAGAAAGACAGAAAATAAGACGGTATTATTTTCTGTCTTTTTGTTTATATAAATTCATAGTTCAAACATTTACGATCATGATGGATAGACCCGACTACGAGGAACCAACAACCAATTGTCAACTTGAACGGCCAACTTTATTGGTACTTTTAGGTCCAACCGGTGTGGGTAAAACTAATATCAGTTTGAGATTGGCTGAACATTTCGGTTGTCCAATAGTTTCTTCCGATTCACGCCAGTTTTATCGTGAATTGAAGATTGGTACTGCTGCTCCCACTGAAGCGCAACTGAGTAGGGTTAAACATTATTTTATTGGCTCGCACTCTATTCATGATGAATACAATGCCGGGCAATATGAACAAGATGCAATACGCTTGCTCGATGAATTGTTTGTAAAGCATAAAGTGGTGATGCTGGTAGGTGGATCGATGATGTATATTGACGCGGTTTGCAATGGCATGGATGAGATTCCCACCGTTGATCCTGAAACACGGGTCTTCTGGCAAAAACAATTTGCCGATCACGGATTGGAGTTTATCCAACGGGAATTGGAACGACTTGATCCGGTGCATTGCGGACAGGTAGATATGCAAAACCCCAAACGAATTATGCATGCCTTGGAGATATGCAGTATGACCGGAAAGCCGTATTCCGATTTGCGAACCGGGCAACGGAAGCTGCGGAATTTCAATATTCTAAAAATAGGGTTGAACCGTCCGCGGCCGGAACTTTACGATCGGATCAATGCCCGTGTTGATGAAATGATGGATGAGGGTTTACTTAAAGAGGCTGAACAGTTCTATGAATTCCGCAAATTGAATACGTTGAATACTGTTGGATATAAAGAGCTTTACGAATATATGGATGGCAATTGGACTCTTGATTTTGCCATTAATATGATAAAACAAGATTCACGTCGGTATGCCAAGCGCCAACTGACCTGGTTTAATCGCGATAAAGAAATAATGTGGTTTCAGCCCAACGAGCTGGAATCGAAAATTGAATTAGTCGTTCAAAATATTAAATAAATGAAAATGACCTTACAAACTTCCCTGCTTCCGTATAACACGTTTGGAATTGATGTCAAAGCTGATTTTTTTATTGAATATGATTCGATAGCAGATTTGCAGGAGACCTTGCAACTGGACGTGGTTAAATCTAATCGGGTTCTTCACATTGGTGGTGGTAGTAACCTGCTATTTCTGGGAGATTTTAATGGCGTGATTCTTCATTCGGCTATCAAATCCATTGAGAAGGTGGGTGAGGATGTCGATTCGGTTTTTCTCGAAGTTGGTTCGGGTGTGGTATGGGATGATTTGGTGGCGTATTGTGTCGATAATGGTTGGGGTGGATTGGAGAACCTATCGCTCATTCCGGGCGAAGTAGGTGCATCGGCAGTGCAGAATATCGGAGCCTATGGGGTCGAAGTGCAGGATGTAATTGTGGCTGTTAATGCTGTGGAGGTGGCAAACGCTGTGGCTCGTACATTTTCGAATGCAGAATGCCGCTATGGTTACCGGAATAGCATTTTTAAAAATGAATTAAAAGGAAAGTATATTATTACAACTATCGTTTTTAGATTGGATAAGAAGCCGGTTTTCAAACTGAATTACCAACATTTGGAAGAAGCCGTATTAAATGCCGGGGGAGTGAACCTGCAAAATATCCGTAAAACCATTATTGCTACTCGTGAAAGTAAACTTCCCGATCCGAAAGTGAGTGGTAATGCGGGCAGTTTCTTTATGAACCCGGTGATTGCAAAAGACCATTTCAACTCCCTGAAAGAGAAATATCCCCAGATTCCGCATTATTATGTTTCAGAAAAGGAAGAGAAAGTGCCTGCTGGTTGGTTGATTGATCAGTGTGGCTGGAAAGGGAAGCAGATTGGGCACGCGGGCGTTCATGATAAACAGGCCCTTGTGATTGTAAACAAAGGAGGTGCTAGTGGAGCAGAGATTGTTTATTTGGCAGAGCAAATTCAACTTTCGGTAAAAGAGGCTTTTGGAATTGTATTGCACCCAGAGGTAAATTATATATAAAAAAGACTCCTGATTCAACAAACGAATCAGGAGTCTTTTTTATAAGAAGCTTTTCTTGAACTTACTTAAATATCTTTCTTTTATTCAATTCTTCCTGATATTTCTTTGCATTGACTTGATGTTCTGCCCAGGTTGCCGCGAATTTATGTTCTCCATTCAACGTTTCGGAAGCACACATGTAAATGTAGTTATGATGCGTATAATTCAATACGGCATCAATCCCTTTCTCGGAAGATACACGGATAGGACCCGGAGGCAAGCCCAGGTTTTTGTATGTGTTGTAAGGCGAAACAGTACGCAAGTGCCCGAACAATATACGTTTAAGACTGAAATCACCTAGTGCAAATTTGATTGTCGGGTCGGCTTGCAAAGGCATTCCGGCTTTCATCCTGTTGATATATAATCCGGCTACTTTAGGCCGGTCGGCTTTATTGTTTGTTTCTTCTTCCACAATCGAAGCAAGTGTGCTCACCTCGGTTGGGGTCAGCGGGATAGCAGCCGCTTTCGCTTTTCGTTCATCTGTCCAGAATGCTGTATATTCTTTTTCCATCCGTTCAAAGAGTGCTTTTGCATTCAGGTTCCAAAATACTTCGTACGTATTAGGAATGAATAATGAAATGGCGGTGTTAGGATTCAGCTTGTAAGTGGCTAAAAATGCCGTATCATTCATTAGTTTTATAATGCTGCTGGAATCGGCCATCAATTCGCTCCCGAGGCGTGCAGCCAGTTGCTCTTTGGTGCGGATATTATTAAAGGTCAAACGAACCGGGGTTTGTCTTCCACTTCTAAGAATACGGATCAGTTGAAAGTTGTTCATACCTGATTTAAGTGCATATCTTCCGGAACGGATTTTCTCGTAATGAAGCAAGGTGGCCACTTGTTTGAAGGCTGACATATTAATCACATTAGCATCTTTATCCAAGAGTTTGGTTACATCGCTGAAGGTACTGCTGTCGGGGATGCATAAAAAGGCTTTTTCTTTGTTCCGCGGAAGGATGTTGGGTGCGAATAAGATGTAGACGAAGTAGAGAAGGATTGCTAAGGCAGCATATATTAGCCATTTGATTGGTTTTTTCAACGCTACGGTCTGTTTCTTTTTTTTCTTTTTTGTAGTCATGGTCTTTGAAAATCAGTTGTTTTGTTATCGGCTACAAAAATACGGATTTGTTTTGAAATAAATAAAAGGAATCGAAGCCGTAAAAATAATAATTTCATTTTTCAATTCTAAATTACAGACAGTCAATCCGAAAAATTGCCAATGCCTGGTTGGGTGTCGTAAATTTCGGGAAATGGTTTTGATAATCGAAAATTCCTTCCTATATTTGCACCCGCAAAAGCGAAAGTCTTGGAAGTTTGGGTGAGTGGCTGAAACCACCAGTTTGCTAAACTGACGTACGGGCAACCGTACCACGAGTTCGAATCTCGTAGCTTCCGCGAAAACGTCGAAATCCCTTTGGATTTCGACGTTTTTTGTTTTAAGGGAATTTGTGTTGATTTACAAAATGGTTAACAAATTAGAAATTAGTATAAAAAATGCTTTTAACTAGTGAAGGATTGAACTTAACTAATTACTTTCGTGTCGAATTTAACCCTTTAAAATTATACTTCTATGACACGAAACCTATTTCTTTTTGGATTCTTTTTCTTTTTCTCCATCGGTCTTAGCGCACAGACTGCCCCCAATAGCAGCTGCACAGTAACAGGCTTGGTGATTGATTCCATATCCAACGTATCAATTCCATACACAACTGTTTCTGTTTCTTCGGCTGAAAAACCGGCTATTTACCTGAAACGTGTTGCTTCGACTGCAAAGGGTAATTTTGAATTAACCCTGAATAAAGCCGGAAATTACTTGCTGAGCTTTGAATCGGTGGGAATGAAGAAGGCTGTCCGCAAAATCTCTGTGGATACTGATAAGAAGAAAATTGATTTAGGTAATATCAATATGTCATCGGCCGACCAAAAATTGGCAGGGGTAACGGTTGTTGCCAATAAGCCGTTGGTTAAAGTTGATTTGGATAAGATTAGTTATGATACCAAGTCTGATCCGGAGTCGCAAAGTACGAACGTGCTGGAGATGCTGAAAAAGGTTCCGATGGTAACGGTGGATGGCGAGGATAACATCCAGGTAAAGGGTTCGGCGAATTTTAAAGTGTATATTAATGGCAAGCCATCCAACATGACTGCCACCAATCCCTCGCAGGTATTGAAGAGTATGCCTGCAGCCAGCATTAAAAGTATAGAAGTAATTACTGAGCCGGGAGCGAAATATGAAGCGGAAGGTGTTGGTGGCATTATCAATGTGGTAACCGAAAAGGCCATGGGCGGATATACCGGAAATGTACAGGCAGGAGTGGATAGCCGGGGTGGGTATAATAGTGGTTTTTATTTCTCAACTAAAACCGGCAAGCTTGGGATTAGTGCCAATTTGAATTATAGCAATCGTTCCGAGCCCGGGCGTGTCAGTACGGTGTATCGCGAAAGTGTATCGGGAGTAGGTGGAAAATACCTGAATCAAAGTATGAAAAATGATTCGCACTACCATTTCTTTTATGGCAACATGGAAGCCAGTTATGAATTAGATTCCCTGAATCTTATCAGCCTGACAATGGGAGGACATAACGGAGGGAATAATTCGAAAGTAAATGGTATTTCGGTAACGAGTGACGAGCAACGCGACACGCTGAATGCTTTTAGCCAATATACCAATTCGAAAGGTACTTGGGGAGGTGAAGAACTTTCGCTCGATTATCAACGCTCGTTTAAGAAACCGGATCAGTTGCTGACATTCTCTTATAAACTGGGAAGCACTCCGAATAACTCTGATAATTATTCCAAGGCGCACGGCATTGTAAACTATAATGATTTGGAACAAACGATAGCCAGTAAAGCGCACGGAACCGAACATACATTGCAGGTGGATTATGTGGAACCATTCAATAAGATACATGTGATGGAGGTGGGCGCTAAATATATTCTCAGGTTGAACAACAGCGACAACCTATACCGGAACTTTAATGATACGATCAACCAATGGGTAGATACCCCGGGGCGTAATACCAACGATATGAAACAAACCCAGCATATTTTGGGAATGTACGGCAGCTACACGTTGAAACTCGAAAAGTTCAATATAAAGGGAGGGGTGCGCTACGAGCATACCAATTCGATTGTTGATTTTTCTCAAAAGCCTGCCATGGATTTTAAAGTGCCTTTCGACAATCTGGTACCTTCGCTGAGTGCAAGCTACAAACTGACGCAAACATCCAACCTGCGTCTTTCGTACAACCAACGGATCAGCCGTCCGGGAATCTGGTATCTGAATCCGTTCTATGATGATACCAATCCATTATCAATTAACCAGGGTAATCCGGATTTGAAAGCGGAAGTAGACAATTCGTTTTCGTTGAATTATGGCAATTTCTCCCCAAAACTGAACTTCAACGCAAACCTGTACACCTCGTTCACCAATAATTCTATCGAAAGTGTAAGCAAATTGCTGGCGAGCGGAGCTACATACACTACCTACGAAAATATCGGGTCGGTAAGCAATACGGGGTTATATATGTATGGTAGCTGGCAAATGAATAAAATACTCCGCCTGAATGGTAACGGAAGCATAACGTATTCGAAGTTTAAAACGAATGATGGAACCGGGTTGGAAAACCACGGTACCCGGTATACATTTTCGGGCGGTGCACAGTTTACCTTGCCATCGGATTTTAAGTTGAATATGAATGGCGGATATTACTCGTCGGGTGTGTTTTTGCAGGGCAAAAGTCCGGCGTTTCATTATAGCGGCTTGTCCGTTTCGCGCGACTTCCTGAATAAAAAGTTGAATTTATCTGTCAGGGTGCAAGATCCTTTTGAAACCACGAAGAACTTTAAGTTTGTCACCCAGACCAACACGTATTATCAACAATCCGACAATGTGATAAAGGGACGTTATATTGGTTTCAATGCCACTTACCGGTTTGGCGAAATGAAAGCACAGATTAAAAAGGCCCAACGCGGAATCAGCAACGATGACGTAAAAGGTGGTGGAGGAGAAGGGGGCGGTGCCCAATAATCCAAACCCCTCTGCTTCGCTCGTCTCCAACCTCACCCCAACCCTCTCCCAAAGGAGAGGGAGCAAGAAAAAAGGAACATTGGTGAAGTGCGAAACCAGAGATTTTTTATAACAGGTTTCAAAGCCTTCGTCATTGCAATCATTTTATTTTTTTCATTTAGATATAACGACCCCTAAGTCCCCTTTCGGAGATTTAGGGGTCATTGTATCTTGGGAGTCAGTTTAATTTGCGTATCTTTGCAGCATATTAATATATTTTCAATGAGATTTGACGAACTTCCCCTTTGCGATGCCGTGCTAGACGGATTGCAAGCCATGAATTTTAAAGAAGCCACCCCGGTTCAGGCCGAAACTATCCCCGTAATTTTACAGAAACGCGACGTTATAGCTTGTGCGCAAACCGGAACCGGCAAGACGGCAGCTTTTATTCTCCCGCTTTTGCACAACCTGCAATCGGAGCCTCATGCCGAGGATAAGGTAAACGCCATTATTATGGCTCCTACGCGCGAGTTGGCGCAACAGATCGACCAACAAATGGAAGGTTTTTCTTATTTCACGTCTTTTTCATCGGTGGCTGTGTATGGTGGCAACGATTCGTCGGCCTGGGACACGCAGCGACGCGGATTGCAAAAAGGGGCCGACGTGGTGATTGCCACTCCCGGACGTTTGCTTTCGCACATCAACCTCTACGACATTGATTTTTCGCACGTAAAATATTTTATTCTCGACGAGGCCGACCGCATGCTCGACATGGGTTTCTTTGATGACATTATGCAGGTGGTAAACCGCTTGCCCAAAAACCGCCAGACAATTATGTTCTCGGCTACCATGCCTCCCAAGATCCGCTTGCTGGCTAAAACCATTTTGAATGATCCGGCCGAAGTGAAAATTGCCATTTCGCGTCCGCCTGAAAGCATTATGCAGACGGCTTATATTTGCTACGAAGCACAAAAGCAAATGATCATCCGTCATCTGTTTGCCGAACAGGAAGCTAATAAGGTGATTATTTTCTCGGGCTCCAAGCTGAAGGTAAAAGAACTTTTCAAAACATTCCGCCAAATGGGTTTGTCGGTGGGTGAGATGCACTCTGACCTGGACCAGGTGCAACGTGACCACGTGATGCACGAATTCAAAAATAACAGGGTGAGTATTCTGGTGGCTACCGATATTGTGTCGCGCGGAATTGATATCGACGATATTTCGCTGGTGATAAATTACGATGTGCCCCACGATGCCGAAGATTATGTCCACCGCATCGGCCGCACGGCGCGGGCCAGTGCCAAGGGGATGTCGATCACTTTCGTGTCGGAAGAAGAGCAATACAAGTTTAAGCAGATTGAAGATTTCCTGGAAAAAGATATTTACAAAATCCCGATGCCCGAAGAATTGGGCGAAGCCCCGGAATATAAACCCGAGCAACACCGCTTTGGGCATAAGAAGTTTTCCAAGGGCAAAGGGTCATTCAACCGGAGAAAACCGAAAAAATAAAACATGTACAATGCACAATTCAGAATGCATAGTTCATAATTAAAAGAACTTTCATTAATTCAACTGAGCCACGATCTTTCGCGGCTCTTTTTTTTCCTGTACCTAAAGCCTTGGGCACTTATTCTTTTGGGATCAGTATGTGCTTGTAGTATTTATTGCTACTAAATAACTTTTATAAAAGAATATTTATGTCAAACATTGTCAATTGCCTGTTTGTTCTATTTTCGGCGTTGTATGTGCAGGCAGATTGGCATGTATTGAATGGTGAGTTTGTGCGGAGGCTGGTGGGGCATGTTGAGATGCGTACCTGTTTCACTGTTGCCGGGGGCGAAAGCCTAAATTTGTAGCCACGTCAGGTTTGGTACTGCTTGGCGTGATATTTAAATCTACTGGTATGAAATACGTTTTGCTAACCATATCGATCGTATTGATTATCTATCCCATCTACGGATTGATGAAAAGCATACAGGCATTTGGCAGTTTGTCGAACTATGGGTTGCTGGTTTTGATAGGCGAATCGTTGATTTTGTTGGCAGGGCTGGTGACCTTATGTTTTGCGATCAAGTTATTTATCAAACCCAACATATAACTGTAAATATGAAAAAGGGGAAGAATTCGATCAGCATTTTGCTGGCTTGCTCTGTTTTTCTGGCGAACTGCTCAAGCACGACCATGATACAGTCCGATCCTCCGAAGGCAAAGCTATACCTGGACGGAAAATTGGTGGGGCAAACTCCGTATATGCATCGCGATTCCAAAATTGTGGGCAGTTCTATGGAAGTAAAGATTGAAAAAGACGGCTACCGTCCGTTCATTACCACCATCCGAAAGAATGAAGAAGCAAACGTGGGTGCTATTGTGGCCGGTTTGTTCACGGTTGTTCCTTTCCTGTGGTTGCTAAAATACAAGCCGGTTCATCTGTTCGAATTGCAGTCGCTTACGGTGCAGGGCACAACTTCCGGTTCGGAACTGCAACCGATCCAGTCGCAGTTGAGATCGAAATTTAAAAAACTCCGGAAGCTGAACAAACAGTTCCAGGATCACAAAATCACCAAAGACGAATTTCTGAAGCAAAAAGCCCGGATATTGGACGAAAAAGAATAATCCGTCTCCTGCGGTAAACTGTTTGCTTTCTCAATTTGCTAAAATATTGCTATGCTGCATATAAAATCTCCGTACAACCAAAATTGTGCGGAGATTTTTATTTTTATTCGGCAACTGTCATTTTAAAAATACTATTTTACGAAATAAAAACTAAAAGAAATATCGAAAAATGCTTGGATGTTTAAATGTAACTTTGTAAATTTGCCCAGCTATTGGTTTTCAATCCTAGGTAGATTGCTTAAAGAGTATGAACGATTGGGTGCAGGGAGGATTAATAAAATATGGGAAGAGTACGAAACGTGAAGTGGGCATGGAAAATATAAATAAAGATGAGATGATGCAAAACTGAACAGTCAAAGAATAAATTGTTTTTTGTTGGTTTGAAACCGGATGGTACAAAAATAAATTATTTTAGGATGAATTGAAGTTGAACGGTTAAAAAATAAATTATTTTTCGTTGGTTTCAATTTGGATGACGGAAAAATAAATTATTTCTGGATGATTTGGGTTTGAATGGTTAAAGAATAAATTATTTTTTGATGATCTGAACTCAGATGAAGGGAAAATAAATTTTTAGAGGTATAAACGGATGATGAATGGAGTTTTTCAAAAATAGCGTTGTAGTATTTG
>Ga0318568_10000011_pt1 | contig 68440 bp, 42 predicted proteins | sample GRESIP088b5f21_FD_203690 | JGI IMG/M metagenome (GOLD analysis project Ga0318568, IMG submission 203690) | Tropical soil microbial communities from Luquillo Experimental Forest, Puerto Rico - GRE.SIPMG.088b5f21 | ecosystem: Environmental > Terrestrial > Soil > Tropical forest > Bulk soil...
ACTCATCCTATACTCATCCTATACTCATCCTATACTCATCCTATACTCATCCTACTTTATTTCCAATTAGCAAAACTTATAAATTAAAATAATTATCGATTTGAGACAAGCAAGTTTACTGTTATTGTTGAGATACAAAAGATTTGAAAATCCGTCTTGACCTTTGCCGGTTCCAGGTTCCATACATTAGTCTTTGCATTGATATTCCCACCTTCGAAAAGTCTTTCCATTTGATTGCAGGTTTCTTTCAACGGGAATATCCAAATTGTAAAAGCATCATCGTTATTGATAAAAATGTCTATCTCCAAACAACCAACTAAAATAAAAATGGATTTGTTAGTCGCAGTCAATTTTGTTACAATTCCAGTTTTTATTGCCTAGCCCAAATTGGATTCAATTCACTTATTATTAAATCCTTTATTTCAATAATACCGTTTTCTGCAAATAACTTAACTTTACAGAGCTTCCGTTCAGAGAAAAAATTCTCGGTCAAAGCCTGTTTCCCATTCTCAACAAATAATTCTATTGAGGAGTCATCCAAAATGATATTCATAATCATTAAAGAATCCGAATGATAAGAAGAAATAATATCTTCGCCTCGAAATTGAGAATTATCTTTCACTATTAAGAAATTTGATCTGTCGACAAAATATATTTGTTTTAAAACATCATAACCCACGATAAGCTTCTCTCCTTTATCATTTTCTAACTGAATTCCAAATTTGGATGGAAAGGTCATTCTGGTCATCTCAGTTGTTTCAAATTTCAACGTAATTATTGATGGCGTAAGCCGAACAGTAATTTTTGAACTAATATCGATACTCTCACTGACATTCAGATTTTTTAGTATCAAACTCTTGCCCTGTATTTTGTTGATATTTTGAATTGGTTCAGAAGCCAGTATCCTTTCACCGGAATACTCATCCAAAATTAATGTTCTAGGGAAAGTAAAGCTTCCCCAAAAAGGCTTCATACTGCCGATTAATGGGTAATCAATATTATTTTTCAACCCTATTACTATTGGCTTTAAATCAGTTGCCAACCCGGAGCAAACTACATTGAAAATATTATCTTTTCCATAATCTAGCCATTGTGATTTGGCTGTAATTCTAGTCGAAAAGGTATGCCCATCAAAAGATCCAATAAAATATTGAACAGATGAACCATCACGCGGATTAGGGAATTCCTGATCAACTAACAGAATCCAGTTTAACCCATTTATAGGAAAAAGAGTCGCTTTCAACCAAATATTATCTCGATACTGAGAATCTTTTTCAATTGAGTTCTCCAGTTTCCAGGTTTTCAGATCCTTTGATGAATAGAATTTTATCTTTTGGGCGTCTACAATTGTCATTATCCACTTTTGAGTGATTTCTACCCAAATTAAACTTGGTTTAAAATCATTTTTCAGCGTATCCGGGAAATTCACTCTGCTGTTATCTAAAATCCAGTCTTTTCCCTGATCAGTACTGTAACTTACTTTGAAACACAAGTTCTTAAAATCAGTATTTTTAGCCTGATTCACTAACAATAAAGCCACAATTGGTGATTGAATCTTTGATCCAAAACCTGTAGAGTTTCGAGAATCAGCAACCACATTTGCATATAAAATATCCTGATTAGGGTCTCCGAAAACTTGTTTTTCTGCTGGTTGCCAATGAATAAGATCAGTACTGTTTGTTTTGTAGATTGAGCTTAGGGTATTTTTCGATGAAGTAAACTCCTGATAAAATACAGAGTATATCCCATTTTGAAACAGGAATGAGCTGGGAGCACCAACATTGTGTTTCTGCGATGAGTAATGAATTTTAGGAAAGCTTGAGGGTGTAAGAAAATTATTATCTTTCTCAGAAAACTTACAAGACGTAATTCCCAATAATGCAAATAACAAATAGAGTGTATTTTTCATCTTTGATTTTTTTGAATCGGCATCTTAATGACGATCAATATAATTAAAACCTTCGTTCTTTAAAACTACGGTTGCACAATAAGTTTTGAGTATCTGGTATAGTTTGTCGCTCCGATTTTAATTAAATACACACCTGCTGGCAAATTGTTCGTACAATGCAAAACAGAACTACCCGATATCGGATAGTTCCTTTCAAATACTAATTTACCCTGCATTGAGAATATGGACATTAAAATCTCTTTTCCCACAAAATACTGACTACCTACATCTACAGTTAAAACTTCCCCGATCTTTACTGGATTTGGATATAAATCAACGTCCTTTTTACTGAAATCAGTAACACTTTGTACTGCTGTAGGCAAAGTTGTCCAAATTGATTTTAGATTATATGCTTTAAAACTCTGAAGAATTGTTTGCCCATTTATTGAAAAAAGTTCAATACTTTTACTTGCTGGATCTGGATAAATTAACGAGCTTAGAACTCTTACTCCATCGTTGGCAAATACTTCAATAGAGGATTGATCAATATAAATATGAAGCTTTATTACACCATTATCCGGAGCCAATGGTGCCGAAATTATATTAGGAAAACTACTGCTAAAAGAAACATTTCCTGATTTCGTCCTGTCGAGATACAAATTTGAACTAGTTGCGTCATAACCAAGAACGACTTTATTGGTACCACTGACACATAGATTTAACCCAAAATTAGCTCCTGTTAATACATTGAAAACAGCATCAATCTCGTAATAATTATAGGCTGGAGTAAACTCAGTAAGTGGTTGGGTATTCTGAATTGGTTTATTCGTAACAATCACACTATCATTTCTTAGTTTTTTCAAGGCCGGAATTGGTTGTTGTACCAATCTGACTCCATCAGCAAAAGTTTTCAATGATAATTCGCGAGGTAATGATTCATGACCACGTCCCCAGCTTGTCGGTGTTGAGTTCGCATAATCCCAGTTCCCCATCCAACCCATCATTACAGTTCTGTTTTCAACATTATCGTAATCACGAAAGGTTCTTGCAGCATAAAAATCACTTCCAGAATCAGCAATTAATGAATGTTCAATATTATTATTCCATAACGCATCAGCAAATACTATCTGATCAATATTAATATGGCCCCAACTTCCGGTACTGTTATCCACGATCTGAATTTGTGCTGTCTGACCAACCCATGGAGTAACGTTCCAGCCAGCCCATTTCAGCACTTCATCGTTTCTTCCGGTTGTCGACTGAACTACTAATCCATTTACAATCAAATTTATGCAGGTTTGTCCGGCATTATTCCCACCCCCAATCAGGAAGTTGATACAGTTTTTGCTAATAGTAAATGAAGCCGAAGTGAGAGTTCCGGTAGAGGCATCACCATTGTTGAACGAATTCACCAGTTTATTTCCCAGATAACCGAAAACCGATTGTTGTCCACTAAGATTTCCACTGACCGGACCAGTACCAAAAGCCGTTCCAGTTGCCGTCCAACCAGTATAGCCTGTTGTTTCAAAATCAGCAAATACAGTTCCCTGAATCCCCGTACCATTTCTTAAATAGGAATCACAGGAAGAATCAATATTAAAACCATACAATCCATCAAAACTACCTAAAAAATACTGCACTTTAGTACTTGAACTGCAAAGTAATACCCATTTCATGTTGCTTGCATTTCCATCTACTGGGAGCTGGAATAAGTCTGGACATTCCCACCAATTTTCTTTAGAGCCTAATGGACCGAAAGAATTGATTAAATGCCATGTTTTCAAGTTGGCTGAATAATAAAACTGAACTGTTTTGTTATTGGCAGCATTGGCAATAGCCATCACCCATTGATTATTGGCAGCATCCCAAAATACACTCGGATCTCTGAAACCGTTAGCAGTTGGCATTACTGGATTGCCACTATTATAAAAATAGAAGTTAGTATAATCAGTAAGGTAATCATTACTAGATGATATAGCCGGAGCCTCAAGACCTGTCGTTTTATTGTGATTTGTAAAAAGAGCAACCATCGGTGCATAGGTGCCAGTTTTAAATCCACCTGTATTTTTCGTATCCACAACTACAGTTCCGGAGTAATAATCAAATGCACTATTGTCACCTTGCATTGGCCAAGCTTTTTCTGTCCAGTAAACCAAATCGTTGGACGTCGCATGTCCCCACCAAAACAGATGGTATTTATTGTTGTAGCGTGTCAATCCATCCGGATCGCCAATCCATCCTGTATTTGCAGAAAAGTGATACTGAGGCCGGTATGTTTCTGCATATTGGGCATATAGCGGGCTCAACATCAATCCTGTCAGGAAAAATAGCATCCAAATTTTTATTTTGCTTTTCTGTGACATTTTATATTGCATTGTTATTATTTTTTATATTTAGAAAACAACAATTCTCTTTATAGGGCTATTGGAATAATGATTTAAAGAAGTTGCTGCCGGTCGTTTCACCGGCAGCAACTTACATTTTATTTATTTCAGATAATTAATGCCATTAGCCGTGATTTTTTTCACGTTCGTAACAAACTGATTAATTGTTCCATTTTCGCTATACCAATCATAAGCGCCGGAGCCAATACAAATTGTTTTACCGGATCCTGCTTTCGATGGGAATTCAGCAATTGTAATCACATGTGTATGATCTGCATCCCATTCTGTGCTACACAAATCAATTCCACCTGTTTTATCTCTCCAAACCTGAGGATCATTATTTCCATATCCACCCCAAGAATCTAAATTCCAAACACAAGAGTGATTCAAGCGGGCAGCACCTTTATCCAACAAATAAGCAGTTGGATCTGATTTATCGGTAGTAAGAGTCAAGCCTGTGAATAAAGGATGACTTGCATGGCCTTTGAAAGAAATACCCCATGGCCAGTTTTGTTCAACCCATGGATTAGTATCTCCAAAGATATTGTTCGGTTTTCTGCCATCATTCGGAATCATCAATTGTTCGATATATTCACATGCAAAAGTTGTAAAGAAAAAGTTACCACCGGCGGCATAATAAGTTTTTAGAGCACCAATACAAGCAGGGTCTTTGGAAATATCCGGAAGATTCTGTGAATTATCATCAAGATGCCACCAGATTACAGAGAACTTACTCAAATCGATAGAGCCATTCTTTATAGCATTGAATGAAATATACCTTGCCTTATGATAATTTTGGAAGATCCATGTTGCAGCAGCTTTTTCATCCGAATTTACAATTGAAAGTGAATCGGCAGCAGCCCCTAAAAATCCAATTAATTTCACATTAAATTTCAAATAAACTGTATTTGAAACCTTATTAGCACTGTTTGAAGTAACTAATCCGAACATGTAGGTCGGTTCTGTAACATTAGTAACCTGATAAGTTGAATCTGTTCCTGCAAGATTAATAACTTGTGTGCCATAAGTCAACTTAATGCCAGATATCGCTTCTGCGGGTAATTTCCATTTAAGTAATATACCATTATCGTTTTCTTCGGCACGGAGATTTGTTATTGGCTGAGCTCCTGTGCGGGTAAAATGGATTGTTTGACCCAAAGAGATATTGCCCTTGTTATCCTTTATTTTAACTGTAAATCCATAATCTTTATTTACCTCCACAATACCAAAAGTATATGAAGTTGGATTCTTCGGGATTGATACTGTTACATCATTGGAGGCGATGGAAGCAACAAGGCTATCATGCCCCTGAGGCAATGTCCAGGTTAACTTCACACTATCGCCGTTAAGAGCATACTGCAAATTACTGACAGCTGGCAAATTTGCTGCTACACTTGGAATTTCACGATCATTACACGAAGTGATAATAACAGCAAGCACTGCCAGATATAATGTTTTTAAAATATATCGTTTCATTTTATTTTATTAAAAGGTTATTGAATTAATATCCGAAGTTTTGTTTATATGATCCTTTGCTGAAATTCATTTGATTGTAAGGAATCGGCAAATATTCATCACGGTTTTTTGTAAATAACCCGTCTTTTAAATATTTTCTTTTGGTCTTTTCCGTTGCAAAATATGTATTCAGATATGTATCGGCAATTCCCCAGCGTACCAAGTCAAAGAAACGAGTTCCTTCCATGGCAAATTCTAAACGACGTTCCCAACGAAGAGCCTGACGGGCATAATCTTTTGTCCAGATGCAGTTAACCCCAGGTTGGTATGTATTTACATTAAAGTTAGATTCGTAGCTGCCATCCGCCATTTTCAACATGGAAGTACTATTCTTGGCACGGGTCCTAATTTGATTAATCAACGTAAGAGCTTCATCTTGACGACCAAGTTCAATAAGAGCTTCAGCCTTGAATAAATACACATCTGCAAAACGAATGATGATACGGTTTTTAGTATTTCCGTAAAATGGATCAAGATGAATAAAACAATCACATTTTGGAGATACATTCTCTTTTAGCGAAGCAAAAGAACCATATACATCAGGAGAACGGTTCCAACTATTTTGGTACAAGAGAGTTGGATCGTATTTCCATGGATGCCCCGGCATAGCAATAGTATGATTCAAACGCGGATCAACAGTGTTAACGGTCAAATCCAGATCTGCATTATTAAATGTATCAAACATAGGCAAACCATTTGCGTCAGTCTTATAAGCATTAGCTAGGTTTTGACTTGGTTTGTGGAAATCACAACAACCTAATCCCTGAGGAGTAGCCAAAATATCCCCAAAATTTAAACGACCTTTTGAGATTCCATCATTTTGTGAGAATTGAACTGCAAAAAGAGATTCGCTACCATTTTCATAAGCACTTCCAGGCATGAAATTATAACCAAAATCTGTAGTCAAACGGAGATCTGGTGATGACATAACAGAATCGCATAATATCACTACTTCATTCAGTTTTGCTTGATCAATTCCAGTAACATTATTTTGCTCATCCTGAGTATAAGCTTGATAAAGCCTTGTTTTAGCTAAATAGGCCTGTGCAGCATATCGGTTTGCACGTCCTATTTCCGGTTGAACAGCAGGAAGATTATTTGCTGCAAACTGAAAATCTGCCGCAATTTTATCCCAAAGTTGATCATTTGTCAACGCTTTGTTCGATACTTTGTCATAATCAGTCACTGCAACATTTTCATCAATATAAGGAATATATTTAAACATTTCTTTCAACATGAAATACCAATGTCCACGAAGAAAACGCATTTCAGCTTGTCTAATTTTCTTATTCGGATATTCAGTTTCAGACAGCGTGTTTATATCTCTTAAGGCCGTGTTGGCTCGTGATATTCCTACGTAAATGTTATACCATATTCCGTCTAATTCAGCGACATCAGTTCGCATGTTTTTGAATGTTTCCATAAAATAGAAACCTTGAATATCGGCTTCGTCCCGTCCTCCTTTATAAGCATCACCCGAACGCACATTTCCATAGGGCCAAAGGCTGAATGGAAGATTGTAATGATCGTTGCCCAGACTTGCATAAGCAGCTATGACAAATTGATCTGCATTTGTAGCTCCCGATACCTGGGCTCCACTTAAGATGGCTTTTGGTTGTACATCGAGAAAATCTGTACACGATGTGAACACTACTGCCAATAAAATTATATATGCTATTTTTTTCATTGTCTTATTTTTTATTTGATTTAGAATGTTACATTAATGCCAGTGGTAAAAGTAATTGGCAATGGATAAGCGAAATCAGATCGTTCAGGGTCTATTCCGGTAAAGCTGCTGCTTTTTAAAGTCAGAAGATTTTGTCCACTTACATAAAAATGTACTTTACTTATACCAATTGATTTCAATACATTTTTAGGAACATTGTAACCCACCTCTGCATTTTTCAATTTACAATAGGAGCCATTTTCAATATAATAAGTTGAAAATCTTGCTTCATTATTATTATCTGTTGCTGTTAATGCAGGAATTGTGGAATTTAAGTTTGTAGGTGTCCATGCGCCAAGTAAACGTGCACCTTTATTTGATCCGGTTTCGCGGACACTCCAGAAATCAGTGAAGCTCTTTACAGCATAGTTGTTCAAATCAATTCTTCCAACTCCACTGAAGAACAAAGTCAAATTGAATCCTTTATATTCTATATTGATATTTAATCCATATGTAAAATCTGGATTTGGGTTACCTATCCAAGTCTGATCTTTTGAATCAATCACACCATCACCATTTAAATCACGATAACGAATACGACCAAGTCCTTTTCCAATTTGTACTGCAGAATTAGCTACCTGATCTGGGGTTGTAAACAATCCATCTGCCACGTAACCATAGTAAGATCCTAATGCACGGCCCAAAATATTATCTGTAGTACCATTTCCACCATAATTATTAACTACTTCAGCAGGAAGAGATGTTACTTTATTTCTATATGAGCCCATATTGGCAGTAATATCATAATTGAAATCAGAACCAATTTTATCCCGGTAACCTACTAACACTTCAACACCTTTGTTTTGAATAGATGCTCCATTTACCCAGTGGTTACCACCTTCGCCTATGGCTGCTAGATATGGAGGATTAATAAGACAATCTTTAGTGTCCTTAATGAAGTAATCAACCGATCCGTATAGTTTTTGATTGAAGAATCCAAAGTCCAATCCGATATTCGATTGTGTAGAAGTTTCCCATTTCAAGTTATCATTACCACGCTGAGTAATACGGTATCCCGATTGTAAAGATCCGGTTTTTCCACCAGTGATATCGTAAGCAGTACTTGTTGAAGGATTCCATGTTGGGTCTCCTCCAGAATAATCTGTAACATAAATTGAGCGAGTACCTGTATTCGAGATTTCCTGATTACCTGTCTGTCCCCAACCAAGTCTCAATTTCAAATCTGAAACATTTGTCATCTCTTTCATGAAATTTTCCTGATTTATTCTCCAGCCTAATGAGAATGCTGGGAAAGTACCAAATTGATTATTCTTACCAAATCGCGAGGAGCCATCCCGGCGAACAGTTACCGAAGCCAGATACTTTTGATCATAAACGTAATTTGCTTTGCCAAAATAAGACAGCAGAGTATTTTCTGCCGCACCTCCACCAAGCGACATAGTTCCGGTACCGGCATCCAGATACATATAATTCGGATCTTCACTCACATAACTACCTGTTCCTAAACGCTGTGCATAAAAACTTTCGTCATGTTGCTTATACATTTCTGTTCCTAAAAGAACATCAATGGCGTTCTTACCAATATTTTTCTGATAATTCAATGTATTACTCCATGTCCATTTTACAGAATGTCCTTGATTTTCATTTACGCCATTCTGATTATTGCTCAGATATCCGGAACTATAAACCAATTGCATGGTTCTCTTGAAATAATCGCCATAATCAATACCAAAACTTGATCTTAAATGAAGACTCTTAATTAACTCCAAATCTGCATAAACATTACCAAACAAACGCATATAATTATATTTGTTTTGCTTGTTGTCGTCTAACAATCTGACAGGGTTTTGACGGTCATTCATTCCTGCAACCGGGCCACCCCAACCAATGCCATCAATTGTATGAACAGGAATGATAGGTAGTGTTTGGAAAGTCAGGTCCATTACACCCGGATCCTGAACTTCACCGGTTTTATTCAATGTCAGATTTTCTCCTATAACCAACTTGCCATCCAACAATTTGGTATCTGAATTAATACGGGCAGAGAAACGTTCGAAATTAGTTGTTTTAATAATACCATCATTGTTCGTATAGTTCATTGAGAACATGGTATTTCCTTTGTTTGTACCACGAAGTACAGAAAGATCATAGGATTGTGAAAGTGCATTTTGAGTAATTTCTTTAAACCAATCTGTATTGGCCACTTTCATTGTTTGATAATACGATTTTGTTGGGTCATTATCAAGATAAACCCGTGTTGGATCAAGTACCTGTAGCAATTTGGGAGTACCATCAGCATTTTTTCCAGTAATAAAGCTATATCCATAACCTGATCCATCAGGATTTGGATTTCCATCATTTATCTTTGCCTGCCACATCACCTGACCAAATTCCTGTGTGTTAAGCATCGGTGTTTTTGAGTCGTAATACGACATGCTTGCACGCACACCAAAATTAACTTGTAATTGACCTTCTTTTGCTTTTTGGGTGGTAATAATAATAACACCGTTTGCAGCTTTCGATCCATAGATAGATGCAGCAGATGCATCTTTCAGTACCTGAATAGACTCAATATCATTGGGGTTCATCTCGTGCATTCCACCTTGGGTTGGGACTCCATCAATAACATACAAAGGATCTATGTTCGACCCGATTGAACCGATACCACGAATACGAACTGTCGTTCCAGATCCACTTGGTGAACCATCAGTAGTAATGTTTACACCCGGAGCACGACCTTGAAGCGCTTGTATAGGGTTATTGGATGTTACTTTTTTCAATTCATCAACATCAACTACCGTTACTGCACCGGTCAAATCAGCTTTCTTTTGCGAAGAATAACCTGTTACAACAACTTCATCAATAATTTTTGAATCGGATGATAATACTACATTTAAAATTGGATTAGTTCCGGCTTTTAGTTCTGTTTTTTTCATTCCGATCATTGAAAATACCAGGATAGCATCGTTATTTGGTACAGAAATAGTGTATTTGCCATTTATGTCTGTAACAGTTCCGGTAGATGTACCTTTGATCATCACCGAAACGCCGATTAAACTTTCTTTGTCTTCCGCAGAAGTTACAACACCCGAAATTGTTTTAGTTTGCGCCATTAATGCAAAGCTAAAGCTGCAAAAAATAGCCAACAGTTTCAATTTTCGCAGCATGTTGCGTTGAAATTTGATTTTTTCATTCATGATTTTTTGATTTAATAATTAACGTTTTTTTTGACTTGAAGATTTATTTTTTAATTAGTAGCACAAAAGGATTGTGCTTTACATCGAAGGCTAAACCTTATCAATAAGAGTAAAACAATAGTTGCACATAATTAGTCATGTAGTTTTCAATTTTAGTTATTTAATGAGTTGTTTTTATTTGACAGAATACGATTTTTCTGATCATTTCTCCTTCACAGAAGAGAGAAACTCACTGTGCAAAAATATGGTCTATTTATCCCAATGGCTGTCAAATTTGTTGCATCATCGTGTAATTTTGATACACATATTGACATATTCATTACATCAAGCGCCTTTAAACAGGCTCAATTTCAATTGAATTTCAATGCATTACAGATTCAAAAATTCTCTGAAAGCTATATTAGTCCATGTACATTAGCTCACAAAGACATTAATCGATCTTGCATTAAAATAATCAAATATGCAATGCTAATAATTAATATGTACTGTAATAAAAAATGGAGTTGCCCGATAATTGGACAACTCCATTTTCAAGACATATGATTTCTGTCTAAAATTTAAAGACAATAAGTGGCTCCAAATCATAATCGAACGTACACAGCATGCCATATGTTAAATAAATAGATTATACACATAACTCCATTATTCTCGTTGGGCATAGTGTCCCTCTTATATCATCTGAATTATATAAAATATGAGATTTGCGTATTTTAAATTATACTCCCAATGCCCTGGCCATAAACTCCGAGGGACGCACACCCACAATGCGGTCAAAAATATTGCTAAAAGCCGACAAACTGGTATAACCCACCGCCATGGCGATCTCTGAGACGGTATGTTTATTTTCCGCCATCAGTTCCAATGCTCTGGTAATTCGTATCGCCCGCAAAAAACGCACATAACTAAAGCCGATATCTTCTTTGAAAAGCCGGGAAAGCGTACGGCTGCTGTAGCCAAATTTGCGGGCAACCTCTTCCAAGGAGAAGGATATTTCCAGATTCTCGCTCAGGTATTCGGCTATTTTGATAAGCCCATCATTTTTCGGATACGGATAACTCACCGGAAATGTAGTGATAGTCCGGCCAATATCCGGTAATATTGCTTTAACTGCTTTCATAAAAGCCATACGAGAGGGTTGATCTTCAGTGACTGCCCCGCTCCAACCACTCGTATAATGAATCATTGCCCGCAGCATGTCATTCACCATATACACATTGGGATGTTTATAAAAATCGGCTTCTCCATCTTCTACCGCAAAGTAGAAGTTGAAAATATTCAAGTGGGCACTCTGGCTAACGACACTGTGAGACATCCCCGCCGGAATCCACATGTAGTTTCGGGCCGGAAGATACCAATGCCTGTCCTCACTGTAAATATGGACTATCCCACCTTCGGCATATACTAATTGTGCCTTATCGTGCTTATGGTCCTGATAACCGAACTCTTTGATATACACATTGTCAACATAGACATATACATTCAGATTATCAATAAGCGGATTAAACTGTTTCATAGAAGTTTGTCTAGTATAAAAATATACATGCCACTCACAGACATTAGCCTGAAAGCCGGAGCATGTTGTTCCAGAGTCCAAAAATAATCAAAAAACTACGAATTTGGCGTAAATGAGCAAATCTATGTCTGATTATATAAACAAAGGGATCATACTAATCCAGTACCTTTGTGCCGTCAAAAAAATGAACACTTCCGACAGCCAATGCATTAACCTCACTGCATCTAATTCAGCTTTTCACACCAGATTCATGCTATTATCATCAATCCAACCAATTAGCATATTGGAAGGAGTCGAAATCCGACAATTTAGCCGGTATTGACAGCATTGCCGTGCCTCATTGAACTAAAGAAAAAAGTAGTACAACAAAGTAAATTTTGAATGAATATAAAACGACTAACCTCCTTGCTCATTATTGCCGTTTACAGCCTCCTGACAATATATGCCAACGAGCATACTGTAGATTACAACCGGCTTACACTCAAACAGGCTATTGAAACAGGACTTCTGAACAACAAAGAACTCCAAAACAGCCAAAAGGAAACGGAGATATCCGCCGAAAAAGAAAAGATAATTTTCAACCAGAAACTTCCCGAAATTGGGTTCAATTCTTCTTACAAAAGGCTAACAAACCTGTACCAATACGAAAATGGACTTTTTTCAGCACCAACTACCTACGAACCGACCAAAGATGTATACGAGTTTAATTTGGATGCCTCGGTACCGCTATACCTGGGCGGCCGCTTGAATGCCGAGTCCCGTAAATCAAAGATGGAGACACGGCTATCGGAACTTAAAACACAGCACAAGCAACGTATCGTGAAACTGGATATCGTGACAGCTTTTCTGCACATTTATCATCTGATGGAACAACAAAAACTAGTGCAGGACAAAATGAAAGAAGATAGCCTGATCATCAAACAGGCAGATGCCATGCGACGCAACGGAGCCAGCACTAAAAACGAAGTATTGCGCACCCAGCTTCAGCTCTCGAACCACCGAATGATGCTAAGCAGCCTGAAGAATGACATTATTATTGGTGAACATCAATTGCAAACAATTTTGTCGCTAACTGATTTAACGGCGCTGCACATCGATCCTCAAAGTATTCATGAATACGATAGCCGTGCTACACAGACAAATGATCAAACAACAGTTGCAAACAACGACGAATTGCTGATAGTCCGGAGTAATTACGAGATAGGGAAAGTGGATAAAAAATTGGTGGCCTGCAATATTCTTCCACAAATTTCGCTTATTGGCAGTTACGGGCTATCAAATCCAAACTATAAATTCTATCCTCCGCAACCCTATTTCTACCGCATTGGCATGATTGGGGTGAGCCTGAAATATTCCATTAGCGCCCTGTACAAAAACAAAGCAAAAACAAATGTGGCCAATCTGGGTATTTCTCAAAAGCAACTGGAAGTGGAGCAAACAAACGAAAAAATCAGCCATGCCTTGTTTGCTGCCCGGCAAAAACTGGAGGAAGCCGATGAGCGAATTCAAATCTCGCTCGAAGCTATCGAGCAGGCAAAGGAAAACTACCGCATGGTAAAACAAAAATACATCGGTAACCTAACCCTGATCACTGAACTGATTGACGCCGACAATGCTTATCTGGAAGCGGAATCAGCCCTAATTACCAATCAAATAGACAAACAATTAAAATACTTCCAACTTCAATATATTCTCGGAAACTTATGAACAGAAAATCCAATCCTTCAAGATTCAACAGAGTTTTAGTCATTTTTGCCTGGATCATGATCTTAGCAGGTATAGTGGTGGCCGTAAAATACTACTTCTTTGCCTCCAAATATGCCACGACCAATAATGCTCAGGTGGATCAGTATGTGACTCCCATTGCCAGCCGCGTGCCTGGTTTTATCAAAGAAATACGGTTCGAGGAAAATCAGTTTGTACACAAAGGCGATACATTGGTGGTGATGGACGACCAGGAGTATGCCAACAAATTACAGATGGCTGAATCGGATATGCAGGTATTGAAAAGCCAGATGAACGTCAACCGGAAATCGGTACAAACTGCCCAAAATAAAATCAGCGTACAAAAAGCCAGACTCGAAGCTGCTAAAGCGAAGGTATGGCAAAGCGAACAAAACTATAAGCGGTTCAAGAACCTGCTGAATGAAGATGCCGCCACCAATCAGCAATACGAAGCAGCTAAAGCCACCTACGATGTTGCCCTTGCCGAATACAAAGCCATCCAAAACGAGCAAAAAGCTGCCGACCTTTCCACCCAGGAAGAATCATCGAAAATCAAACCCATCGAATCGAACATGGAGCAGAAGAAAGCATCAATTCAAAATGCCTCGCTTTACATTTCCTATACGGTAGTTACCGCTCCTTACAACGGATGGATCGGGCGTAAAAGCATACAAGTGGGACAACTGGTAAAAGAAGGCGAAACCTTGCTCAACATTGTGAGCCAGGAGAAATGGGTGAGCGCCAACTTCCGCGAAACACAAATAGCACAACTGCACATTGGCAACGAAGTGATCATTACCGCCGATGCCTATCCTGACGTGGAATACGAAGGGGTTATCGAGTCTTTCTCGCCAGCCAGTGGAGCCCGGTTCTCCTTGTTGCCGCAAGACAACTCCACCGGGAACTTTGTCAAGATAGAACAGCGGATACCACTGAAAATCATATTCAAAAAAGGACAAGATGTTTCGCTGCTACGCGCAGGAATGAATGTGGTAGTCAATGCCCGAAAGGGAGAACCCGGAAAAGATAAAATGTAATGACCACCCATAAAGAAACGATTTATCGTCCGTGGGTGCCCGACCGGGTCAAACTGCCCCTGTTGGTGCTGGCCATGTTCCCCCACCTGATGCTGATGTCGCTGTTTCATTCCAACAGCACTTTTTCTGCATCCTTTCTGGGAATAGAACCGGAGGATGTGCAGTACCTGTTGTCGTTGATGTACGGCTCGGTAGTGGTTACCTTGATGATTTTCAGCCGGCTATTTGCTTATTTCCGGGTGCGCAGCTACATCATCCTGATGTGTTCCATCTCTATTTTCATCCTGTTGCTACTGGCTTTTATCAAGGACTTTCACGCCATTCTGGGATTGAGAATACTCGAAGGCATATTCGGGGTACTGGAAGGAGCCTGCTTCCTGCCGCTCATCATAGGTCAGCTCAATACGCGCCATGCCCGCATGATTGCCTATCTCTTCCTCTATTCAATTATGCTCACCGGAGGTACCATTACCACATCCATTGTTAAACCCGCCATCGTTGATTACGGTTGGAAGGAGATGATTTACCTTTTCATGGCCTTCCACCTCTTTGTGTTGTTTATTGTCACCGTGCTGTTCAACCGCAACCGCCTACTTCCCAAGTTGCCCTTGTACCAGATCGATTTTGCCAGTTGCCTGTTCTTGCTCATTGCACTGCACAGCGGCTCGTATGCCCTGTTGTATGGACGCAAGTTGTATTGGTTCGATTCCCCGCAAATCATTCTGGCCTGCTGCTTGTTTTTCGTTTTCAGCGGATTGTTTATCCTGAAGCAATTGAAAGAGAAGCGCCCGATCTTTCATTTCAGTATCATCCGCTACCGGAATGTGGTGGCAGGCGTACTGCTATTTTTCGTTTTCTATATCCTCCGTTCGGGCATCAATAACGTATACAGCACTATGTCCGGCGTGTGGCAATGGCCGTGGGAATATGTGCTGAATGTGCAATACATTAATGTGGTGGGAACACTGCTTGGGGTGGTTTCTTCGGGTTTTCTACTCACACGGGAGGTGCGGTCGAAAACTATCTTCGGCATCGGGTTCTTGCTTTTTGCAATTGATTGTGCCTGGTTTACCTTCGTGTTTAACCCCGATGTAAACCTGCTTACCGTAGGAGCACCGCTTTTTCTGCAGGGTTTTGCTCAAGGCTGGCTGTTCACACCGCTGGTGATGTATTTGCTCACCGGTTTACCCGCCAATCTGGTGGGCAACGGTTCGCTAATGGGAACATCCGTCCGGTTCTGGACCACCAATATTGGATTTGCTGTAATGCAGAATGCCACGTTTATCATAAACAAACTACATTACAGCCACTTGCAGCAAAGCATTGTTCCCTACAGCCCCAACGTGCAACAAGTAGTGGCGGGATACATGCGCAAATACCTGACAGCCCACAACTGGCAAACCGCCACCATACTAACCAACGGCAAACTGGATGGAATGGTGCGCAAGCAAACCATTTTACTCAGCAATATGGAGATATTTACCGGACTGATGTGGCTTGCCCTATTTACGTTTGTGATGATCCTGCTGATGAAGCCATCGCGTATTTTATTCCGGAAGTTGAAGTTACGAAGTCCATTTATTGCAGGATAAAAACAAAGAATTATACGGGATGCCGGAGGAAGCATAGCTGCATTTCTCATTCCAAAATACGAGAGAATAAAATTGTATCTGCAGGTCCTGCTTATTTTGAGAGAGTTCCGATTTGTTTCACTTTGTCTTCAAAAGTATCCCGGTCTCCAAGTGCTTTATTCCGGTTCCGGGTACGGTAATTATAGATCGTATTAGTCGAACATCGTAGAAATGCAGCAATCTTTACACTATCGGTTATGCCTAGCCGGATCAACGCATACACCCGTACTTCCAGGTTAAAGAACTGACCGGGCTTTATATGGAACCTCTCTTCAGGTACCAGTAAGTTATTCAGCTCATCCACAAAATTGGGGAAAAGTTGCAGGAATGTATTATCAAAATTCTGGTAAAACTCAATCAGTACATCATCAATAAAGTCCTTCGATTTGATTTTCGACACCAACTCGTCCAGCTTGCTGGTCATAGCAATTTTCTGCAGGTTCTTCCGGTACTCCTCCAGCTTATCAATGTAGTGCGAACACTGGTCCATATAACTGTCGATATACTCTTCTTTAATTCTATTGGCTTCCGTAAGTGTATTGTTTTTCGAAAAAAGTTCCAGGTTTAGATTCTGGAGCTGCTCATTAGCCGTACTGAGATCTTTTCGAGCTATCGCCAGCTTTTGCATCTGTCCGTAAACACGCCAAACTGCCAGCAACAGGAACAAAGAAAGCAAACTGGTAATGAGGGCAGAGTAAATCAGCAAGCGTTGTTTCGTTTTGGCCTGATGCTGGTAAGCATCATTCACAATGGGCATCATTTGCGACACTTCAAAAGTGCGGAGTCGGGAGTTGCAAAACAATGCATCCTCATACGAAAGGTTCATGTAGTTGTAGGCTCTTTCCAAGTCGCCCTGCTCGTAGAGCCTAAAGGCTAAAACCCGCAACGATACATATTCTTTGGTTACCGATTCCAGGTCGTTGATGGCAGCCTTTGCCAGCCAGATCAGTTCCTGCTCCTTATTGTTCAAGTGTTTATATACCTCGGCAAAGTTGTATGCCATCATGGCTTTTTCATGCGGCAGCGTAGATCTCGGATAGTATATTGTTGCCAGTTTATAAGCTTTATCATACTCCTTTGTCTGAAAATATAGACCCGTCAAAGCCCGGCAATATAAACTGGTATCTTTGGGAAGTACTGTCAGCAAGGAATCGTAATATAGCTTATTGAATTCATTATAGGTTTGCTTGTCGGCTTTAGAAACAGTATAAAATCCCATGTCCCCATAGATAATGGCATTGGCATTATAGTAATCAATCCGCAAATCGGGGTATTTTTCAATGTTGATGCGGTTTAATATATCCAGTGCTTCTTTGTACATGCCAATACTACCATTGGTTGAGGCCAGATTTATTTGGGCAAGTGTAATTTTTTGACCATCACGAAGCTCTCTGGCTACTTTTAATTTCTTTTGCGCATAGACCAATGCCGAATCTTTCTGATAATAAAAATATTCGTCGAGCAACTGTCCACAGACTACAAATTGTTGCTCATTGGAAGCTGAAATAGCTAACAGCTCTTTCAATGTGGCAATTTTTTTTTCTTTCTTTTGAGTATATTCGGCGTGCCTCATTACCACTTTATCCAACACCTTCAGCAACGAATCAATACTCTCGGTTGCCTGTACCAGCTGAAATGTCAACAAAATACTGATCGTAAAGACGGTTTTTTTCATAGCAATAAATTTACGGCTGCAAATATAAACCAATTTTAAAGTTTGTTGCAAAAAACACGTGTTAATATACGCTATGTTCTAAACCCGGGGGTTAATGATGAATATTGACTTGCAATCGATTGTGGGCATTCAAGTTGTACTCCTAAAATAAACTTTCAACTGCTGTCAAACCGCCGTCGATTTTATTAAGCTAACATTTATGCTACACAGTATGAAAATTACCTCAATCACGTCTTGCTTATATAAGATATACTCCCTACATTTGTCATGTTAATTCTCCACGTAATAACGTGCAAATTGACCAGTCTGTTTCCTTTTCAATACCCGATTTCATAAATTGAACTTTAATTTATGGAAAAAATGAAAGACTAAATATGACTTAGCAGCAACGATCATATCTATCAAAATAAACGCATAAAACCAAACAAAAAATGGAGAAACCAGACAATACTGCTGTACGGACAGCTTTGTGGAGAGCTCTGCACATTCAAATTGATGCGAAACCCTATATTGTTGAAGATGAAATAGGATTAAAATTGATAGCACCCGATGAGGGCTGGCAAGAACGTCCTGATATGCATCCGCAGTTCACAAAGCGACTTCGAGCATCGATGGTAGTCAGAAGCCGTTTCATCGAAGATTTAATCATTGAACAAAGCAAACAAGGAATTAGCCAGTACGTTATTCTCGGCGCGGGACTTGATACATTTGCTCAACGCAGGCCTGATATTGCTTCCAAACTTCAGGTATATGAAATAGACCAACCCGATACACAAGCCTGGAAACAACAACGGTTGAAGGAGCTTGGGTTCGGCATTCCGGCATGGTTGCATTTTGTCTCTGTGGATTTTGAAACTTCTTCCTGGTGGGAGCATCTATTGAAAGCAGGATTTGATATCCATAAACCAGCAGTTGTTGTGTGTACAGGGGTCAGTTTGTACCTGACAAAAGAGGCAATCACTGCTATGCTACAGCAAATCGCGACATTGGCTTCGGGATCGACACTGGCTATGACATTTTACTTGCCCATGCAGCTGATTGATGAAGAAGATATACCCTTGCAACAAATATCCGAGAAAGGTGCCCGTGCCTCCGGTACACCGTTCATCAGTTTCTTTTCGCCTGAAGAAATGCTGAAATTAGCTCGTGAGGTTGGCTTTAAAAAGGTCGGAAACATATCAAGAGATGACCTTGTTGAGCGTTATTTCGTTGACCGAACAGACAACCTGAGTCCTGCAAGTGGAGAAGAATTTCTGATCGCAATCGTATAAATAGCCCTGTCATACAGGCTTGTCCAGTTCTAAATTTACTGTATCGATATTTTGTTTGGCTAAGTCTCCCGGTTGGGTATTCCCTGCCTTTAGACAACAGATAGTCCACAGAGCATTCGATTAGAAATGTTGTGCATGGCTAAACTGTGACAAGCCAATTTCAATTAATTTTGCTTCGAGGTATCTTCTTCCTGTAGCGATTCATCTTCCCAATCCAGGTATTCGCAATAAAAATAGATGGCTTTATCCAGAATTTCGTCCACCTCTGTGTCAGGTGCCAGGCTGAAATGAACGGCCAGGACATGCTCTTCATCTTCATCAAACCGATTGACATAAGTAAACGATTTTGTTTTAATGCCTTCTTTGAATAGCAGTTTCGTTTCATCTACAGTGAATATTTCAATCAAAGTGAAGCTGGGGATATGTTGTAAAACGTCACGACCCGCCAGTAGATTGCCCAAGTGCGATGTCCCGTCTAAGAATACCCATTCGGGTAACGTAAGTTCAAGTGCTTTCATACGTTTATCCTTTCATTAATTGTGCGTAGAATTCGCCTGTCATCATTTGTTTATAAAGCCTGGATCGTTTCATGTCGGAATGACCCCGTGTCATGTGTGCCCAACGGTTTTAGACAGTGAATGGTTCAACAAATATAACTCTTTTGTGCTAAAAAACAAAGCCACCCATTGCTGAGTGGCCATGCCTGCAAAACTATTTCCAAACCTTTTCAATTTAGATATCTTAACCGAAAGTGATCTATTTTTTCGCACCTACCGTATCCCAGCTTGGCGGCGTAATGCCTATCAGGTTTTTTACAAAAAAGTCGTAACGTTTATGTTCGCCATAATCGCCACCCATAGTGTGGGCCACACCCGGAAGCACAATAAATTCGAAATCTTTATTAGCTTTTATGAGTGCGTTGCATACTTGCATCGACGTAGCCGGGTCCACATTATCATCCACCTCGCCTACCACCAGCATAAGCGGCCGGGTAAGCAAATGGGCATTTACCACATTGGAGTTTTCTTCGTACTGCTTGCCAATGGGATAACCCATCCATTGTTCGTTCCACCAGATTTTGTCCATGCGGTTATCGTGGCATCCGCACGACGAGTAAGCAGCCTTATAATGTTCGGGGTGGAAAAGCACGGCCGTCATTGCTTCCTGGCCACCGGCCGAAGCACCGAAAATGCCGATGCGGGTGGTGTCCATATACGAGTATTTATCAGCCGCAGCTTTTGTCCAGGCTATGCGATCAGGAAATCCGGCATCTTTCAGGTTCTGGAAACAGACTTCCTCGAAGGCTTTGGATCGGAATGAAGTACCCATTCCATCGAGCTGAATAACAATAAAGCCCAATTCGGCAAGGCCCGACATACTCCAATTGTAGGCAAAGAATGATTTTGGCGTATATTGGCCGCCCGGCCCGGCGTAGATATATTCGATAATAGGATATTTCTTTTTCGGATCAAAATTCGACGGACGGACGATAACACCCCAAATGTCGGTTTTGCCATCACGCCCTTTAGCCACGAAAGGTTCGGGAGCTACCCAACCAGTTTTGAGCAACCCGGTGATATCTGCCTTTTCGAGCGGCATAACCACTTTGCCATTAGCTGCACTGCGCAATACAGCTGTGGGAGCTTTGTTGACCAACGAATACACATCCACCAGATACTTTTTATTTTCAGAGAACCAGGCTTGATGCATACCTTCTTCAGGTGTCAGACAGGTAAGTCCGGTACCATCAAACCGGATACGGTAATAGCGCACCAAATACGGATCTTCATTGGAAACCATGCCGTTGGCGGTAAAGGTGATTTCACGCTTGGATTCATCCACATCAATCACTTCGCGCACATACCACGCTCCTTTGGTGATTTGTTTTTTTACCTTGCCCGTTTGAGCATCGTAGAGGTACAAATGATTCCAGTTATCACGCTCGCTCGACCAAATAATCTCTCCCGTTTTAGGCATATCCCGTCTGAAGTAGCGGGTGTAATTCACGAAGGTGTTGGATGTTTCTTCAATGATAGTACGTACTTCGGCTGTTTCCGCCGACATGCTCAACACACGGTAAAGCTGATGTCCGCGCTGATTGTATTCAAAGAAAACTGTTTTGCTGTCGGCACTCCAGTTGAATCCGCGCACCTCGAACTGTTTGTCGAATAAAACGTTGGAAGGAACGGCTGCTTTCGCAGTGGCAATATCAAAAACAACAGGCGTTTTTTGCGGAAGCGCATCGCCAGGTTTGGCGTAGTCGCGGGTTTGTATTTTAGGCTGCAACTGGTCAACTGGCGACGATTCGATAAAAGTAATCTTGCGAATCTCCACGGCATGAATTTTCATTACAGCCACTCTTCTGGAGTCGGGCGACCAGCTGATGTTGGTAGAATAATAATCATCCTTAGTGCCATCGGTACTGAGGGCTTTTTCTATTCCAGTGGCTAAATCTTTTACAAAAAGATTGCTGTTGTGCAACACAGCCGAATGTTTTTTGTCAGGTGAGATAACCGGTTCTCCTTCTCGTTCGTAATCGTAATTTCCCCAGTAGGGTGGTTTCGGAGCAACGTATTTCCCGTCGTTAATGATAGAATCTTTCTTTGGGAGGTAAATCCATTTAGTGCCGCCATTTACAAACCGGAGTGTGTCCAACGCTGATATAACCTTTAATTCCGCCAACGTGAGTTTTTCCACTTCAATAGTTTTGTTTCCGGCTTTCGATAGCTTCTCTGCCAGTTTCACGTGATCGAACAGGGCAGTGCTTGTTTTTTTTCGGGCATTAACAAGCAAGTAGGTTTTGCCTTGCGGGGTATTGCGGACGTACCAGAAGCAATCGGTATTGTCCAGCCACTGTGGCGTGACACTCGAGTAAAATACTTTGTCTTTCAGCTTATCGGACAGCGAGAAAGCTCGATTGTAGTCTTCCACTTTGCCTTGTGCGCAAAGGGTGAGGCTGGTGAGAAAGGTAATGGTAAAAAGTGATAGTCGTTTCATTCTCGATAGTGAATTGATTTTAACGACAAATATATCAATTTATATCCTTAGTGTAAGATTGAATTCGCTTTAATGGACAATAATGTTATGTTTTTAGACTTCTGTTGTGAAATCAAGACCCTACATCCCCCTTCAGTCAACAACGATACAAAGCGAAAACAAAAAAGTCAGGGTTCTGAGCCCTGACTTAAATAATAGGTAAATAATGACAAACTATTTCGTTGCGACTACCGGCCAGCCGTTTTTATCCCAGTGTAATTTCTCAATTCTTAATTTCGGTTTTCCATCATCATGGGCATCGTATCCATGATATACCAGATAATCCGTACCATCAAAGCTTGCAACAGCATTATGCCCTACTCCGTACCAGTTTTCATCTCCCTGGCGAAGTATAGTTCCACCCCCACTGGCCATTGGTTTTCCTGCCTGATCCACATACGGACCAGTAACTTTTTCCGACCTGCCCACAATCATTTTATAGGTACTGTTTACTCCTTTGCAGCAATAATCTATCGAGGCAAACAAGTAATAGTAGTTTCCTTTTTTGAAAATGAAAGGAGCTTCAATGGCGTTTCCACCTGCATCTACCGGATTGTCATCCACTGCCGGAAGGTTTCCCTTTTTTGCATCCGATTTCCGGGTAGCAATGGTAGGAATGACTCTGATATCCTCATCAACACTTTTTGCATCGGGCGAAAGCTTGACAAGTTTTATGCCCTCCCAAAAAGAGCCGAAGCAAAGATAAGGAGTTCCGGCAGCATCTACGATCAGGTTCGGATCAATTGCATTCCAGTTGGTTACACGCGGTACGGATTGAATCACTTTTCCATGGTCTATCCATTTAAAGTCAGGAGAACGCGGATCGAGTGTCTTGTTTGTTACCAAACCGATGCAGGAAGTGTTTTTGCCAAAGGCCGAAACAGAATAATACAAGTAGTATTCTCCATTGTAGAATGAAATATCCGGAGCCCAGATATGTCCTTCAAAGCTTGGCACTGAATCAACTGCCCATTGCGGTCCTTTTGAGAAAACGGGTTCTTCTTTTTTCCATGTTTTCATGTCCGATGATGAAAAAACAGAAATTCCCCAACCAGTACAAAACACATAATAGCTGTTGTTTTGTTTGATAATTACCGGATCGTGCACGATTACATCGTTTTGGGCAAATAACTGAGCCGAGAAAAAGAAACCAATCAGCATGATAGAAAGCTGCTTCCAAGTTGCCCTGATCGTTCTTTGGAAATTTAAATCAATTGTTTTGTTTGTTTTTGGTGTCATTTGCCTATGAGTTATTAGAATGTAAAAATATTTTAAAACGAGATCTTTACTTCTTTTTGCCCCAAATCGACGTTCCTTTATTATTTAAACCAGAAAAAATGGGAGTTATAGGTCGTCCCGTTTTTTCCCAATCATGCCCTTTTTGCACATATACTTTATCAATGCTGCCGTTGCTCCAGTTAAGTTGCAGCCAAGGGGCGGTATAGCTCCAGGTACTTGTAATATCGCCATTTAAAGTGTTATCGGAACCAATAGTCAATGTAGTTGCAACTTGAAAATCGGGTGACGTTTGTTCTGCGGAATAGCCGGGAACAATGTGATAACCAAAAAAGATATAGTCCCAGGTTCCTATCAAATCGGCTTTTGTAAGAAGAGTATTATCTTCCCATGCATAGCGCTCCGGAGAAACAACCGGCCAACCATCCACAGTCCAGAACATTTTGCGGACGTGCAAATCCATATAATAACTATTCACTCCTGGCCTAGCCTGGCTCGCCATATAATATTGGTTGTTGCCATCGTCAAATACCGAGCAATGGGCAGTTCCTTGCCAACCACCATGTCCTGTGAATTGGTATGGAGCCAGTATCATTGGACCATGGTCGATATTAGTATTTGCATCGTTTCCGTCATAATCGTAATAAGGTCCTTGCGGATTATCAGCTTTACAGACGCGTACATTGTATTTCGTTTGTAACCAGTCATAAGAAATAAAAAGGAAGTACTTTTTAAGATCGGGATTGTAAATAACTTCAGCTCCTTCAATGTTCCCATTATATTTCCCTGATGTGAATCCCCGGTTTGCAATCCGGACTCCTTTATCTCCCGAATTCAAGGATAAACCAGTGGAAGCATTAAGTTTCAGCACATAAATTCCATCCCAAGCCGAACCATAGTACATATACTGATCACCTGCAGGTGTAGTAATTACTGTAGGGTCAATTGCATTGGTTTGGATCAGTCCATCATTGGCAGATGTTACCACTATGCCTTTCTCAGTCCATGGGCCGGTAGGATAAGATGCTGTTGCCAATCCAATTACACTCAGTCTGGCTACTGCCGATGACAAAGAGTAGTAAAGTCGATATTCGCTTCCAACCTTCATGACATAAGGTGCCCAAAGTGCGTCAAAAGGTGTTCCTCCCATTTGTTTTATATAATTGGAACCCTGGACGGGAAGTGATGAGAAAACCCAGTCTACAAAAGTCCATTGCACAAGGTCCTTTGATTTTCGAATCTGGATGCCGGAGCGAACCGTGATACCAAAACCAACATCGGTACTGTAACAGTAATAATAGTCTCCAAATTTCTTTATCGATGGATCGTGCACATTGTAAGATCCCCATTTGTCGTAAAGGCTGAATGAACTGACATCTGCATAAGTATCGTTTATTGAATTAATATCAAAAGTAGCAATTGTTGTAGTTGTATCCTTTCCAATAATAGGAATATCAGGTTCGGAGACAGTGCTTTTCGAACAAGCAGAAGCTAAGAATGTGATAACACATAAAATATAAGCGCTACCTTTCAGCATATTTTTTTATTTAAATGTGGATTTTATTGAAGATGTTCACGGTTGAAAAAGTTGGGAATCAACAGTGTCGATTCCCAACCAAATTCAAATATTAATAAGAAGGATTTTGAACGGCCTTTGGATTCGTTTGTATCTCGATATTTGGAATAGGCATATATTCTTTACCAGGGATATAACCATTCCATTCAGCATCGTGAGTTTTCAACAAGGCAAGTTTAGTTGCATCTTTGTTCCAACCCCATCGAATGATATCATCGTATCTATGACCTTCAAGACAAAACTCTAATGCCCGTTCGTGTGTCAATTGTTCGAATAACTGATCTTTGCTATACCCAGCGAACTCAGCTTCGCGATCGGGAAGATTTGCTCGGTTACGTACCATTTGAATGTAATGAGCTGCATCAGCAATCTGATTCAAATTCATTTGACATTCAGCATACATTAGCAAAATGTCAGAATAACGCATTAACCTTTCATTGATACCTGAGCGCCAATCAAACTCATTTGCTCTGCCTGAATTCACGTTTTCATATTTACGTGCATAGAACATGTTAGCCCATTTCAAAGTATCAGCACCGGTATAAGGCCATGCTTCGCGGAATGTTTTTCCATAAAGAGTACAGCCCGGATAATCGAATGTAATAGTTGCATACAAGCGAGGGTCGTAGGCACCGGTTTTTGTCTTTTCAATTTTATATTCATCAAAAATCCATTTTCTTAGAGCCATGTCTCCCCAACCAAATGGTGATGGAGCATAGGTAATTGCTCTTGCAGTTGTTTTATCCCAGCTGGCAGAAGGTTCACCCACCCACCCTAAATCGGCTTGATTCATGCGTTGAAATTGGACCTCAAAAATTGATTCTTTATTGTTTTCATGTGCTTCGGTGAAATTGTCCTCGTAGTTAGGCATCAAATCATATACACCCAAATCAATTATTTGCTTAAAGACTTTAGCCGCATTTGTATAATCCTTATTAAACAAATATGCTTTCCCAAGATAACCTAAAGCAGCTCCTTTAGTGGCTCTTCCAAGATTTGCGGCGTCGTAAGTTGCAGGGAGCAAATTTGAAGCTTCTGTAAGATCCTTGATAACTTGCGCCCAAACCACTGAAGCATCAACTTGAGGATTGAAATAATCAGTAGTTGAATGTGGCGTATTCAGGATTAACGGAACATGATTCCAAAAAGTTACAATATACGAATACGTCATTCCCCTTAAAAATAATGCCTCTCCCATTAAACGATCTTTATACTCTGGATGAGTGCTATAGGTAATGTTCGGAAGATTTTCGATAGCAGCGTTTGCTCTTTTCACGATATCATAAAATCCAACATACATAGCTTCGGGCATATAGTTTGTTGTCAATAGATTAAATTGAGCTACTGCTGAGAATGCATCCCACGGACTTGGCGACCAGGTAATGTCATCGCGGCTATCCAAACAAGCCGGAGCAAATCTCAGAAAAGTTCCATCGTACAATAATGCCTGATATATACCATTAACCCCTGATACCGCCTGATCTTCTGTTTTCCAGAAAGTAGCAGTTGTTTGTTGGTTCGGATTACTTAATGACAGCCAATCTCCTGTACAGCCCGAAAATAGTAGGCCGATAAATCCAAGTATTGTGATTTTCTTTATTGTTGTTTTCATTTTTGTCATATTTTATTAGATTGATTAACTTAGAAACCCACTTGAGCTCCGATAAGGAAAGTTCTTGGATTTGGTAAACCTCCGGAAAACGAGTTAAACGCTTTGTTTGCATAAGATCCATGATCTACTGCTCTATCCCAAAGACCATCGCTTCCGAAGTCAGGGTCAAATCCGGTGTACTTTGTGAAGGTAAATACGTTTTGACCTTTCACGTAAAATCTCAGGTTGTTTATTTTTACTTTGTTGAAAACTGAGCTTGGAACAGTAACACCAAGTTCAATATTTGAGATTTTAAAATAAGTTCCATCCTCTAACCAGCGTGACGATGCACGTGAGTTTCCGTTAGGATCTGACATTACAACCCTTGGTACATTTGTATTTGTATTTGTTGGAGTCCAGCTATTCAGCATTCTGGTTGAGTATTGGTCTGCAGAGCCTCCGTATTCCAACGAAGCGGCAATTGCATTGTAAATTTTGTTTCCAGATGATCCATTTCCTGAAATAGATAAATCGAAAATCTTGTATGAAGCTGTCAGATTTAATCCAAAATAAAGAGTTGGAATAGAACTACCCAAAGAGGTACGATCCTTCTCATTAATAACGCCATCACCATTCAAATCTTTAAATTTATAATCTCCAGGTGAAGTGTAAAGATTTTGATATACAGCACCGGCTCCATTTTTAGCTGCTGCAACTGTATTCAATGCAGTGATTTCACTCTTATTCTGGAAAATTCCATCAATGACATAACCATAAAGCTCACCTACTGAAGATCCAACAGACGATTTACTGATAGTTCCATAAATTGGATTGTTTCCATATCCAAGAGACAGAATTTTGTTTTTAAGGGTTGATACATTACCGGAGATGCCATATTTGAAGTCTTTACCAATATGATCTTTCCAGCCTGCTGAAAACTCAAATCCACTATTTCGAACACTTGCTCCATTGATAGTTGGCGCCAACCATGAATAAACTCCATTGGAATAAGGGATCGTAACAACAAGAAGCATATCAGATGATTTGCTGGTGTAATATTCTCCAGTAAAACTTAAACGGCTATCCAGCAATTCTGCATCCAAGCCAATATTTTTTGTTTCTTTTGATTCCCATTTAATGGTAGGGGCTTTGTATGAAATCTGAGCAGATCCTGAATTTAAAGTGCCATTAAACACATAAGATGCATACGAATTGATATTTGACTGGTACATGTAATCACCAATGTTCTGATTTCCTAGTTTACCCCAGCTGGCTCTTAGCTTCAACAGATTCACAAAAGTCACTTCTTTCATAAATTCTTCACTGCTGATTTTCCAACCTAAAGCTGCCGAAGGAAAACTACCCCAGCGATAACTTGGAGCAAATCTGGAAGATGCATCACGACGCATAGAAGCAGTTAATAAATACTTATCTTGATAGTTATAAATTAAACGTGCAAAATAAGATGACAAACGGTTTTCATTCTCTCCTCCAGTTGCAGATCTTGTTGTACCATTGCTAATTTCTTTAAAGTATGGTTGGCTGAATCCTTCTGCATAAGCGTTAGTCCAGTTATACTTATAATCAAGTGCAGAAGTACCAATCATAGCATTAATAGTGTGATCGCCTATTTTTTTATCGAAAGTAAGGGTTTGTTCTATAGTTCCTGTAGCGGCACTGCTGCGATTGTCATACATTTTTGCAGTATTATTTATATAGGCCCATCCAAGGTTATGCACCGGATCAAAATGGAAATCTTTGAAATCCGAACGGTCATAAGTAAGACTGAGTTTATATTTCAGGGATGGTAAGAAAGCGTATTCAGCATAAGCATTTCCAAAAAATTTATACCGTTTTGTATTACTTTGGATCATGGAATTCATACCAATCACGTTGGCCGAATAAGAACCATCTATAACTTTATTTGAGGCGCTATAGCCATCGGCTTGAGAAGAATCATAGATAGGTAAAGTCGGAATTGCTGTTACCATTTCTGAAATAGCAGTACCATCCTTTACGAAAGTCATAAGATCCTGATTTACATAGGTGTAATTCATGGTTTCACCTAATTTGAATTTACCAATCTTATGATCCAGACCTACCGAAAGTGATAAACGAGAATAATTAGGACCATTACCCACTAAAGTTCCCGTTTGATCGAAATAGTTCAATGAGGTTTTGTAAGTTGTAATTTCATTACCACCAGATAATGTTACAGAATGTTCCTGGATGTGTCCGGTCTTAGTGAATTCTTTTTGCCAATCTGTATTGTAAGTACTGAAACGAGAATCTGAAGGATTGTTAGCGGGCAAGATACTTCCCGTATATGACGGATTAGTTGCCAATGCATTAGTTGTAGCAAGATTTACAAGACTTTGATATTGTACACCATTACATACATCATAGCGTTTTGCAATATTTTGAACGCCAGCATATGCATTGTAGTCTATCTTTAATTTTCCATTCTTTCCTCGTTTGGTGGTAATAATAATTACCCCATTTGCAGCTCTTGATCCGTAGATGGCTGCAGCCGAAGCATCTTTCAATACCTGAATGCTTTCAACATCTCCCACTGGATAATCATTTATAGGTGTTGCTACCCCATCAATGATATAAAGCGGTGATGAATCTCCAAATGAGCCGATGCCCCTTATCTTCACGCTAGGTACGGATCCGGGTTCACCTCCACCTTGCACGCTAAGACCGGCAACCTGACCTTGAAGTGCCTTTGTTACGTCATTTGTAGCCATTTTAGCAACAGCTTTTGTATCAACGACAGCAATTGATCCAGTTAAATCTGATTTCTTTTGAGAACCGTAACCAATAACAACTAATTCTCCAATGTTGATCGTTTTTTCTTTAAGCGTTACATTTAAGGTATTACTGTTGCCAATTGAGATTTCTTGTGTTTCCATTCCGATGAATGAAAATGTAAGGATTTTGGCATTTCCGGGCACTTCTAGGGAAAAGTCACCATCAATACCTGTAATAGTTCCGACTGTGGTTCCATTGGCTTTTACGGAAACCCCGGTAAGTGTGCTTCCACTTACATCTGTTACTTTACCTTTGATCGTTTTTAAGGATTGCGAATAACCTGATACAGCAAACAAGCTGTTAATCAAAAGAACCAGCATAAAGCTAATTAATCGCATCGATCCAGTGTGCTTTTTTAATGTATGAGCATAAGTTGCTCCATTTCTTAATGTTTTGTACATACTTTTTGATTTTTGTGAATTTTCATGAATATAAATCTAAAATAGAGATTAAAGAAATAAGGGGAAATAAACTAAGGGTCGTATTGCATTTTCATAACTGATATAATTTAATTGATTAGTGTGCATTTTGTGTACTTGATAAGTGTATTTCAGTATGGCAAATATATGGATAGTAAACTGTGCCATCGTAAACAAATGTTTTTTTATAGTGGACAATTGTATATAGAGCTAAAAATAACCGAATAAATGAAATCATCCACTTTCAGGATAAATTTGTGCTCTTCAAGGCTTTTAGTTGAATCCAGATAGCTTAAAAGACTCCGTCCTAAAGTCGATTGTATTTTTTGGATCTACTTTAGGACGGATAAATAATTAAGAAGTAACAAAATTGTGTATCTGGTTGTTTTGTTAACCAGTAGTTTTCATTTTCCTACTTATAATTTGATGGTATACACATTGAATGCTTGTGGTGCAAGTTCCACTTCCAGCGTGTTGCCGGAAATGCTGATTGCTTTTTCTGTTGGAACTACAGCTTCCGGTTTCTCTAACGTGTTCTCTGCATCCATATTGGTTGAAACCAAGACAGTTTGAGTCCCTTTGCGGTCGCCAGGTTTCAGACCATTAAACTTATACGTAATTTTCCGGACTTCTTTTGACGTATTAGCGATCTTTAAAATGATTTCATTCTTGTTTTTGTCAAAAGCCGAGCTGGCAAAAAGCCCATCCTGACCAGTCAATGGCACTTTATTTTCAACAGTGGTGAGCACATTGGTTCCCACGTGCATACCATAAAGTTGTTGAACATAATAATTTGCCGATCTTACAGAACGAAGATTATCAAACCAGATTAAATCAGGCTTCCACTGCCAGCCTTGAACATGTGCAAAAAGCGGTGCGTAAGTACATTGATACACCACATCGGCATTACGCTCAAACCCAGTCATGAATGCAGCCTCGCAAAGTGCCGATTCGAAATTATTCTTACGGTTTTTTGGGTGGCAAGCATATTCGCCTGCAAATACTTTTGGACCTTTACGGTCATATTTATCATAACGGTTCGCATTTGCCAGGAACCATTGTGGGTCTTTGTAATAATGCTCGTCTACCAAGTCCGCTTTCAGGCGTTTCATTTCTCTCCAGCCAAAATCAAAATCTTTTCCATCTGGGCTTGGACCTGCTGTACCAACGATTTTAAAATTTGGATATTTAGCCCGAATAGCTTTCATAAACGGCTCTACACGTTCCGGATAAAGAGTTCCCCATTGTTCATTCCCTACAGCCATCATTTTCAGATGAAAAGGAGCTGGATGACCCATATCGGCACGCAGTTTTCCCCATTTGGTGGTTACATCGCCGTTGGCAAATTCAATTAAATCCAATGCATCCTGAATGTATGGGTCCAACTCGTTTACAGCAACATGTGCTTTGGTGTCGTGGTTCTGAAATTGACAAGACAGTCCGCAACTAACAACCGGAAGCGGCTCAGCACCAATCTCTTCAGAAAGTTGGAAAAGTTCGAAGAATCCCATTCCGTATGATTGGAAATAATCGGGGAAGAAACGGTTTGGAAAAGTGTATTCCCAACGGTTCTCGTTCAGTTTGCGATTTTCAACCGGACCTACCGAGTTCTTCCATTGATAACGGGTTTGCAGATCGGTTCCTTCTACAATACAACCTCCGGGAAAGCGGAAAACACCCGGGTGTAAATCATATAAAGCTTGTGCCAAGTCTTTGCGCAATCCATTCTCCCTACCTTTCCAGGTGTCAACCGGGAAAAGTGAGACGTGATCCATGTCGACAGAATTTTTTGAAGTTAGGAATATACGCAGACGAGCTTTAGCTTCAGTCTTGCTTGCCTTCATAACAACCTGATATTTTTTCCATTCTTTCGAGTCGATGGTCAGGTTTTGGGTAGTAAAAACGGCACTTTCCGGATCAATCAGTTCAATGCGAATGCTTGTTGCACCATCCTGGCCCGAGCGGGCCCAAACTGAGAAACGGTATTCGGCATCTTGCTTAACCCCCACTCCAAAAAATCCTTCGTTATCTAATCCTGTTTGTTTTTCATCATGCCCCGGATAGGCCAGACGTACATAATGAGGATTGTTCGGAAATGGTGCACCATCGGTACGCACTTCCACATTACCAAAAGTTGTCCAGCCCAACAGGCTTTGTGGAAATTCAAAAGAACGGTTTTTGATTAATTCGGCATAAAGTCCTCCGTCAGCTCCGTAGTTGATATCCTCGAAAAAGATACCATACATTGTTTTCTGAATAGGCGAACCTACTTTTTTTACATCGACTTGGATGTTGTGTGTTTGTGAAAAAATTAGCTGTGTTCCTAAAGCAATTGAGAATAGCAACACAACTAACGGTTTTGTTTTTTTCATACGGAAAATTATATTTTAGTTAGCACAATATATTTTTGACTATACAAAGAAAATACAATTCAGAGAGTGAAAGGTGGACGAAATATCCTTTTAGGTGGAAAAATGAATATAGTTTCTAAACTTCAATTTACATAACCATTCGCATATCTCTATAAATTGAAGTTTAGAAACTATATACTATCAGATGTTTAATCTTTTTTATCATCAAAAAATGAACTGGGTTGAATGCCAAAATGCTTTGTAAAACAGCGTGTAAAATATTTCGGATCGTTGAACCCAACTTCATAGGCAATTTCGGAAATATTCAGCGAATGATTTACCCGGTTCTTGATAATTAATTCGCGGGCAATATTAAGCCTGTAAATGCGAATGAAGCGGCTGGCAGATTGCCCGGCTAGATTTTTGAGTTTTTTGTGCAACAAACTTCTGCTGATTCCCATCGCATCCATGAATTCGGTGACATCGAAATCTGGGTTGGTATAATTTTCTTTGATAACCTTTAATGCTTTATCGATAAATTTTTTATCCAAAGATTCGTCGTCAAAATTCAAGGTGTCTGGATCCATATTTTCGGCAAAGTTAAGCTGAATCCGCTTCCGTTTCTCATTCAGGTTGCGGATAATGGCCTTCAACAATTCCTCGTCGAACGGTTTCACCAAAAAAGCATCGGCTCCCAATTGGAAACTCTCAATCTGTGTATCGGTTGATGACTTGGCTGTGAGCAAAATAACCGGAATATGCGATGTAGTAAACGATGTTTTCACCCGTTTGCAAAACTCCATGCCATCCATCTCTGGCATCATAATATCGCTGATAATCAGATCGGGCAGATAACGATTAGTCACTTCAAGACCCACAACGCCATTAGGCGCTTCGAGTACATTAAATTCAGAACTCAAAATGGAACGGATGTACTGACGCATATCACTATTGTCCTCAACAATTAACAATATTGGTTTCCCCTTCGAGATATCCTCGGATAACAGGCCTTCTTCAGCAGTTTCATTGGCAACAATCATTTCCAATGGTTTTCCATCCAACGTAACAACGGTTGATAAACGGCGCTCTATGGGTATAATAAACCTGAAACTAGCCCCGCCGGAAGGTTGGTTTCGTACGTCAATTTTCCCATTATGCAACTGGATAATTCGTTTACACAAATAGAGTCCGATACCTGTGCCACTTTGCCCATAGCCTGAAAGTGCCTGATTTTGTTTTGATTGGTAAAATCGTTCGAAGATTTTTTCAAGGTCTTCTTCCGGAACGCCTTTCCCGGTATCTTTTACTGCGACGAAAAGCCGCTCTTTCTGATCCGATTTATCAACGTATGTGCTGGCAATAACGGTGATCATTCCTTGGTTTGGCGTAAATTTAATCGCATTCGAAAGTAAATTCCCCAACACCTTTTGCATATTACTCCGGTCAAAAAGAAATTCGGAAGGATTAATACGATATTGTTTGCGAAAAATAATGCCACGGTCTTTTACCAGATCCTCGAAGGGCAAGATCAAGTCGTCCAGGAATTCAACAAAATTTTGCTGAGTCTTGACCAATTCCATTTTACCCGAATCGACTTTCCGGAAATCCATTAACTGGTTGATAAGCGTAAGGAGCAGTCTCGAATTTCGTTGTACGATATTCAGTTGCTCAAGCACTTTTGGATTGGTACTCAACTTCAAAGCGCGTTCAACAGGTCCAAGAATCAAGGTAATTGGTGTCCTGAACTCATGTGTAATATTAGTAAAGAATGATATTTTATCAATATTGGCTTCCTGTACTTTTTTTGAAAGCAAAATAAGTTCTTCTTTCTGATGCGTAATTTTCTGATTCTGAACTATGAGCATTTCATTTTGCCGTGACACTTCTTCCTGATGCTCAATCAGTACTTCCATGTTCGATTTCAGTTTATCTGCTTGTTCTTCGAGCATTTCTTTTTGTTGCCCAATCTCGCGGGTACGCTCTTCAACTAATTGTTTTAGTTGGATTTTCTGATTATTCAATAATTTAATCCGATGAACTGAATATTGATAAATACAATAAATGACAAAACCAACAAACAAGATAATGAACCACCAGGTTTTGTAGAACGGCGGGATCACTCTTATTTTAAGTGTTGTCACCTGATCTGACCAGGTTCCATCAGTATTTGTACACTTTATTTCAAGATCATAATCGCCGTATTTAATATTTGTAAAGTTTGCAAATCGCCTGTCTGAACTCACTTCAGTCCAATTATTATCAAAACCCTTTAAACGGTACGCGTATTTTATTTTGTCGGCCATATTATAGCATAGCGCTGAAAATTCAACACTAAATGCTTTGTCCGATTCTTTGAGTACGAGCTGATTCAAATTAGCTCCTTCAAACCTCAACTGACGATCAGAATTTCTGAAATTTGGAGGGAATACATCTTCATTCAATACCTTAATTCGGGTAATTGAGGCTTTGTTTTTAATTAATACCGGAGTCGACTTCAACGGATCAAAGCTTGTGTAACCAGCTACATTTCCAAAATATAATTTTCCATCATGACCCTTAAAAAACGAATCCCAATAGAATTGATTGGATATTAAACCATCTACTTTAGTGAAATTTCGGTTGCTGTTTCTACTTGGATCAAACTCACACAAACCTTTATCGGTGCTTAGCCAAATCCGTCCCGCATCATCTTCCAGCATTCCATATATTACATTATCCAACAGGCCGGAACCTTCATTGAAGTTCTGAAATTTCATTTCATTTCCCTTCTCGTTTAAGCGATAAATCCCATTTCCGTTGCTACCAAACCACAAGTTGCCATCTTTGGTTTCCAGGATGCAGTTGATTTTTTCAATTTTATGCGAAGATGGATTTGATAGTTCGTAATGAAAATGTTTATAATATATTCTATTCTGTTTTATATTTGTTTTATCTAAATATATACAAAACAACCCATTAGCTGTACCTATCCAAAGCCGTCTGTTTCGGTCGATATACATGCCGGTTATAAATCGTAGGTATTTGTCTGTCGGTAAATAGGTCAGGACATGCATAAATTGACCCGTATCCAAATCAAGAAAATCTAATCCAATTCGAGTGCCAATCCATAACGCATGGCTTTTTTCATCCGACACCATGGCCGCAACAAAATCATTCAGAAGTGATTTTTTTAATGTAGGAACATTGTAAAATTGCTGAAAAACAGGACTATATCTATCTTTGTATTTTAACCGGTTGATACCTTTGCCCCACGTGGCAAACCAATAATCTCCCCTGTAATCCTGACAGATACTACTCACTGAGTTATGGCTCAATGATCTAGAATTGCCTAACTGGCTATAATAATGTAAGAAACCGGTCGAGCCATTTTTCTTCAGATTGAGTCCACCCTCAACAGTTCCGATCCACAAGTCACCCGATTTATCTTCATAAATGCAATTTACCGGATTTTTAGACAAACTTGAGGGATTATCGGAAGAATGAACTGTGTTGTTAAATATATTTAAGTCAGGTGTCAGAAGATTTATTCCACCTTTTTCAGTTCCAATCCAAATGGAATTTTCAGACACAAAAATGCAACTTAGAAAATTATTGTTGAGCACTATGCCACTCGAATTATTTTCGGATGTAATGTGTTCAAATTTATCAGTACGGTAATCGTAAATATTTAATCCGATAAGAGTGCAGATAAGTAATTGCCCGTTTTTGTTTTTGCTGATATCGGTTATAAAACTCGAAGATAATGAATTATTGGCCAGAGGATTTGCCAGATACGAAGTTAAAGTTTCAGAAGTGGGTTCATATTTGTAGAGTCCGATGGAAGTTCCGACCCAGATTAATCCATTATCGTAATACAATACGTTTACAAAACCGGGGAAATTCCTTAATTTTTCACCGGCACTTACTTTATTGTATGTCCCGTTGCTACCTTTTATTAAGCGAAATACTTCGTTATCTTTGCCCAAATAGATGTTTTCGTTGATTCGGAGAAATGCAGTAATAGCTGTAGTGCTATGATAAACAATTTCAGCTTGAACATGTTTGTCGGAGACGAAATGTAATTTGGCCAAACCTCTGTCATATCCTACCCATAAATCACCCGATTCATCCTTTTTTATAAAATTGATCGAATTTGAATTCAGCTTTACTTTCGACTCTAATATTGCATCAGCATTCGTGATTTCACCGGTTTGATAGTTGAAAAAATTAAGTCCACATTCTGTTCCTACCCACAGATTACCGTTGTTATCTTCCTCAACACAATGAACATTGTCGCTTTGCAATACATTTCCTGAATTACGGCTGTTGAAATGGATAAAATTATACCCATCATACCGGTCTAATCCATTGCTGGTTGAAATCCACATAAATCCGCGAGAGTCCCGAAAAATATGATCAACCAAATTGCGAGACAAGCCGTTATCGGCTGTCAGATAATTGATTCTATAGGGCAGCGACCACGATGCAGCCAGACTGAAAACAAAAAGAATAGTAGCAAGAAATATCTTTTTCATGTATTTGAAATAAAGTCAACTACGAAAATAAATAAAATATCTTGTTTCCATAGTGGATAAACGTCTAATATATGCGGACTATTTTGCATGCAATTTCTCAATATTTTATATTCATTGATTATCAGCACATAATATTGAATTAAAAATGAACCCCGACGTAGTCAAAAATAGGTATATTAAAATTTATCTCAAGCCCAGACAACATTAAATCAAAAAACAGCCTTAACACTAACAAATCTAGTAAAATTTGATTCGTTAATAACATATTATCAGCCTCTCACAAGAATACTGATTTTTTAATTTATAAACAAAAATAGATTTGCTTCTATTCCTTCCTGATTAATCTTTGTATTTTTGCAGTTAGAACTGAATGATCGAAAGCTATGTTTAAAAAATTAAAACCTTATATGATGCCCTTTGCCATGACTTTGGGTGCAATATTTTATCAATTCTTCGGATCACTGTCATTCCTGACTCCTTATCTTATTTTTATAATGCTGTTTTTTACTTACAGCAAGCTTAAGTTGGGTCAGATTCGTTTGTCAAGGCTTCATCTATGGCTGATTTTAATCCAGATTGTAGGGAGTCTAACTGTTTTTCTCTTGCTAAGCGGAATGAATATAACTGTGGCACAAGGTGCTATGATTTGCATATTAGCTCCAACGGCAACTTCGGCACCGGTCATCACCGGTATGCTGAAAGGAAATGTTGAAAGTTTAACCGCCTACAGTCTGGTCAGTAATTTGTGTGTGGCATTATTTGCACCAGTTATTTTCTCTTTTGTGGGGATCAATCAATCTCTCCCGTTTATTTCATCTTTTGCAGACATAATTCAACCCATGTTTGTATTGTTATTACTTCCGTTGTTGCTCGCGTTGTTTTTGCGAAGAATATCACCGGCATTCACCGATAAAGTGGGTCAATATTCAGGTATCTCCTTCTATTTGTGGAGTATCGCACTTATGGTTGTAACCGGAAGAACGGTTGGTTTTATTATGAATCAGTCGGACGGAAGTTACATAACCGAAATTCTTGTTGCCCTGGCCGCTTTGGTGGTATGTGTCAATCAGTTTATCGCGGGTCGTAGAATCGGGAAGCATTATAAAGACACCGTTGCCGGAGGACAAGGCCTGGGTCAGAAGAATACGATCCTTGCCATTTGGATGGCACAAACCTATTTGAATCCAATTGCCTCTATTGGTCCCGGAGCTTATGTATTGTGGCAAAACATCATCAATTCGTATCAGGTGTGGCGGAAGCGAAAGAGTTTGTAGGGAGTTGCTGCTATTCGTTCAGTCAAATATACCCAACATATACCTTAAAATCAAATTATAATGGAAGATATCGATAAAATTAACCATTTAATTATCCGAATTGCAGAAAGTGATCCTGAAGCATTTGAGTCACTTTTTCATCTCTATAACAAGCGAGTATATACATTTGCTTTAAGCCTTTTAAATTCAACATTCGATGCCGAAGAAATTGTACAGAACGTTTTTCTGGCTCTGTGGAATCAACGACAAAATTTGATCATTTCCGGCTCAGTCACCTCCTATCTCTTTGGTATTGCTCGTCACATGGTGTACGAATGTATCCGGCAGAGAATAAATAAAGAAGCCTTTTCTGAGTATTATCTTGAGCAAAATGTTGAATATTCTTTTATAACAGAAGAGGAAGTCGTTTACCATGAGTTGGAAAATAAAATTCATCGTTGTATTGAACAGCTTCCGGAAAGACGACGTAAGATCTTTGTATTGAGCCGTATTGAAAAGTTAAGTTATAAAGAAATTGCCGAAAAACTAAACATCACTGAGAATACAGTCGATACGCAGATACGACATGCACTTAATTCCCTCCGTCGTCAGTTAGTCGAATACCTTATTCTTCTTTTGTCACTGTTCATAATTAAATAGGGATATGCTCATAAGTAGCCTATTACAAAAACACAAGAGTTAAATAATAGATTTACACTAAAAATAATTCAACACCTCTTCACGGAAATTTTCATTTAAACACACTATCCTTAAAGAATGCCAAGTATGAAGCAACTGAATAACATAGAAGACCTACTTAGAAAATTTAACGCAGGCGATTTATCTCCTCGTGAATCGAAGGAATTTACTAAAATTCTAAAAGAAGGTGATAATAATAAAGAATTGAAGGCAATTCTTACAGCATATTGGGAGAAGGCTGAAAATGCATATCTCGAAGCGCCAACCGATAAGCTTCTTGAAAGACTGAAAACAAGAATGGCAAATACCGAAGTAAAAGTAAGCAGCAGTACTGCACATAAACTAATGCTGACTTTTATGAAGTATGCCGCTGTGGTAATGATAACATTCGGACTAACCTGGTATGCCAAAGACCTTACCAGAGAGCCGTCAAAATTGGCCGCTTTGCCCAACTCTCAGATGTTGCACGCCAATGAAATATCAGTTTTATATGGCTCGAAATCAAAAATCACATTGCCGGATGGATCAGTCGTGAACCTAAACTCAGGAAGTACCCTGCGATATCCAGCCCATTTCAATACACTAAATCGAAACGTGTCGATGGAAGGTGAAGCCTATTTCGATGTAAAGAAAGATCCTGCGCATCCCTTTTATGTAAAAACAAATGGAGTAACGGTGCGTGTATTGGGGACAAAATTTAACATCAAATCTTATCCTGACGAAAAAACGGTTGAAACAACTTTAGTGACAGGTAGAGTTGAGTTATATGCAAACAATCAGGAAATTAATGATAAAAACAGACTGTTGGTGCTACAACCGAATCAACAAGTAATATTTGAAGTCCGAAAAGGCGAAAAAGACTCAATCCTAAGCATGGAGTTTAATAGAAAAGTTAATGTTACTCCAATTATTTCCTGGAAAGATAATCGGTTAATGTTCAGAGATGAGAAGTTTGTCAACCTTGCTCAAAGATTACAACGCTGGTATAATGTTGACATTGTCATAACTGATCCAAAATTGCAATCAACGGAATTTTCGGGTGTGTTTGTAAAAGAAACCGTTGAGCAATCGCTTAATGCGTTGAAACTTGCAGCACCTTTTAAATACAAGATGGAAAAAAACAGAATTATTATTTTTAGAAAATAGAGAAACTGCATTTTAGTGGGCTTCTGTTCGGATAGATATTGCTACTTATTTCTAAATAATAAAGTTGTTTGTGCAATTTGCAACTGTTCAATATGTTATTCTGACGAAGATCTCTGAAGTATCGGTTAGTTTAGTTGACTACAGCATGATTTCATTTTTTAAGGTTGAAATGAAATCGTGCTGTTCCAGTTAATCGACCGATATTTTTATATCTATAAATAAAGTTTTAAGTCTAATTCTAAAAATAATATGCCTATGATGTAACTTCCCGTTTTCAGGATTGAAGAGAATACGTTCGATATTTTCTTTCAAAATCTTTCAAAAAAATCTTTCACAATCCTTAAATTAAAAATAAATGAAAAAACATGTAATCGAGACAGGCGAAAACCATTCGTTTTTCCTAAAAAGAGCTGTCCTTTTGTTCATCTGTGTACTATTTGTCAGTTTATCTGCATTTTCACAAAACGAACATTTTACTTTCAAAGCAGAAAAAATTCAACTCAGAGAACTGCTTGATAAAATTCAGGCTCAGAGCAGCTATAAATTTTTATACCGGTCGGACTTGGTAAACAGCACCTATGTAAAAATTAATGTTACCGATGCTTCGCTTCAAAATGTATTAAAACTTGCCATTGAAAAGACTCCGCTGGCCTATCAGATACTTGACGATAAACTAATTGTCATATCGTTGAAGGAGTCTGCCGAATCAAGTCCGCAGAAAATAAGTGGAACCGTTACAGATCCCGAAACCGGAGAAACTTTAATCGGTGTTAGTGTCTTTGTGAAAGGAACTTCGCAAGGCGTCACTACAGATTTGAATGGTAAATTTTCTCTTACTGTATCTAAACCAGCAACTTTAGTATTTTCATCGGTTGGATATACAACACAAAACATTCAGGTAACAAATCAGAGTATCTTAAGTGTACATTTAGTCCAAGACATGAAAAAGCTTGAAGAAGTTGTTGTAATTGGTTATGGCACACAAAAAAAAGGCGATGTAACAAGTTCAATTGCAACTATAAAATCGGATAATTTTGTCAAAGGAAGTGTTGTTGATGCCGGCCAATTAATTCAGGGGAAAGTGGCTGGTCTGGCCATCATTTCACCCAACGGAGACCCAACCAGCGGGACACAGATATTGTTACGTGGAAATACTTCACTTATGGGTAAAAATCAGGATCCATTGGTGCTTATTGATGGAATCCCCGGTGATATGAAAACAGTTACTCCTCAAGATATTGAGTCCATCGATGTTTTGAAAGATGGTTCTGCAGCTGCAATTTACGGAACCCGAGGTACAAACGGCGTAATTCTTATCACCACTAAAGGGGCAAGCGGAAAAGAAAGGAGTACTGTAGAATATAGTACTTATGTGAGTACTCAAACAATTTCCAGAAAGCTTAATATGTCTACTGCATCGGATTTCAGGGCGCAAATTGCTGCTGGTTTACGACCGGCCGCAGCGATGCCTGATTACGGAGCAAGCACTGATTGGTTAAAAGAAATTACCAGAACTCCATTGACGCAATCTCACAACCTGACACTTCGCGGCGGTAATAGCACAACCAATTACTTAGTTAGCCTTAACTATAACAATGCAGAAGGTTTGTTCAGAAAATCCTATAAGCAAGTATTTTCAGGACGTGCAGACATCAATCACAGTATGTTTGACAACAAAGTTAAGATTAATATAAACTTATTGAATTCTTCAGAAAAGTGGAATGGTTTCAACTCCAATATCTACAGACAGGCTATGATGCAAAATCCCACGGCTCCGGTCAAAAATCCCGATGGAACGTGGTTTCAGGAGTTAACCAAATTTGACTATCAAAGTCCGGTATCTGATTTGTACGAGAGCGACGGCCAAACTAATGAGCTAAATTCGAGGTACAAAGGCTCCATCGTTTATACTCCGATTACAGGATTGAAACTTTCAGGAGTATTTTCGTACGGAAAAAGAGTTCGGGAAAATGGTTATTCGGAAACGAAGCAAAATGCATCTACCTTGCGAGATAATAAAAATGGTTATGCCAACACAGGAGGAGAAGAGTCTATTGATCGATTGGCCGAACTTACCGCCGAATATTCAAAAACTATAGATAACCATAATTTTAAAATTTTAGGCGGATATAGTTATCAAGAAAACAATTATAACAATTATTACATGCAGAATTGGGATTTCCCAACCGATAAATTTGGGTATAATGACATCGGACTTGGTCAGGCAATAAGTAGCGGCAAGTACGATAACATGATCAGTTCTTATAGAAGCGAAACAAACTTAGTCGGGTTGTTTAGCCGTTTGATGTACAATTATGGCGATAAATACCTTTTCATGGCAAGTATTCGACACGAAGAAGCCAGCCAGTTATGGGGAACTAAGAATCCTTGGGGTACATTCCCCGCCGTTTCAGTAGGCTGGAGAATTACAAAAGAATCTTTTATGAGTGGTCAGAGTCTTTTTAGCGATATTAAATTAAGAGCCGGTTACGGGGTAACTGGATCGCAGCCATCAGACCTTTTCAAAGGAGTCGGAATTATTGATTATGGCTATGGAAATGTGTACTCAAACGGAGTCTGGATAAAAACACTAGTTCCTGCATCAAATCCCAATTCGGATTTAAAATGGGAAGAAAAACGGGAAACAGACCTAGGGGTTGACTTCAGCATGCTGAATGACCGTATCAGCGGAAGTGTTGATTATTATAATCGCCAAATCCACAATTTGCTTTGGCTTTTTGAAGTTCCTAGTCCTCCAAATCTTTTTAACCGGACATTGGCTAATGTTGGAACCATGGAAAATAAGGGACTGGAAATAATGCTAAATTTTGTTCCGGTAAAGACACGTGATTTCAGATGGAACACGAGTGTTAGCTATTCTACAAATACCAATAAATTAGTAAGTTTATCCAATGACATTTATAAATCATCCACTGATTATTTACAAGTTGGATCTATATTTCCCCCAATTCAAACTTTCTCACATTTATTGAAAGTTGGTGGTCCGATTGGCGATTTCTATGGATTTAAAGTAATTGATATTGGCAATGATCCAACAGACAAAGCGAATTATGGACAATGGGTATATGAAGGTGCTGATGGTAAGCCAGTAAAATACTCTGACTTCAAACATTCGTTCGAAGATAAAAAAGTTATTGGTAATGGGCTCCCTAAATTCTATATGGGCTGGAATAATAATTTTCAATATAAAAACTGGGATTTGAGTATCACACAACGAGGTGCATTTGGATTTCAGGTTGCCAACTTGCAACGTATGATGTTTGAGAATCCAACTTATACCCAATACAATGTCATGACTACAGCTTTTGATAAAGCGTTTGGAAAAACACAGATACAATCGCCGCTGGAATTTAATAGCTATTACATTGAAAATGGCGATTATTGGAAAATTGATAATATTACGTTGGGATATACATTAAATAAAACGGGCATCAAATACATTCAATCCGTACGACTTTATGCAACTGTACTCAATGCCTTAATTATTACGGGTTACAAAGGGATAGATCCGGAGGTAAGTTTACGAAATGGAGTTTCGACAGTTCAATCTGGAGTAGCACAAGTTCCTACCTCAGGATTAGATCCGGGAATGGATTCTCCATACAAATATCCAACTACCCGTACTTTTTCCCTTGGTCTTAATATAACATTTTAATCATTAATTAATGAATGTCCAAATGAAAAAATTAAAATATATAGCCTACGTGAAGCTGGCATCGATTGCTATGCTTCTGGCAGGAATCTCGTCTTGTACAGACTTGAAAGATACCTCCTACAATCAAATTATATCGAGTGAGTTTGTTCCAACAAGTTCGGATCTTCCGGCCTTGACAGGTGCACCGTATGTAGACTGGCGCGGCCTTCTCTTGCAGTGGAATACTCTTTACCGGGCACAGGAAGTTTCAGGGGATGAAATGTTAACTCCGGCACGTCCTAATGGTTGGGTCGACGGTGGCGTGTATCGTAGAATACATGAACATAAATGGACTACGGATGATGATATTGTGATTAATGTCTGGACAAGGGCATATCAGGGCATTACCAATTGTAACCGGATTATTTATCAGGTGCAAACTAAATCTATCCCTGTTGCAGCTAAGGATACAGTCGCTCTTATAGCTGAAATGAAATTGCTAAGAGCCTCTTATTATTGGGTTTTATGCGATATGTATGGCAATGTTCCTATTGTTGATAGGTTTGATGTTCCCGCAGGTTATTTGCCAAAACAAAATACCCGGAAAGAAGTTTATGATTTTATTATTAAGGATCTGATAAACAACGCAAACAAAGTTAGCGCTAAAAATGACCAAACAACCTATGGTAAATTCAATAAATGGGCGGGACTTACTTTGTTGGCAAGGATGTATCTTAATGCTGAAATATATTCCGGAACACCTGCCTACGACAAATGTATGGCTATTTGCGATACAATTATTAATGCAAAAGCGACTACCAAAATAGATTTAGAGTCAAATCAGCGGAATGTATTTATAACTGAAAATCAAAATTCTAAAGAAATAATTTTTGCGTTGCCATTTGATTCCAAGTATGTGTCAGACTGGAATTCTTTTGATGTTCATATGCAGACACTTGAACCCGAAAATCAGGCAACTTACAATCTAGAATATTCTCCGTGGGGAGGTGTTTGTGCAGTACCTCAGTTCATTAATACTTTTGATTTAGAGGACAGCCGCTATCAGGACAATTATATAAAGGGGCAACAATTTAAAGCAAATGGAGATAGTATTTTTGGTACAATGGGGGCATTTACAAAGAAGCCGTTGGCGTATAGGAATTACCTTCCGGGAGTTGATATCTCTGACGAGGTAGATGGTTTCCGGTTAGGTAAATTTGAAATAGCAATGGGAGCAACAAATCGTTTAAGCAATGACTGGCCGCTTTTCAGATATGCTGATGTATTAATGATGAAAGCAGAAAGCATGCTTCGAACAGGAAATGCTGATGGAGCTGCGCTATTGGTAACGCAAGTTCGTCAACGTAACTTTAAATCGAATCCTGCGAAAGCTACTGTAACAGGTGCTGATTTACTAAAAGGAAGCGGATACGATTACGGACTTAGAAACCACTTGGCAACAACTACTGAAGGTGGAGCCGATATTCAATATGGCCGTTTTTTGGATGAGCTCGGCTGGGAATTTAACCAAGAAGCCCGCCGTAGAACAGATATGATCAGATTTGGAGTATTTACAAGAAAATCGTGGCTTTCACATTCGCCTAATGGTGATTATCGTACTTTATATCCAATCCCAAGAACAGAAATTGCGAAAAATTCTAATTTAAAACAGAATGCCGGGTATTAATTTATCGGTAGTGGAGCGAAATAAGAAGGCGTAGATTTCGAAAGTGATTTAGAAAAGGCTTCTGCACAAGTGGGAGTCTTTTCTCTTCTTATTATAGAATATTCCAAATCGCTCAAAGAATGCTGTATAACATATTTATTTTGTGAAAATCCATTCTAATAAGTCATAATTTTACACAGTTTTTCTATGTTTCAAGTAATGAGTATTATACAGCCGTCCTAATATCTAGCATTAATTCATTTTATAAATCATGAAAACGAAATTCGTATTACTATTTTTATTCTTTTCGTCATTTCTCTGTCTTGCTCAATCTGTAAAAGATTATCCTGTGCAAGGAGTTCCTTTCAACAAAGTTTCTATTAATGACAATTTCTGGTTGCCAAAGATTGAAGTAAACAGAACAGCCACCATCCCTTCTTCCTTCAAGAAGTGTGAGGAAACAGGGCGTGTAGAAAATTTTATTTTGGCTGCAAAAAAAGAGGGAAAATTTCTGACTACATTTCCTTTTGATGACACCGATATCTATAAAATTATCGAAGGGGCATCCTTTTCCATGACGGTTCATCCCGATCCGGCACTCGACCGGTATGTTGACAGTCTGATTAACATTATTGCCAAGGCGCAGGAACCGGACGGATACCTTTACACAGCCCGCACCATTGATCCGAAACATCCTCATTCATGGTCCGGAAAAGACAGGTGGGTAAGTGAATCTGTGTTAAGTCATGAGCTATATAACTCCGGACATCTTTTCGAAGCGGCAACAGCTCACTACCTGGCAACTGGCAAGCGCAATTTTCTGGATATTGCCCTCAAAAATGCTAATTTGTTAGTAAATACTTTTGGACCAGGCAAACGAAATGATGCTCCCGGCCACGAAATTGTGGAGATGGGATTAGTTCGTCTCTACCGTATCACCAAAGAGCAAAAATACCTCGATCTGGCAAAGTTTTTCATCGACTGCCGTGGCAAAGATAACGATCCGAAAAAATTTTATTCTCAGGATCATAAACCGTTAGTTCAACAGGATGAGGCAGTAGGTCATGCTGTACGGGCTGGTTATCTTTATTCGGGAGTAGCAGATGTAGCTGCCCTGACAGGCGACAGTACGTACATTAAAACTATTGATAAGATATGGGAAAATATGGTGTCGAAGAAGTTCTACATTACTGGTGGAATTGGCGCTCGTCACGAAGGTGAGGCTTTCGGAAGTAATTATGAACTTCCCAATCTGACGGCTTACAACGAAACATGTGCTGCTATTGCCAATGTTTACTGGAATTACCGTATGTTCTTGCTTCACGGCGATGCAAAATATATCGATGTGATGGAACGCAGTTTATACAACAATGTGGTTGCCGGAGTGGGCTTGGATGGAAAAACTTTCTTTTATCCCAATCCGCTGTCGTGCGATTTGCATTACAACTTCAATGCCGACAATACAATCACCCGCCAACCCTGGTTTGATTGTTCATGTTGTCCAACAAATTTATGTCGTTTCATAGCTTCAGTTCCCGGGTATATATATGCCCAAAAGAAGGATAATCTATATGTAAATCTTTTTATTACTAGCAAAACATCCATTCAGGTCGCTCCAAAAACAATTGTAGAGGTCAACCAAAAAACCAATTACCCGTGGGATGGTAATCTGGTTCTTACAGTTAATCCCAATAAAAAATCAATTTTTACACTTTATCTCCGAATTCCCGGATGGGCGAATAACCAACCCGTTCCCAGCGATTTATACAAGTATGCAAATCCAGCCACAGAACCAATTACCATCAAAATTAATGGGCAACCAGCAACCTTTAAGCCAGAAAACGGCTATGCAAAACTCTCTCGTGAATGGAAAAAAGGCGATATGATTGAATATGCACTTCCGATGACCATTCATCGTGTAGAAGCCAATCCAAATATAAAAGCCGACTTAGGAAAGGTAGCGCTGGAGCGTGGTCCGATTGTTTATTGCTTGGAAGGAGTGGATAATCCGGATAGCTATGCACGATTTGTTCTGCCTGACGATGCTAAATTATCTTTTGGATCTGACGCTAAAAAACTCAACGGAACCCACGAATTAACCGGAGAAGGCATACTCTTCAATGTCTCTCAGGATGGCCTTTCCATTCAATCACAGAAACAAACTTTCACGGCAATTCCCTATTACCAATGGTGCAACCGAGGAAAATCGACCATGGAGGTTTGGATTCCTCGAAAAGCAGATAAATTTTCAATTTCAGAATAATAAAATTTCAATATCATGCAGAAATCAATTTTGTTACTAATATGCTCATTCTTATTAATTGGGCGTTCATTTGCACTACAGTACGAAAAAACAACTCTGGGAATAAAAACTACAGTCCAATCAATGCAGGTTGAAGTTCAGTTTTACAGCCCAACCATTGTCCGAATTTTTAAATCGCCCGAAGGTATTTCAACAACGAAAACAACTCTTTCTGTTGTGAAAACACCTGGAAATACTGATTTGCAAATCAGTGATAAAGATAAAATAGTGACTATAAGCAGTAATTCTTTAGATGTATCGTTGGATTTAACTACAGGGCGGGTTAGCTTTTCTGACTTGAAAGGCAATCGCTTATTCTCCGAAAAAGATTATGGCACCCAGTTTACGCCGACCATGGATGTTGATAAACAAACCTATACGGTGCGTCAGGCATTTCTGCTGGATACTGACGAAGCTATTTACGGACTTGGACAACAACAAAACGGGAAGCTGGTTCAACGTGGTGAAAGAATCCTATTAGAAAATAGCAATACGAAAATATGTATACCTTTCTTTCAGTCCATAAAAGGATATGGTATTTTCTGGGATAATTATGCTGCAACAACCTATACCGATAACCTTCAGGAGACGTCTTTTGAATCGCTGGGCAACTGCTCCAACTACTATTTTTTGTATGGCGGAACAAGCGGCAAGGTAGTGGCTCAAATGCGTGATTTGACCGGACAATCGCCCATGTTGCCATTGTGGGCATATGGATATATCCAGTCTAAAGAACGTTATAAAAATCAGCAGGAAATAGTAGCAGTGGTTGAAAAATACCGGAACATTAAGGTTCCACTGGATGGTATTGTGCAGGATTGGCAGTACTGGGGACAAGACAGCACTTGGAATGCGATGAGCTTTGACAAATCCACTTATCCTGATCCACAGACAATGGTGGATCAGATTCACAACCTGAAAGCTCACTTAATGATTGTAGCTTGGCCTGGATTTGGTCCGAACACCAATCAGTACAAAGAATTCATGGCAAAGAAGATGATGATTGACTTTGATACGTGGCCACCCAAATCAGGCACAAAACCCTACGATGTGTATAACCCAGCTGCCCGTGATATTTACTGGGATTACCTGAATAAAGGTGTTTTCTCATTTAATACCGATGCCTGGTGGCTGGATTCTTCCGAGCCAGATCACATCAACGTAAAAGAGGCTGATTTTGACCAAGCGACTTATCTCGGCTCGTACCGTTCGGTTGTCAACGCCTTCCCGTTGCAACATGTCAAAGGGGTTTACGAACATCAGCGCGCCACTACTTCCGATAAACGGGTGATGATTCTTACCCGGTCCGCCTTTGCCGGACAACAGCGTTTTGCCGCCAATTCATGGTCGGGAGATATCGTTTCGAGCTGGGAAACGTTACAGAAGCAAATTCCGGCAGCACTGAACTTCTCAATGAGTGGAATCCCTTATTGGAACGCCGACATAGGCGGTTTCTTTTTGTGGAATTTCAATGGTTCGAATGCACTGAAGCTGAAAACCTATCACGAATTATATACCCGCTGGATTCAGTTTGGCACATTCACTCCCATGATGCGCTCACATGGAACTGATGCACCTCGTGAAATCTATAACTTTGGCAAACCCGGTGATTGGTCGTATGACGCTATTGCAAGATACATCAATCTTCGATATAGATTGTTACCTTATATCTATTCGAACGCTTGGGGAGTTACTAACCATTCGGAGAGTTTTATGCGTGCATTAGTCCTGGATTTTGCTTCGGACAAAAAAGTACAGGACATGACAGATGAATATCTGTTTGGTAATTCCATTTTGGTCGCACCGGTATTGAACCCTATGTACACTGCTAAAGTGGGAGATACTACTACCGAAGATTTCAGCCAGGTAAAATCACGCAAAGTATATTTGCCAAAAGGAACAGAGTGGTTCGATTTCTGGACAGGTGAGAAATTGCAAGGTGGTCAGACAGTGGATAAAGCAGCTCCGATAGATGTAATTCCACTCTATATCAAAGCCGGTTCCATTTTACCCTGGGGACCCAGTGTTCAATATGCAACCGAGAAAAAATGGGACAATTTGGAAATCAGGGTGTATGCCGGAGCCAATGGCGAGTTTACTCTGTATGAAGATGAAAACGACAATTACAACTACGAAAAAGGGGTGAATAGCACCATTACCCTGAAATGGAACGACCAAAACAAAACATTGACCTTTGGTGAACGTAAAGGCAGCTTCAAGGGCATGTTGAAAACCCGAACATTCAAAGTTGTTCTTGTCAGTACAACCGTTGGAATAGGAGTAAACCCAGCACTAAAATATACTAAAACCGTGAAATATACCGGAAAAAAAATCGACGTTAAACTATAGAATGTACGTTTCATTATTCTGAATTTTAAGCTATTGCATGAAATAAGTTAGTGAAAATAGAATAAAACAAAGGCAGTTATCCGGGGTTGGATAACTGCCTTTGTCATTTCAATTCGTTAGTGTAATTTAGTTCAATTTGAATCCAACCTTGCTTTTTATGTCGGTTGATGAAGCACCGATAATGGCATCAAAATCGCCAGGCTCTGCAACCCAGGCATGTTTATGGGCATCGAAGAAGCTTAAAGCCGAGCTATCCACTGTAAACGAGACAGTCTTGGTTTCGCCCGGATTCAATGAAACTTTCTCAAATCCCTTTAGTTCTTTCACAGGACGTGGAAGAGATGATTTCAAATCACTGATATACAACTGAACAACTTCTGAACCTTTGCGATTACCATTGTTCTTTATATTAACTGTAAAAGTGATTTTATCTGAAGATGCCATTTCTTTTTTATCGGCAGTTACTTTGCCGTATTCAAAAGTGGTATAGCTCAGTCCGTGACCGAAACTAAATAATGGTTTAATATTTTGTTTGTCGTGCCAGCGATAACCAACAAAGATTCCTTCGTTGTACTTCACCTGATGGTTGCTGCCCGGAAATTCGCCCAAAGCATGAGCGGCATTATCCTCCAGTTTTACAGGGAAAGAAAAAGGCAGCTTGCCTGAAGGATTTACATCGCCTACTAGCACCTCTGCTAATGCATTACCGGCTTCAGTTCCCAGGAACCATCCTTGTATAATAGCCGGGACTTTATTTACCCATGGCATTGCCACGGCATTGCCCGATATATTGACAAACACCAGGTTTTTATTTATCTTGGAGAGTTCATCAATTAATTTGTCCTGATTATACGGCAGGTTAAGGCTCCGGCGATCGGCACTTTCACTATCCTGGTTCTCACTCTTGTTCAGCCCGCCGACAAAGATGACGTAATCTGCCGTTTTTGCCACTGAACAGGCTTCGGCCAGCAGCTCGTCGGCCGAACGTTTCTCAGATAAATCCTGACCGGTAACAACACCATTATAACTGCCGCTGGCATCGCCCACGTATCCGCGTGCGTAAACAATCTCCACTTGGCTACCTACTCTTTTCTTTAAACCATCCAAAGGGGATATTTCATATTTCGCTTTCAACGAAGAACTTCCACCGCCCACAGTCATCATCTTTATGGCATTTTCGCCAATAACGGCAATTCGCTTTGTTTTAGTCAAATCGATTGGCAACACATTATTCTTATTTTTCAACAACACAATACCTTCTTCTGCTATTTCTCGGCCGGCAAGGGCATGTTCCTGAGTCCCGAAAGAACCAAATGGTTTGTTCCGGTTCATGGTCGTCAGAAAAGTCAACCGAAGTATGTGACGAACTTTTTCGTCCAGCTCCTTGGTACCCACCTCTCCTTTTTTTATCAGATCCAGATAGGGTTTTGCTAGATAATAATTGTCGTAAGCATTACTGGTGCCTTTTTTTAATCCATCCGTCCAGGTGCCAAATTCAATATCAAGGCCATTGAAAATGGCTTCGCGGGTATTGCTCACGCCCCCCCAATCGGCAATCACGACTCCTTCAAATCCCCATTCACGACGAAGGATATCTTTCAACAAATATTCATTATGACAGCAGTGTTGACCTTTATACAAATTGTATGAGCCCATGATTGACCAGGTTTGTCCCTCCTGAACGGCTGCTTTAAAAGCCGGCAAGTAGATTTCGTAAAGCGCACGGTCATCTACGATTACATTCACCCCGTTCCGGTCGGTTTCCTGGTTGTTCAGGGCAAAATGTTTGACACAGGCGGCAACACCATTTTGTTGTACGCCTTTGATGTAGGGTACTACCATTTTTGATGTCAAATAAGGATCTTCACCCATATATTCGAAATTGCGGCCGTTAAGAGGTGACCGATAGATATTTACTCCTGGTCCCAATAACACATTTTTGTTGCGGTAGCGGGCTTCTTCCCCTATTGAGTTACCATACACCAGAGCCATATCTTTATTCCAACTGGCAGCAAGGCAGGTTAATGCCGGAAATGCAATGCACGAATCGTTTGTCCAACCGGCTTGCGACCATTCATCCCACAATACTTCCGGACGAATGCCGTGTGGACCATCCGTAGTCCAAAAGTCGGGAATGCCTAACCGGGGTACTCCGGCCGAACTGAATTTAGATTGGGCATGGCACATAGCCACTTTTTCCTGAACCGTCATGCGTGATAATGCATCTTCCACGCGCTCGGTCAGAGGCTTTGTGTCATCAAGATAAACAGCTTTTTGAGCCTGGCCAAAGACGCTGATTGAAATTCCTAATAACAGAATTGCACCTGCTTTGATATTTCCGAACATAATAATTTGATTAAAGACTTTGTATTATAATAAACTTTATTTGCTTTTAACTCGAACATTGCAACTAATCAATATTTATCCCAACATTCACTTATTTCAATTTTGATGCAAATATATGAATAATTTTCAGATGGTGTCAGTTTGACAATAACGTTTTTTTATTTTTTTATAAATAGAGAGCTATTATACTTAAAAGAAGAAGGAAAAGCGGTAAAAACACAGAAGGTATCTCCAGACGGAAGTTTAATTTAATGGCAGCGTTTGGCCATAGAGCGAACATTTATTGTAAGTGCAATAAAATGAATTGGCAAATACAAGAGTGGAATAACATAATGCAAGTTATTCAAAAATAAAACCAACCTCTCTCCGCTGAAATTCAGAAATTCATTCAATTAAAAAACTTCAACTTCCAATAATTCGACTTTTTCACATTAAATTATAGTTAATCTCGAGATAATTATTTAATTTTGTCACAAAGAAATTCATCGTACGATGCTTTATCTCAATAAAATAATCATTTTAAAGATAAACAATGAAAAAACAGTTCGCTTTAGCTCTACTAGGATTTATTATTCTACACACCCAGGCACAAGAAGCCAGTATCAAAGCCATTCCTTATGCTATGCATTTTGAAAATACGGCATTGGATTACAAAATGATCAGCGACAATCACATCAGATTCTCCTCGCCAGCAAACAGCGATTTATTTATCGCTCCCGATGGATTGTTTGAAATAAATAAATCCCCCAGGCTTATTTTCAAACCCGATTCGGATTTTATCCTCACCGCAAAAATCCAACTCGAATTCAAGTCGAAATGGGATGCCGGCGTATTGTTGGTTTACAATGATGCAAAACATTTTGCCAAGTTTTGTTTTGAAAGCGATTTCAAAGGCCAGCCCAGGGTAGTTTCGGTAGTGTGCAATCTGGTAGCCGACGATTGCAACTCCATGGCGATAGATAAAAATGAGGTGTTTTATAGAATAACAGGCTCCAGCAAAGGCAATACTTTCGGATTTTATTATTCGACAGATGGAAAATCATGGTTTCCAGTACGTACCTTCAAACTCGACAAAACAGATAATTTGCATATCGGATTTAGTGCTCAATCGCCCGTGGGCAAGTCGTGTTTAGTTGACTTTTCAAACATCGACCTCCAGCAGCGAAAGCTTGTCGACTCTTGGCAAGGGAACTAAAAATACACAGAGAATGAGTGGATATCATCACACTTCCTTTTTCCCTTTGGCAAATTTAAATCGTGCTCTGCTTAACGATTCGGGAGTCATTAAGAGATAGGAAGCTATATGGTTCACCGATGCTTTTTGCACGACCTCGGGATATTCTTTTACAAACCGGCAATATCTTTCGTCCGACGATTCAAAACGCCACGAATCGGCTTTCTCTTGGGTAAGTATCAGATCTTTTTCGTAAAAACGGCGAATCCAATCGGCCAACAACGGTGAGCTAAAAGTCAGTTTTTTAAATTTGTCGTATGGAATCAGATAGACAACACAATCCACCGTGGCTTCCATCATCAATGCAGTGGGTTCATTGAGAAACAAACTGTGAATGCAAAAGGCAGTATTCCCCTTAGTGGTAAAATGCTCGGTTATATCTTTTCCTTTTTTGTAATAATATTGTCGCAAAATGCCCTGATGTACATACACTAAATGATTGGCTGTCTCACCTTCTTTCAAAAGTATTTCTCCTTTACGGTATTTCCGAAGTTCCAGAATTGAAGCCAACAACTGTACGTCTTCGTCGGGCAAATTATTTATTTTGCTCAAAATTTCGTTGCCCATTTCCACTCTTTTCTCCATTTTCAAGCTTACTTTTTGACGCAAATTTAGTAATTTTTCTGATTTAAATCAGGAAATAAAGTCAGCAGCCTTTTTTCGAAACAATAACCGTAGATAATTGACAAATATAGTTGCAATTTTGCGCAAAAATTACAACTATTTTATCTAATGACTAAAACATCAACTTATCTCGCATCGAAAAATCACTATCAAATTCTCGATGGCTTGCGTGGAGTGGCTGCACTTATGGTGGTTATTTTCCACCTGTTTGAAACGTATGCCAACAACAACCGTTTCACGCAACAAATTAACCACGGCTATTTGGCGGTGGACTTCTTTTTTCTTTTGTCCGGTTTTGTGGTGGCGTATGCCTACGACGACCGTTGGGGACAAATGACGAATTGGGATTTCTTCAAACGTCGTCTCATCCGTTTACAGCCAATGGTTATTATGGGTTCCCTCATTGGCGCGGCGTTATTTTATTTTGGCGCCAGTAACGCATTCCCGGCAATTAGCGAAACGCCTGTTTGGAAAATGCTTTTGGTCATGCTGGTCGGGTGCACGCTGATACCTTTGCTGCCTTCTATGGATATTCGGGGCTGGCAGGAAATGCATCCGCTCAATGGTCCGGCATGGTCGCTTTTTTTCGAATACATTGCCAATATTCTATACGCACTCGTTATCCGTAGATTCTCCAAAAAGCTACTTGCAGTATTTGTTTTTCTATCGGCTTGCCTGCTGATTCATTACACCATGCTGGGACCCCGCGGAGATGTAATTGGTGGATGGTCAGTCGATAAAACTCAGCTCAATATTGGTTTTACCCGGTTACTGTATCCTTTCTTTGCCGGCGTACTGCTATCGCGTATGGGAAAATTGATCCACCTGAAAGGCGCCTTTTGGATCTGCAGCTTGCTCATTGTTCTGATACTCGTCATTCCGAGAATTGGTGGATCGGAGCATCTGTGGATGAATGGCTTATATGAATCACTTTGTATCATTTTTCTTTTCCCACTGATCGTTTCCATTGGTGCAGGAGGTGTTCTTAAAGGTAAATATTCAAACAAAATCTGTAAATTTCTCGGGGACATTTCTTATCCGCTTTATATCATTCATTACCCGTTTGTTTACTTGCATGTAGCATGGGTAACAAACCACAACATACCAATGCCACAAGGCATGGCTGTGGGTGCTCTTATTCTTGTTATTTGCCTCTGCATTGCCTACGCCAGTCTGAAATTCTATGACGAACCGGTTCGTAATTGGCTAACAAAACGCTATTTGATAAAGCAGAAATAAATGCTCATCAGGCATTAAAAACAAGAAAGCAGGGCTGTGCAGCTCTGCTTTCTTGTTCTAACAGCGATTATCTCGCCGCCTTATCCTTTGCGTATGTTTTCCACTTCCTCCACTGTTTTTGGTTTCACTTTCGTGCCTAACCTACGGGCTCCGCTTTCGGTCATCATATAATCTTCTTCGTTGCGGATACCGCCAAAGTTGCGGAATTTTTGTACTTCCGTCCAGTTTACAAACTCGGTGAACTTGCCTTCGCCTTGCCATTTATCCATCAGTTCCGGGATAAAATAAATCCCCGGTTCAATGGTAAATACGTGCCCCGGCTTCAACGGCTTGGCCAGACGCAGGGATTTCAGTCCAAACTGGGTACTCTTCGGCTCGCCGTCGTAACCTACCCATACTTCGCCCAGGTTTTCCATGTCGTGCACGTCGAGCCCCATCATGTGTCCGGTTCCGCAAGGCATAAAAAGTGCATGTGCACCGGCTTTAATAGCCTCGTCGGTATTGCCTTTCATCAGTCCGAGTTCCTTCATGCTGTTGGTTATAGATCGGCATGCTGCCAAATGGGCATTGCGGAACGGAACGTTCAGTTCCAAGGCGTCAATAGCAGCCTGATGGGCTTTCAGGCTCATCTCATAAACCAGCTTTTGCTGTGCAGTAAAAGTTTTATCTACCGGGAAAGTACTCGATAAATCACCGCAATAACGGCTTTCCACTTCCCCACCCGCATCGAGCAGAAAGAGATCGCCGCTTTTCAGCGTGTTGCCGTGGTAATGGTTGTGCAACGTTTGCCCGTTGATGGTGGCAATAATCGGGAACGATATCTCGCCGTTGGCAGCATGGGCAATTTCGTACACACGGGCGGCTACTTGCGCTTCGGTCATGCCCGGACGAACCAGTTGCATGGCAGCCACGTGCATATCCACCGAAAGATCCACGCCTTTTTCTATTTCCACAATTTCTTCTGCCGATTTAATCTCCCGCTGGCTTACAACTGCACGAATCAGCCTCAACGATGATTTCTGGGCAATATGGTCGGGATGAAGAAACAGCAAGTGCTGCAACTTAAGCTTGTTTTCAGCACGATATGGAGGCAGATAATGCACCTCGCGGCTTTGCTTCAAGGCTTCGTGCAACATGGTGGCCAACTCCGCCGTGGGCAGCGAATGGGTGATTCCACCCTCCGAGGCCCGATCAGCAATGGTAGGTTGCGGCCCCATCCACACAATGTCATCGATGGTATAATCATTCCCAAAGATAATCTGGCGGTCGTTATCCACATCGATTACGGCTGCCAGGGACGGGAAATCGATACCAAAATAATACAGAAATGTGCTGTCTTGCCTGAAATGATAACCATTATCGGCATAATTCATCGGGCTTTCGTCGTTCCCGAGCAGCAAAATCAAGCCTGAACCGATTTTCTCAGCCAGTGTTTTGCGACGTTGAATGTAAGTTTGTTTGTCGAACATAATTGCTGAATAACCCCTAAAGGGGATTTAAGAACCCCTAACCCCTAAAGGGGAACTGAGATAGTATTGTCTCATAATCCCGATAGAGAAAGAAATTCTGATTAAAATATCTTTTATTTATCTCTAGAAAATATTTAAATTTTATGCATATATACCCAAACTACTATCACCATAAATCCCTAAATTCAAACAATAAAGACGAACTTGCATAGTTCCCCTTTAGGGGCTAGGGGTTATTCTATACAGTTTCGTGTTCCGTCCGTTCAATGATTTCATTCTGCAAGTCAAGCCCCAGATCGTTGAAATAATCGCTGTAACCGGCCACGCGCACAATCAGGTTACGGTATTTCTCCGGATGTTTCTGGGCATCGCGCAACGTAGAGGCATTCACTACATTGAACTGGATATGATGTCCGTTCATCCGGAAATAACTGCGGACCAACCCCGAAACTTTCCGGATAGCAGTGTCATCTTCAAAGAAATTCGGACTGAACTTCTGGTTCAGCAACGTTCCGCCGGTATGCAAATGGTCAATCTTAGCAGCCGATTTCACCACCGAGGTCGGCCCATTTTTATCCGAGCCTTGTACGGGCGAAATACCTTCCGAAACAGGCAATCCTGCTTTTCGTCCATCCGGGCTGGCGTGCATCACACTTCCAAAATACACATGGCAAGTAGTTGGCAACAGGTTAATCCGGTACTCAGCACCCCGTGGACTCGTATGTCCTTTCACTGCATCGTAGTAGATATTGAACACATCCACCAGTTGCGCATCGGCAGCTGAGTCATCATTCCCGTACTTCGGTGTTTTGTAAAGCAGTTTATAGAGTAACTCATCATCATTCGCAAAATTGCTTTCCAATGCCAGGACGAACTCCGGCAAAGTTATCGATTTATCTTCAAAAACGTGCTTTTTCAATGCAGTTAATGAATCGGTCATTGTTCCCAGGCCCACACCCTGGATATAATTGCTGTTGTAGCGCGAACCTCCTTGAATATAATCCATGCCGCGCGCCACGCAGTCGTCAATAATCAACGAAAGGAAAGGCGTGGGGATATGGGTCATAAATATCTTCTCGATGGTATTGTTTCCCGTAATTTTTATCCGGAGGAAATGTTTTACCTGCACGTTGAATGCCTCCAACAACTGTGCATACGTTTTGAAATCCGTTGCTTCTCCGGTTTTGCAGCCCAGTTGCTTGCCGGTACGGGTATCAAAGCCGTTGTGCAAAGTCAGTTCCAATATCTTAGGCAAGTTGAAATAGCCGCAAAGGATATAACTCTCCGTTCCAAAAGCGCCGCTTTCCACGCATCCGCTGCATCCGCCGTTGCGTGCATCCACCAGGCTTTTTCCCTGATTTTGCAATTCCTGAATAATGGCATCGGTATTGAAAATAGACGGTTGCCCAAATCCTGTTTTGGTAATCTTCACCGCACGGTCAATAAAACTGTCGGGGTTCAGCTTGCTCAATTGTACCATGGAACTGGGTTGCAGCAAACGCATTTCTTCAATTACATCCAGCAAAATGTACGACACTTCATTCACCGCATCGGTTCCGTCGGGTTTCACACCACCCAGATTAATGAGGCAAAAATCGGTATAAGTACTGCTTTCTTGCGCCGTAACTCCTATTTTAGGAGGTGAGGGATGATTGTTGAATTTCACCCAAAACGATTCCAGCACTTCCACCGCCTGTTCGCGGGTCAAAGTCCCGGCTTCGGTTTCCGCTTTATAAAATGGGTAAAGATGCTGGTCCAGCCGGCCGGGGTTAAACGAATCCCACGGGTTGAGTTCCGTTACCACTCCCAAATGAATAAACCAATAATGCTGGAGCACCTCATGAAAAGTACCCGGTGCATGCGCCGGAACACGACGGCATATCCGTGCCATTTCAGTCAACTCAGCTTGCCGTTCCGGATTTTTTTCGGCAGTTGCCAGCAATTCCAACTGGTCGGCATGCCGGTTGGCAAACAGGATAATGGCCTCAGCCGTAATCCGCATAGCTTTCAGTTCTTCTTTTTTGTCGTATGCCAGCGGGTCATTTACAAAGTCGAGCGATTTCAGGCTTTCTTCCACATCCTGAATAATATCGAGCATCCCCTTTTGGTAGATTTTATAACCGGCCACAGTATGTCCCGGTGCCCGTTGTTCCATAAACTCGGTAAAGATCCCGGCATCATAGGCATCGTGCCACTCGGGAGTCATTGCCTCCATCATGCGGTCGCGGTTGGAGCGCCCGGTCCAAAACGGAATGATGGTTTCTTCAAATGCCCGGCGGGTTTCATCATCCACCCGAAACCACACTTTTTCGCGCGAGTTCAGTATTTCCAGGTCCTGCAGCGAATGAACGGTAATCTCGGGATACGTAGGGGTTGCTTTTGGAGCCGGCCCACGTTCGCCCACAATCAGCTCCAGGTCGTTGATACAAATAGATTTATTAGCCAGCACGTATTGAAACGATTTGGCACGTTGTACAGGAATGGAATCACCAAAAGCCAGATGATTCTTATAAAACTCAGTCATCAATAAGCCTCTTTCTGCCGAGATACGGTAAACGGCGTTCAGGCTTTGTTCACGTAGTTGTTGAATTCTTGTAGTCATATAATTATAAATTATCCCTAGCCCCGAAAAGAGAACCAGGTCAGTTTTGTTATATTTAAAAATAATTTATTGGGAAAGGAAGTAACTCCGTTCCCCTTTAGGGGTTAGGGGTCTATCCCCCTATTTTCACTTCAAATCCTGCCTTTTCAACTTGTAATTTAGTTTGCTCCAGGTCTTTTTTGCTAAGCGACTTTACCGCAATAAAATCATTTTCCAACCCGAACCGCTCATATTTATGCGAAGCGGTATTGTGATAAGGCAATAAGTCCACACCTTCAACCGGAAATGGCAGTCCCGATAAATATTCAAGCGTTCGGTTGATGTTGGCCTCAGTAAAAGTCACGCCGGGAATCATAGGCATACGAACCTGTACTTTTTTCCCCATTTCGAGCAGTTTCTCCAGATTTTCCACGATCACTTTATTCGACACGCCGGTGTATTGCTTATGCAAGCCGTCGTCCATCAATTTCAGGTCATACAGAAACAAATCGGTATGCCGGGCCACTGCTTCTACAACCTGCCAGGCTGCATAACCCGAAGTATCCACAGCCGTGTGCATGCCTTCCGCCTGGCAGGCTTTGAGCGCTTCTGCCAGAAATTGGTGTTGCAACAGCGGTTCGCCACCCGAGAAAGTAACTCCACCCCCCGACTCTTCCATAAAAATTTGCTCTTTGCGGAGTTCAGCCATCAATGCCTCCACCGACGATTCGTAGCCCACGGCTTCATTCTCGGTGAATACTTTATCGCCAATGCGTACCGTTTTGGGAACGGTGCAAACAGCGGCGCTCATGCTCTCCGGGTTGTGGCACCAGCGGCACGAAAGCGGACAGCCTTTCAGAAAAACCGTAGCACGGATTCCCGGACCATCGTGTACAGCAAAGCGTTTGATATCAAATAGAATACCCATAGAATAACCCCTAGTACCTAAAGGGGAATAAGATTAAAAAAAATGAAATTAATTGAGAAAAATTAATTGGTTGCACTCGCCAAAGTCCTCTTTAGGGGATTTAGGGGGTGGATTGTGGAGGTCGGTCTATATCATCCAGCACTCGTACAAACCCTTACCGGATTTGTGGAGCATGTTACCTTGGTATTTGGATGAATATTGCATAAAGATGAATTGAAATGATTTTCGGGTGCTAAATTAGGAAATATTTCCGAAAAACTGCTGCTGAGCTATGATTAAGTTGGAAAAACAATATCAATGTCGCATTCCTAAATCATTATTCCACACCCGGATTGTAAAATAAGGGTTAAATGCTATTGATTCAATTTCTACCAAGGGCTTCGATAACCGGGATGGTGGAATTCCAATTCCACCAAAACAAGGCGAACCGGAATTAGCCCATAAAAAATAATAAATTCCGGAAAGATGCCTATCCGAACCCCGGCTATTCTAGCACTTCGGGGAGTTCCTTTATCGTGTTTATCCGGTTGGATGTTCTATGCAAGCGGGTCAGATAATCATTAATTTTATCCTGATAATCCATCAGGTAATCGCTGTGCAGTTTTTTGGTGACTAGTGAAATCAACTTCTTTAATAATAATCCAACCTTATAATCATAGCCCGAAACACGGGCCCCAAACATTTTTTTAGGGTTGGCAAACTGCAATTCCAACACATAAAGCACCAGGTCTGCTTCCAGTTTCTTACTCTTGGTTTCGACTGTAAATTCCGCTATCCGTTTCGTACAGGCATTCAGTTTCTTCACCAGCTGCTTTAGCTCGGTGCTTCCTTTGTACTCTTTTTCCCATAGGCGGTCAATATCTTCCTTAGCTTCCTCGAATAAGGTTTGTTCCCCGCCATCTTTATCCAGAAAGTTCACCAGCAAGAACTCGTAATTATACCGCTTCCCGGCTAATTTCAGCACCATTTCAGCAAGCTCTTTTTTCGAAAGCTGGGACAGTTGCTCTTTGAGCAGGACTTTGTTTAAGGACATGAACGTAATTTTTTTAGCTTTACAAATATAGGCAATTTGTTGAGAAACGGGAAATGCCGGTTCCCGGATGTATAAAATTACAATTTGCCCACATTTAATCGGATAAAAGAAGTTGCATTTCTCATAATTATACGCTTATTTTGCAAAAGAGAACTTTCAACTCTTCAAATGCAAGTCAATCACACTATTTAAGTCTTCAAACCATGAAACTAATTGAGGTTATAAAAAAGCTTACTGCCAATAAATCATTTAAAAAATTCTCTTTCCTGGGTCTAGGGCTAGGCTCAACTATCTGGTTTTTAGTCCGGGTTATTCCCAAACCATCTCGTGCAGCCTATCCATGCATGCAAGCATCAGCTCCGTTTATGTCGGCGTTTGTACTGTATTTGCTTTCAGTTGTTACCGGAATCACCGCTTGGTTGAAAGCAAAGACTTTTATCAAAAACCGACGATATGGCTACGCTTCGTTTTTTGTCCTCATTACATTGGTTTGTATTGCCATCTTTACCATCCAAAATTCCGACAGCCTCTATGCACAGATTAAATCTGCTATCGATCCGGCAAAAATGATGATAGGGAAAAACGATCCGGTAGGTGTTGCCAAGGGGATATTTCCTGGAAGAGTAGTATGGGCACACAATCCCGGTGTGTCAACTTGGGACGGAAAAACCGGACTCTGGTTTGAAGATCGTTGGAATTCTCAGAAAAAAGCAAATGAATTGCTCACTGATGTATTGACCAACTTAACTGGAAAGAAAACAGAAAAAGCAGCATGGGATCAACTCTTTATCTATTTCAACAAATCGAAAAACAGAGGCAATCATGGCTACCTAAGCTCCGAAAAAATTGCCATAAAAATCAATCAAAACAATACATACTCCCATGCCGATAGTCCGGAAATAAACACTTCTCCACAACTCGTCTATGCCCTGATAAAAAGTATGGTAAACGAAGGTGGAGTTCCTCAAAACCAGATTACCATTTTCGATGCAAGCCGTTTCATCACCGATTTTCTATTTAATAAATGCCACTCCGAATTCCCCAATGTAATTTTTGTAGATAATATTGGAGGCAATGGCCGGATCAAATCGGAATACAAACCGGATGCAATGCATTATTCGAAAGACAATGGACGCTTGGCTCGTGGCTTGGCAACTTGTGCTCTTGAAGCTGATTATCTCATTAACGTAGCATTACTGAAAGGACATGTCGGACAAGGTGTAACTCTTTGCGGAAAAAACTGGTATGGCGCTACGAGCATCGACAACGACTGGCACAAAAATGCACATAATAACTTCGATCAGGACAGGAAGGGCGCTTATAAATACGTGACATTTGTAGACTATATGGGGCATAAAGACCTGGGTGGAAAAACAATGCTCTATCTGATCGATGGTTTCTATGGCGGAAAATCGGTAAATGGTGTACCCATGCCAAAATGGAATATGAAGCCGTTTAATGGCGATTGGGCGTGCAGTTTATTGGCCGCACAAGACCCCGTAGCAATCGATGCAGTTGCACTCGACTTTATTTCAAACGAATGGCCCGATGCACCCGATATGAATTATGCCGATGAATACTTATTGGAAGCTGCCAAAGCTGGGAATCCACCTTCCGGAACAATCTATGATCCCGAAAACGATGGTGTAAAACTAAGCAGCCTTGGCGTATTGGAACACTGGAACAATGCAATGGATAAGCAATATAGCCGGAATCTAGGCAAAAAAAACGGAATTGAACTGGTAGCTGTGAAATCGGGCGATAAAGCAAAGAGGAATTTTTAAATCACTAGCGCCATGCTCCTTAATTTGATTCACCTTTGCTAATCACTTTTGCTGTTGCCGGAATAACAAAATCGTTCCGGCAACTTTCAAAATTGCCTTGGCGGGTATCAAAAAGTCTTTGGCAAGTATCAAAAAGCCTTTGGCATTAACCATAATCGTCTTGGCAAGTATCAAAAAGTCTTTGGCGAAGTTCAGAATCACTTCCGCATTAACAAGAATCACTTCCGCGACTTCCGAAAAGTCTTCCGCGGGTATCAGAATCCTTTCCGCGACTTTCAAAAAATGTTCCGCGACTTTCAGAATCACTTCCGCATTAACAAGAATCGCTTCCGCGACTTCCGAAAAGTGTTCCGCGGATATCAAAATCCTTTCCGCGACTTTCAAAAACCATCCTGCAGAGTTCAGAATGGATCCTGCGACTTCCGGATTTAGTCCTGCGAAGTTCAAAAAGCTTCCTGCATTAACAATAATCACTCTTGCAACTTTCAAAAACCGTCCTGCGAAGTTCAGAATCAATCCTGCGACTTCCGGATTTAGTCCTGCGGAGTTCAAAAAGCTTCCTGCACCCTCAATTACCGGGTTTCGCTTACCCCATAGCCTTTCCAACCCTTTATTTCTCATCAATAAGTGTCTGGGATTTCAGATTTTGTCTGTATCTTTGCACTCCTGTTTGGGCTAGAGTTAATTGGTTTATGTATTTACCAGTTCAACCCTATATGAATCATTTAATGGCCAAACCGGTAAACTGATGAACCAATCACCCGATGAACTAATCAACTAATTTTCAACATGACAAATTTCAAACGTACCACCGTTACCTCGGCTTTGCCTTATGCCAATGGTCCCGTGCATATCGGCCACCTGGCAGGTGTTTATGTTCCTGCCGACATTTATGTCCGCTACCTCCGACTCAAAGGCGAAGAAGTGCTGTTTATCGGCGGATCCGACGAACACGGTGTGCCCATTACCATCAAAGCTAAAAAAGAAGGCGTTACACCGCAGGATATTGTGGACCGTTACCACGGCATTATCAAAAAATCATTCGAAGAATTCGGAATCACTTTCGATATCTATTCACGCACCACGTCTGCTACACATCGCGGACTGGCTTCCGACATTTTCAAAACCATCGAGAGCAAAGGCGGTTTCATTGAAAAAACAAACGAACAATACTTCGACGAAACGGCTCAGCAGTTTCTGGCCGACCGCTATATCACCGGCAAATGTCCGCATTGTGGCAACGAAAACGCCTACGGCGATCAATGCGAATCATGCGGCACTTCCTTGAACCCTACTGATTTAATCAACCCTAAATCGGCCATCAGCGGTTCTGCTCCTGTCATGCGCGAAACAAAACACTGGTATCTCCCGCTCGATCAGCACGAAGCCTGGTTGCGCCAATGGATTCTCGAAGACCACAAGGAATGGAAACCAAATGTGTACGGACAGTGCAAAAGCTGGCTCGACATGGGCTTGCAGCCGCGTGCCGTAAGCCGCGACCTTGACTGGGGGATTCCCGTTCCCGTAACAGGCGCCGAAGGGAAAGTGCTTTACGTTTGGTTCGATGCCCCCATCGGTTATATCTCCAATACCAAAGAACTGCTGCCGGACAGTTGGGAAAAATGGTGGAAAGATCCGGAAACACGCCTGTTGCACTTTATCGGCAAAGACAATATTGTGTTCCACTGTATCGTGTTCCCGGCCATGTTGAAAGCCGAAGGCTCGTATATTTTGCCCGATAATGTTCCTGCCAACGAATTCCTGAATCTCGAAGGCGATAAAATCTCCACATCCCGCAATTGGGCGGTGTGGTTGCACGAATACCTCGAAGAATTTCCCGGAAAACAAGATGTATTGCGCTATGTCCTTACTGCCAATGCACCCGAAACCAAAGATAACGACTTTACCTGGAAAGATTTCCAGGCTCGCAATAACAACGAATTAGTGGCCATTTTCGGTAACTTTATCAACCGGGCATTGGTCTTGACTCAAAAATACTACGACGGAAAAGTCCCTGCACTCGGCGAATTGAACGATTACGATAAACAGACTCTCGAAGAATTTGTCAACGTGAAAGCCGATGTGGAAAAGTTGCTCAACAACTTCCGCTTCCGCGATGCACAAAAAGAAGCCATGATGCTGGCTCGTATCGGAAACAAATATCTGGCCGACACCGAACCATGGAAAGTGGCTAAAACGGATATGGATCGCGTGGCAACCATTATGCACCTGAGTCTGCAGATTGCAGCCAACCTGGCCATTGCTTTCGAACCATTCTTGCCATTCTCAGCAGCGAAACTGCGTACTATGTTGAATCTGCAAACATTCAACTGGACCGATTTAGGCAAGATCGATTTGCTGGCAACCGGAGCCCAGCTTGGAAATCCGGAATTGTTATTCGAAAAAATCGAAGACGAAACCATAGCCGCACAGGTTCAAAAACTGCTCGATACCAAAAAAGCCAACGAAACAGCCAACTACAAAGCTGCCCCGGTAAAAGAAAACGTGTCATTCGAAGACTTCCTGAAAATGGATATCCGCGTAGGAACTGTGCTCGACTGCCAGAAGGTGCCAAAAGTCGACAAGCTTTTGCAATTCCGCATTGCTGACGGACTGGAAGAACGCACCATTCTATCCGGCATTGCACAACATTATCCAAATCCGGAAGAACTGGTTGGCACGCAAGTTTGCTTTATTGCCAATTTCGAGCCCCGCAAACTGCGTGGGATCATGAGCGAAGGCATGATTCTTTCTGCAGAAAATTCTGACGGCAAACTGGTGCTGATACAGCCTAAAGTGAAAGTTACAAATGGCGTGGAAGTAAAATAACATCCTTTTTAGCAGATATGAAATGTCCGGAAAGCAATAGCTCTCCGGACATTTTTCTATAAAAATATCTAATTTTAAAACACTATGAAATAAAATACAAATATACAATATCATAATAACGCATATTATATTTAAATGATGTCGTTTTGATTCAAATTATCGCGAAAAAACTAAATATTTGATTATATTTGTATCGTGATAACTTTTAATTAAAAACAATATATGTCTAAACAGAGTGTAGAAGCATTGCTTGCAAAAGGAGGCAGCGATAAGGAATTTCGATTAAAGTACGATAGTGTAATGACGAAAGAAAGATTTGTGGAAGTAGCCCTATCCGAAGGATACGATTTCACCGTAGAGGAACTGACTCAAGTCATAAGGGAAAATGGAGATCAGTTCGACAATTATGGCAATCCGCCCAAACGAAGCATTTGGGGATAAAAACAAAACCATTTTTGAAAAAGAGGCTATCTCAGAACTTGGGATTAGCCTCTTTTGTATGAACAACCCCAAAAGATACAATCTTCTTGATTTTTATGTATATTTGCCCATAAATCCTTAATGTAACTAATTCATGAATATCGAAGAACTTCGCGAATACTGCCTCAGCCTGAAGGGAGCAAAAGAAGATTTCCCGTTTGGAGAATTTAATCTGGTCTTGAAAGTGCAAGGCAAAATGTTCGGGCTGATACCACTCGACAATCCCGAAACACAAATCGTGCTGAAATGTGAGCCTGAACGGGCCATTCAATTGCGCGACGAATATGAAGCCATTACCTCAGCTTATCATTTCAATAAAAAGCACTGGAACTCCGTAAAAATAGACCCAGCTATCTCGCATACATTCCTCTGTGAGCTTATTAATCATTCTTATGAATTAGTTGTTTCCGGATTACCCAGGAAACTCCGCTTGGAGCTTGACCTGTAGATCACTGCAATTTTTCAGGAATCCCTGGGTACGAATTCAAAAATAACAAGTCTTATTACTAATGGTGAACTGGATATGTGTGATCACCGAATGCACACTCGCACAGCAACCAAATAATTATATATCAAATTTATGAAACAATTTCCAATCAAAAAAATTTTACTAGCACTTCTATCAGTGACGGTTTCGTTTAGTTCTGCTCAAAAAAATGTTGTACTCGACAATTTTTATAACAATGAAATAAGTTCTAAAACAGGCAAGCCTTATCACTATCTTTGGGAAGATAAGGCACTAAGTGGATTTTCCGAATTGGGTGATCTGTTTGTTGCAAAAGCAGCAAAACTCTCTACACTCAAAGAAAAACCAACCGAAAAAAACCTGAAAAATGCCAGTATTTACATTATTGTAGATCCAGATACCAAGCAGGAAACGGCAAACCCGCACTTTATGGACATTTCAGCCGCCAATGCTATAGCTAAATGGGTAAAAAAAGGAGGTGTTTTACTTCTGCTCACCAACGATTATACAAATTGCGAGTTGGATAGTTTCAATCTTTTAGCCGGTAAATTTGGAATGAGGTATAACAAAGTATTACTGCATCCCGAATTAAAAGCTGAAGCGGGCATGCCTCGTAATTACAATAGCTGTGCTTGTGTCAATCTACCTAATCACCCTCTCTTTGCAGGCGTCAATAAAATCTTCTTGAAAGAAATTTCATCAATAACATGCACTGGAACGGCTAAAGCTGTATTAGCAGAAAATGGTCAGGCATTAATCGCAGAAGCCCGTTACGGCAAAGGTTATGTACTTGCAGTGGGTGATCCGTGGCTTTACAATGAATATATTGATCATGCGCACCTTCCGGTAGATTTTGAGAACCTGAAAGCAGCCCATAATTTGGTTGATTTATTACTAAAATCAGCTGCAAAATAAGACTAAACAAAGATCAGCTATTAATATACCGGCTTCTCCGATAAAGTTCATACTTGTCAGAGAAGCCGGTTTTTTATTGCCAAAGCTTTCACGACACTTAAATGAAGATACATATTCTTCGAACGAACAAAATACCTGTATTCCAGCAAAACAGTCATTAAAATAGTTTTAAATTCTACATTAACCTCATTTGCCTGCATATTTAGGTCAATCTGTCAAGAGTATTAAGCACCCACCAACACTATAAATGCATTCAGTAAATTACAAATCCCCGGTCAAGCACTCTTTGTTTGACCGGGGATTCTTTCATTAAATCCAAACTGCCGTGCTAAGTATAGGATCCGTATACCATCGGTATAGGATGAGGGTGGGATAGATGAAG
>Ga0318568_10000015_pt1 | contig 61644 bp, 52 predicted proteins | sample GRESIP088b5f21_FD_203690 | JGI IMG/M metagenome (GOLD analysis project Ga0318568, IMG submission 203690) | Tropical soil microbial communities from Luquillo Experimental Forest, Puerto Rico - GRE.SIPMG.088b5f21 | ecosystem: Environmental > Terrestrial > Soil > Tropical forest > Bulk soil...
AAAACTCCTATAAATCAACTTTTTATAAAACAACTTTACAAAACAGAAACTACTTGTGATTATAATCAATTGACTATCTTTGATTTATAACCGGACAGTAGTGACCTCCAACAGTTTTTAATTTCAATCAAAAAACTCTTATGACGAATCAAGCCGCTGTCACGAATAAACTTGCAACAGAAAATGTTGGCAAACTCATTTGGACTTATTCGCTTCCGGCAATTGTTGGAACGATAGTGATGTCGTTATACAATATTGTTGATCGAATTTTCATAGGCCAAGGGGTTGGACCATTAGCAATATCAGGCTTGGCGTTAACTTTCCCTTTTATGATTTTGCTCATGGCTTTCGGTCTACTGGTCGGAGCAGGCTCTGCTGCCAGAATTTCAATCACTTTAGGTGAAAACAATAAGGAAAAAGCAGAAAAGATACTTGCAAATGCACTCATGCTGACTTTTCTGATCTCTGGAACGGTGATAATCATTTCTTACATATTCATGAGTGATGTTCTTCATCTTTTTGGAGGAACAACGAGAACCATCAAATACGCCGAAGATTTTATGCGGATTATCATTCCCGGAGGAATTTTTTCGGCACTCAGCTATGGCTTTAACAATATCATGCGCGCTTCCGGTTATCCTAAAAAAGCCATGTACACGATGATAATTTGCGCAGTCTTAAATGCCGTTCTAGATGCAATATTCATCTTTGTTTTTCATTGGGGCATACAGGGAGCTGCTTTTGCAACCAATATATCTTACCTTGTTGGTACAGTGTGGGTTTTAGTTCATTTCATAAACCCCAGTGCCAACATTCGGTTCCAGCGTAAAAACTTCAAGCTCGAGAAAGATATAATTTTGTCGATCATAAGCATTGGATTGTCACCATTCAGTATGCAATTGGCAACTTGCCTTGTAGTAATATTGGTAAACACCACACTGCTCCATTATGGAGGTGATTTGGCAATTGGTGCATTTGGTATTATAAACAGCATAAACACACTGATTGTCATGTTTATTATCGGGCTGAATCAAGGTACGCAGCCAATTGTTGGTTATAATTTTGGAGCTAAGAAATATGACCGAATGTTTAAGACACTAAAATATGCAGTATTTATAGCAACCGGCTTAACCACCTTTGGCTTCATTATTGGAACATTTCTACCTTCGGCTATGGCATTACTTTTTACACGCGATGTCCAATTGCAACTTATTGCCAGCAAAGCATTGCGAATATCAGTAACTATGTTCCCTTTCATTGGCTCCCAAATAGTCATTACAAACTTCTTCCAATCAATCGGTAAAGCTAAAATATCAATTTTCTTAAGTCTGACACGGCAGGTTTTATTTCTCATCCCCTGTTTATTAATCCTGCCTACATTTTTTGGCATTACAGGAGCTTGGTCGGCCATGCCGGTTTCAGATGGACTGGCTTCGATTGTAGCCTACGTAACTATCTACTATTACATTCTAAAGTTCAAAGCCAGATCGATGCAGAGCACATAAAAAAAAGAGGTGAGAAAATCTATTGATTTTCCCACCTCTTAGTTATTTTAAATAGATAAATTATTTCTGAACCAAAACCCAGGCATCTGGGAAACGATTTGAAATTTCTTTAATCCGGGCATGAGCTTGATTATAGTCATTATACGATGAAATCAACACACGATACATTCCTCTTTCATTCACTACGATTAAAGCTTTGTTTCCCTCTGATTTCAACGTGCTTTGCAAACCTTTAGCATTTGTTTGTTTGCCAAAGCTTCCCACAACAACGTGATACTTATAATTCAAGGAACCAGCTTCTCCATCCACCAAACTGAAATTTTCGTTACGTGTAACTTCATTTTCATTAGCTGCAGATTTTACGTCTGAAGCTGCAGGTGTTGAGTAAGTTGATGGTGTTTGAACAGTTGAAGTTTTTGGAGCTGCAGCTTGAATATTAGCACCAGCAGGGATTTCTGCAATTTTTTGCTTAGTTTTACAGGCCGAAGTTGCCATTATCACTACAGCCAAAGCAAGAGTTAAACGGATTGATTTCATGTTTTTTTGTTTATTTATGTGAGTACAAATATTAAACCTTAGCTTGAAATACACGAACAATATAAACCCGAGATTTTCAGTAATCTTAGCAGATTATTCGTTTATTTCATATCGGCTACAAAGATGATAAGAAAAAAGCAGGTAAACAAGAGTAAGAATAAATTTTGCAAAAAAAAATGCCTTGGGTGGAAACAAAACATAGATAAACGGCGTTCTAGCTTTATAAAATAAGAATCACACAGATTACAAACTCATAAAAAAAATTAAGTCATGAAATTTTCATTACCAGAATTACCCTATGCGCACAATGCATTAGAACCAATTATCAGCGAAAAAACTATCAGTTTTCATTACGGCAAACACCACCAAACCTATGTAAATAATTTGAACGGAATGGTTGAAGGTACAGAATTTGAAAATGCTGATCTGGAATCGATAGTAAAAAAGTCTGAAGGACCAATCTTCAACAATGCAGCCCAGATTTGGAATCACACATTCTACTTTCTTTCGCTCACTCCAAATAAAGGCAGTGTTCCAAGTGAAAGTTTAACCAAGGCTATCAATGCAGCTTGGGGTTCAGTCGAAAACTTTAAAACTGAATTCAACAAAGCAGCCGTATCGGTATTTGGTTCCGGTTGGGCATGGCTGGTAAAAGATGCTGAAGGCAAACTTTCGATCGTAAAAGAAAGTAATGCTGGCACTCCTATCACACGTGGCCTGACTCCACTGTTGACTTTTGATGTATGGGAACATGCGTACTATCTGGACTATCAAAATCGCCGTGCAGACTATGTTGCAGCCCTTTGGGATCTGGTTGACTGGAAAGTTGTTTCAGGACGATATTAACAAAACCTAAAAAGAACCTTAACGGCTGAATGATAACAATATCGTTCAGCCGTTTGTATATCCATAAATCACGCACAATTTCATGCATCTATCCATAGAATTCAAAAAGCTAAAAGAGTTAATAAATATAAGTAAACATTCATTTTCCTAAAAATCGGGTAGGCTTTGTACTGAAGTCTCCTAAAAAAATTATCTTTGCACTCGGATATCACACAACTTCCTTAAAATAATACTTGGATCTCAAAAAACAATTTTAGAATAATTAAGCGAATGAAAAACTTATCACTTATTATTAATGCCGTACTGGCTGTAGCTGTTGTAATTCTTTTTGTACTGGTTTTAGGTAACAAATCAAACACCGCCACTAAACAATTTACCACAGGAAAAGACACTGTAATATCAGGTAAATTACCTATCGCTTACATCAACATCGACTCATTGCTATTACATTATCAGTTCGCTAAAGATGCCAATGAATCTTTAATCAAAAAACAAGAAGACTCGCGCGTAACAATTAACTCTAAGGCAGTTCAATTGAAAAGTGAAATGGATGAGTTTCAACGGAAATTGGACAATAATGCTTTCTTAAGCCGGGATCGTGCAGAACAAGAGCACTCCCGTTTACTGAAAAGACAACAAGACCTGCAAGAATTGGATGGCAATTTGAGCAAACAATTGGTTCAGGTTCAACAAAAAATGAGCGAACAATTGCGCGACACGATTAATTCATTTATGAAACAATTCAACAAGGATCATAAATACCAAATGATTATAAGCAACACCTCAAGCGACAATGTTTTGTATGCTGAGAAAGGATACGATATCACAGCTGAAGTTACAAAAGAGCTTAACGAACGCTACACAAAAAAATAACACTCCCCGCACAGGGATGCAAAAAGCGCAATTCTAAAGTTTAGAATTGCGCTTTTTGCATCTACATTATCTGATTATTTACAATTTCACTTACCCCTGAATGAAAGATAAAATGACGTAATCGCATAGATGAGAACCAGAACCACCCACGAGTTTGAACCGACAATCATAAAATAGGCCGCTAATCCAAGCATTAAACTGGACAAAAAACCAAGCCGTAATACACGCTGTTGGTTTTTATTAGCATGCTTGCTTTCAAAAGCTTGCTTTCCATGAGAAAAAATCAGTAAAGCTACACCTACCGCAAATACATACGGGGCATAAGCTATCTCGAATAATTTTGCAAAAGCGCCCAGAATAACAATCGTTCCGGCTGAAATAAAAAGTATCTGTGAGGGTTGTTTTTCTTTCATTCTTTAATTATAAAAATGTCTTCGTTTTCTTTCTTCATGTAGTAATGTTCGCGGGCAAATTTTTCAAGATTTTCATTGCTCGACTGCAATTCATTTTTTTTCTGCCGGGTATTTTTTATTTCTTCTTCATAATACTTCAATTCTTTTTCCATCTGCACAATTCGTTGGTGGGACTGCCAGCGGTGAATAAAACTATGCTCATCAAAAAAAGTGACAAACACAGCAAATACCAGGAATACGAGAAGATATTTATTCAAAAATATCTTTCGGAGCTTATTTCCTTTACTTTTAAATTCTGACATAATTGCAATCAAACAAGGATGAAAAAAAGGCTACTACAGGATGGTAAATTTCGTTTTTGATTGGCAAAGGTACGCAATTTTTACGTTCATCCTTTTTTTTGAGAAATCTTTTTTTTGTGCAAACTGTACGATCAATTTTCAGTATATTTGCATTCAAAAGCAGAATAAGATTTCGATTTATGGAAAATTTCATTGTTTCGGCACGCAAATATCGCCCGTCAACGTTTAACTCGGTGGTTGGTCAGTCTTCATTGACTGTTACACTTAAAAACGCCATCAAGAGCAACCATTTGGCACATGCATATTTGTTTTGCGGACCACGTGGGGTGGGTAAAACGACCTGCGCCCGCATTTTTGCAAAAACCATAAACTGCCAAAATCTCACTGCCGATTTCGAAGCTTGCAATGAGTGTGAATCTTGTATCTCATTTAACGAACAACGCTCATACAACATACACGAACTGGATGCTGCATCGAATAACGGAGTGGATGATATCCGCTCGCTGACTGACCAAGTGCGTATACCACCCCAAATTGGGAAATACAGTGTCTATATTATTGATGAGGTTCACATGCTGTCGCAGGGTGCATTCAATGCTTTTCTGAAAACACTGGAAGAACCGCCGGCACATGCCATATTCATTCTGGCAACTACCGAAAAACATAAAATTATCCCGACAATCCTGTCACGTTGCCAAATTTACGACTTCAACCGCATAACCGTGGCCGACACCGTGAAACATTTGCAAATGGTAGCCGAAAAAGAAGGTGTAACTGTTGACGTAAATGGCTTAAACGTAGTAGCTCAAAAAAGCGATGGCGGAATGCGCGATGCGCTGTCCATTTTTGACCAATTAGTCAGCTTCTGTGGTAATAACATAACCTATCAGGGTGTTATTGAAAATCTGAATGTACTCGATTATGAGTATTATTTCCGGTTGGTCGAGGCATTTTTGAAAGGCGATGTCAGCCAGTCTCTGCTTATATTCAACGAAGTTCTAAACAAAGGCTTCGATGCACATCATTTTATTACCGGACTAAGCTCGCATCTGCGTGATGTGCTTGTAAGCAAAGATCCGCAAACTATCGCTTTGCTGGAAGTAGGTGCCGATATTGGCGAACGATACAAAAAGCAAGCACAGCTTTGCACGCCCGAGTTTTTGTTTGTGGCGCTGAAATTAAGCAACGATTGCGACATAGATTACCGGCAAAGTAAGAATAAGCGGCTTCTTGTGGAGCTGGCCTTAATTCGTCTGTGCCAGCTGACGGATGAAAAAAAAAAATCCATACTAATTGACGATAAGCCTGCACCGATTCAAAAAGTGCCGGTGGAGACGCCTGTTACAACGAATACGCAGCCTGCTGCGCAACCAAAATCTCAGCCCCAAGCTGCATCTATTTCAAGTTCGACACCACGTACCATTTCAATTTCGAAACCGAAAGAAACCACTCCCGATCCAAAACCGGTTTTTCAGCGTCCGGGAAGTATTTCCATATCAGCACCTGTAACGATACCAGAACAGGCTGCTGCGGGCAATGATATTGTATCGGAACCTATAGTTGTCATGAACCGGGAGTTTTCGGCGGAAGAATTGGCAGACGCCTGGCAGCAATTTGCCCAAACCATTCCTGAGCAAGGGCGTATGACGAGTTTATTTCTCAGCACTTTCCCTAAACTGACTTCTGCTACCACTTTTGAGGTTACGGTAAGCAACATTCTGCAGGAAAAAGAACTCAAACGGCTCCAACAGGACATTCAAACCTTTATTCAGTCAAAACTGGAAAATTCGCTTATACGCATGTCGGTAAAAGTGATGGAGGAAACAGCCGTACAACGAGCCAATTCGCCCGAAGACCGATATCGTATCATGGCAGAACAAAATCCGGCATTGGATATCCTGAAAAACGGACTGCAACTGGAAATTGACTAAAAACCTGGGCGCCTGGTTGAATTTACTCCAGATTTTCTTCCAGATCGTTATGGTCATCGCCACCCAGGCTAAAATAGTTGTTTTCTTCGTCTTCAATGCCCAACTGCACTTCTTCATCCGCCTCCACCTCGAGGAGATCGAGATCTTCGCTCACGCTATCTTCGTTCGGATTCTTTTTATTTGTAGGTTTTTCGGGCAAGGTAAAGTTGAGAACATCATCCGGGTTCAACTTCCGGTTTCTTTTCCCTTTCAGGTAGATATCTTCTTCCTCCGGATACAGCGGATATCCTTCCAACTCGTCCTGTTCCTGATTCCCGATCTGCTGCGGAAGCCGTTCCGCCAATTCTTCATTCCTTTTCATAGCGCAATGAATTTTAAAAACATTGAACATGTGTTGACTGCAATTTCATCTGGCTCTTTCTATTATTTTAAACATTTGAACCCTGTTTTCGTTCAACCGGAATTCAATATTTAAAGCAAAAGCGCGAACCAACAATATTGATTCGCGCTTCCGTCTTACCGGTAATCTTCTTATTATTTCCCGTTTTGATTCTTCTTTATATATCTGGCCACATCCACCAACGGCGCATTCCAGATTTCGCGCTCATGCTGCTTCATGTACCGGATCAGCTCCCGGTGGGCTTCCAGCGAAACATTAATAGCATGATCCCCTCCCACTCCATGAAACAAGAATACCAACAGCGTGTGCGACTCTATGGCTTTCTTTACCAGGCCAATCATATAATCGCCCGATTGCCCATTGATACCAAAACAATTTATATCGTCCAGCAGAACTTCAGTCACCTGCTTGAAGCCCGGCTGAACTCCGCGCGCACCGGCAAAATCTTTTTCCACCAATTTATAAAAGCTGACGGTATCAATTTTTGTATCGCCACACGGGAAAGCAAAGGTTCTTTCGGTCTTGCCATCAATGGCCTGCAACAGGATATTCATCTCTTTTATTTCATTCACAGCCCGTTGCACCGTATACTTGGTGAGGTCGCGTTCCGGAGAAACCCACCATCTGGCAGGCGTACCTCCATCGCAAGGATGATTCAACGTATGGTTGCCCAGTTCGTGGCCATGCATAGCGGCTGTTCGCCACTCCGGAATCCGCTTGCCAATCACGGGCGATTCGGCAGTCAGGTAGAAGGTTCCTTTAAAGCCCACAGAATCGAGCGCCGGTATCACTTTGTCCAAATGCACATTCAGCGCGTCATCGTAGGTGAGCACCACCGCACATTGCTTGCCGTTCCATGGTTTGGCTTGTTGTGCCGTGGAATATTGGAGTCCAGTTATGCACAGAAGGATAAATAGAAATAGTTTTTTCATGATTTGATAGCTATAATTGTTCTAATTGTAATGGTATCTATATTAAAATTTCCGGAAACATACCAGTCTTCAACGCTATAAAAAACTGCAGCTTCCGTTGTTCAAAGGTATTGAAATTCCACTAAATCACCAATTAAAAACCGGGCAGCACTACAAAGCTTTTGATCCCGACAAGATGTTTTTGAATTGCTGCCCACGAGTGCGGGCCAATTTCATCTTCGATGCACACAAAGTAATGACAAATTCCTTAAAACGAATAAAATTTTTCCTTTGCGGAAATGTCGCAAATACAATTCTTTCCGGATTCACGCTTGCGAATTTGTCGCAAACATGCCCAAAAATGAATTTGCCTTTGCGAAATTGTCGCAAACCCGCCCTGAAATCATTTGGCCCTTGCGAGTTTGTCGCAAGCTTGCCTAAAATAAAAATCGTACTTGCGACAAGTTCGCAGAGCATCTTTTTTTGACGGCATTGTTGAAATTTTAATCACAACAAAGCAGCCAGATGCAACAAGAGCTACCTCCCCAGCAGGAAGCAGCCCTTGATTGTTGTACAACTGGAAATATATTTATTCCACAATTTTCTTCATCGCAGTCATAGCAGCACGTAGTTCGGCTCCACAAATTTCGATAGAATGGTTGCGAATATCAGCATTGATTTTTACTAATTCGAAGTTATCAACGTGTGCACTGGCAGTAGCATTGAAGTTTTTACCAATCACGTTGGTATCCACGTTTTTCATAAAGTCTGCCAACAGCGGCTTACAAGCGTGGTCGAACAAATAGCAACCGTATTCGGCTGTATCGGAAATTACGCGGTTCATTTCGAACAACTTCTTACGGGCAATGGTATTGGCAATAAGCGGTGTTTCGTGCAATGATTCGTAGTAAGCCGATTCGTTTTTGATACCCGAGCAAGTCATGGTTTCGTAAGCCAACTCCACACCCGATTTCACGAAAGCCACCATCAACGTAGCGTTGTCGAAGTATTCTTGTTCGCTGATTTCCATGTTACCGGCAGGCGTTTTCTCGAAAGCCGTTTCGCCGGTTGCAGCGCGCCATGTCAACAGGTTTTTGTCGCCAGCAGCCCAGTCTTCCATCATAGTCTTAGAGAATTCACCCGACAAGATATCGTCCATATGTTTGATAAACAACGGACGCATTATGTTTTTCAATTCGTCGGCCAGTTTGAAAGCTTCCACTTTAGCCGGATTAGAAAGGCGATCCATCATATTGGTGATACCACCGATTTTCAATGCTTCGGTGATTACTTCCCAACCGTATTGAACCAATTTAGATGCATAAGCAGGATCAATTCCTTTTTCCACCATTTTGTTGAACGAAAGGATAGAACCGGTTTGCAACAATCCGCAAAGAATCGTTTGTTCACCCATCAAATCCGATTTTACTTCAGCCACAAACGACGAAAGCAATACACCTGCCTTGTGTCCGCCGGTACCTACGCAATAGGCTTTGGCAATTTCCAGTCCATCGCCGTTCGGGTTATTATCGGCATGCACAGCAATCAGTGTTGGAACACCGAAACCACGAAGGTACTCGGCACGAACTTCAGACGCAGGCGATTTTGGAGCAATCATAACCACGGTAATATCTTTACGAATCTGAGTTCCTTCTTCCACGATGTTGAAGCCGTGGGAATAAGACAGGCAAGCGCCTTTTTTCATCAACGGAACAACGCTGTTGACAACCGAAGTATGTTGTTTGTCCGGAGCAAGGTTAGAAACCAAGTCGGCAGTTGGGATCAATTCTTCGAAAGTTCCTACTTTAAAACCATTATCGGTAGCATTTATAAACGATGCACGTTTGTTGTCAATAGCTTCCTGACGCAATGCATACGAAACGTCCAAACCGCTGTCGCGCATGTTCTGCCCCTGAGCCAAACCCTGGGCACCGCAACCAATGATAACGATTTTTTTACCTATAAGTTTTTTTACGCCGTCAGCAAATTCGCTGCTTTGCATGAAATCACACTTTCCTAATTCCTGAACTTTCAGGCGGTGTGGAAGTGAACTGAAATAATTTTCCATTTTCTTTTGAATTTAAAGTTCCGATAAATCAGCAGGCTAAGTTTAGCGGAATTTCTATTGTGTTAGATAATTAATATTTTTGTTTTTTTTGTTGAACGTCAGAATACCACCCGCACCCGGCAGGTAACTTTACCCTCGTTCCGAATCTCGAACCTGAAATCACCGGGGTGAAGTTCATTGCCCACAATGTCTACAAAATCATCGTAAAGCATTTCGTTCATATAATTTATTTCAAAACGTTTCACCTGACATTTCCGGTAGCATTCCAACGAAAAGCAATCGCTTATCCACTGGATATACCGTATGCTGTTCACATGTCCGTTTATATCAATATCGCTGTATTTCACTTTGAAGCCATCGTACTCTTCGCCGTCAACAGGAGCCAGTTTAGCCGGTTTATCTATCAAGCCAAGTTCCCCGTTCGCAAATTCATGGATACCATCGAGCGATTGCAAATCCTTGGCACGGCGGGTATTCATATCAAAAAACACCCAAACCGAACAAGCATTACCTATGATTTCTCCCTGCTCATCGCGTATGCAAAAGTTACGGGTTGTATTAGCCCGTCCCACTTCTTCCACCCAGGTTTCCACCTGTATATTTTCATATTGCTCAGGGTAACGCGTCATTTCAATGGCCATACGCGACAACACCCACGAACATTCCATTTCGTTCAGGCGGCGCAATCCGAAGCCATTATCATCGGCATTAAACTGGGCAGTTGTCAGCAAAATGTCACCCAGCGAGGCCATCGTTGCGCGGAACTGAAAATCCACGAACTGCGGTTGAATCTGAAACGGATATGATCGTCTTTTTTGTATCATCAGCTTTCTATCCGTTTATTCAGCAATCTTACTTTTCTCATATTGTTCCTGGATAGTCTCCAGCATATCGCTTAGCCGTTCCACCTTCGAACGGGTAATAGCCACCCGTCCCGAACGGATAAACTGCAATACACCCACCGAATCCCGTAGTTCTTCAAACATTTGCTGGGTTTCATTGTAATGTCCCGCTTTCTGCAAAACCACAAAATCATTATTCATTTCCAAAATACGGATATGATACTTGCGAATCAGTTCTTCTATCGAACCTTGTGCCAATAATTTCTCAGTGGCTACTTTATACAAAGCTATTTCCTGAAATACCAGATCTTCATCGGTATTATAATACGCTTTCAGTATATCAACACGTTTGTCGATCTGCTTAACCACTTTCGACACTACATCTTCGGTGGCGAAAAGCGTAATCGTAAATTTATGAATACCCTTTAATGCCGATGGAGAAACCGACAATGTTTCGATATTAATAGACCGGCGGGTAAATATAATCGTTATCTGACCCAACAAGCCGACGGTGTTTTCAGAAAAGACGGTAATCGTATATAATTTAGTTTCCATGACTTTAATCTCCCAATAAAATGTTAGTAACACATGCCCCGGCCGGAACCATAGGGAATACCATACCTTTCTTCTCTACATTTACAACCAACAAGTACGGTTTGTCGTCTTTCAACATATCGGCAATCGCCGCATCCAGCTCATCACGTTTATGAACCTCTGTTCCTTCAATACGATACGCTTTTGCAATAGCTATAAAATCGGGATTTTGCATTTCGGTGAACGAATAACGCTCCTCGAAAAACATTTCCTGCCATTGACGAACCATGCCCAGGAAGTGATTATTAAGGATAATCATTTTCACTCCAATCTGTTCCTGCATAATGGTTCCCAGTTCCTGAATAGTCATTTGAAAACCGCCATCGCCGCTAAACATGCAAACAGTTCGTTCGGGGGCACCCATTTTGGCACCCATGGCAGCCGGGATTCCGAATCCCATCGTTCCCAATCCGCCCGAAGTTACCAAGCTACGGGTTTGCGAGTAACGTGAATAACGGGCAGCCATCATCTGATTCTGACCCACGTCGGTTACAATAACCGCATTGTTCAATGTTGCTTCCGAAACTTTATGAATTACTTCGCCCATAGTCATCTCACCCGACTCAGGATGAACTTCACGCTGAATTACTTTTTCATATTCCAGTTTTTCAAACTCCTCGAACGATGCGATCCATTCGTCATGCTTAGCCGGATTCAGCTTGGCTGTCAACGCAGGCAAGGTATCTTTAGCCGATCCCAATACCGGAGCATCCGGAATCACATTCTTACCAATTTCAGCTGCATCAATATCTAAATGAATAATCTTGGCTTGCTTGGCATAGGTTTTCAAATCGCCGGTTACCCGGTCGTCAAAACGCATACCGATAGCAATCAACACATCACATTCGTTCGTTTTCATATTGGGAGCCACATTTCCATGCATTCCCAAAAATCCTTTATTCAATGGAAAATCAGACGGCATGGCCGATGCTCCAAGCAAAGTCCAGGCTGCTGGGATATTTCCTTTTTCCAAAAATTCTTTCAATTCTTTTTCGGCATTTGCCAGCACAACACCCTGGCCCACCAATGCAAACGGCTTTTTAGCTCCGTTGATCAATGCGGCTGCAGCCTCAATTTGTTCCGGTTGAACTTCCGGAATTGGCAAATAGCTGCGAATAAATGTACACGGCTTGTAATCGAAGACAACTTCCTGCACTTGCGCGTTTTTGGCAAAGTCAAGAACCACCGGACCCGGACGACCGCTGCGTGCTATGTAGAATGCACGAGCCACGGCCCAGGCAATATCCTCGGCACGACGAATCTGGTACGACCATTTGGTAATAGGTTGGGAAACTCCCACAACATCAATTTCCTGAAATGCATCAGTTCCCAACAAAGCCGAACCTACCTGCCCGGTAACCACCACCATGGGCGTGCTATCAAGCATAGCGTCAGCAATACCGGTAATGGCATTGGTGGCAGCCGGTCCCGAAGTTACCAGGCAAACACCTACTTTACCGGAAACACGGGCATAACCCTGTGCGGCATGCGTTGCACCTTGTTCGTGTCGGGTAAGTATATGATTTATTTGTTTATCATAATCGAATAAAGCATCAAATGTCGGCATAATAGCACCGCCGGGATAACCAAAAATGGTATCAACCCCTTCGGCTACCAACGCCTGCATAAATGCGTGAGCTCCTGTTATTTTATTGTTTCCCATAATTTTAATAACCCCTAAATCCCCTAAAGGGGACTTTAAGAGTGAAAATTAATCTGTTATTCTAAAATCATAAAATTCTCAAAACATCAACCTAACCCAAAGCCCTCTTTAGGGGAGGGTTGGGGGTCCCTTTTAATCAATCATTCTCACAGCACCTTTGTCGGCGGAACTTACCAAACTGGCATAGGCCCGCAAGGCTTTGGAGACAATACGATTTCTATCTTTAGGTTTGAATGCATCCTTGCCACGAACCAGTTCGGCCTCACGGCGTTTCAGCAATTCAGCCTCACTTACCTTTACATTAATTGAACGGTTCGGTATATCAATCTCGATAATATCGCCATCCTGGATTAATCCGATATTACCACCGGCTGCCGCCTCGGGTGAAATATGCCCGATAGATAAACCGGAAGTTCCGCCTGAGAAACGACCATCGGTAATCAACGCGCATTCTTTTCCAAGGTGTTTCGATTTAATATACGAAGTCGGATACAACATTTCCTGCATTCCGGGGCCACCTTTGGGTCCTTCGTGTGTGATCACCACCACATCGCCCGACACCACATCACCTTTCAAAATTCCAATGCAAGCTGAATCCTGCGAGGTAAATACTTTTGCCGGCCCGCTGAATTTCCAGATGCTCTCATCAACACCGGCGGTTTTTATAACACAGCCATCAGCAGCAATGTTTCCTTTCAGAATTCCAAGACCACCATCTTTGGTGTAAGCGTGTTCCACACTGCGGATACAACCATGGACTCGGTCGCCGTCCAGTTCCGGATATTGCGTATGCTGCGAACCCATCACCAAATTGAATCTATGGGCAGGCGCACTTTTATATTTTTCAACCGCTTCTGCCGAAACATTCGGGTTGGTTATATCAAATCTTTCAATTGCTTCTCCGAGTGTCAAACCATCTACGCGACGTACCGAAGTATTAAGCAAACCACTTTTGCTTAGTTCGGCCAAAATTCCAAGAATTCCACCGGCACGGTTTACATCCTGAATATGGTATTTCTGGGAATTCGGAGCAACTTTACATAAACAAGGCGTGTGGCGCGACAGGGCATCAATATCATCCATCGAAAATTCCACTTCCGCCTCGTGGGCAATAGCCAGAATATGAAGAACTGTATTGGTAGAACCGCCCATGGCAATATCTAATCTCATGGCATTATTAAACGCTTCGCGAGTAGCAATAGAACGTGGCAACACACTATCATCTCCTTCAAAATAATATTTATTGGCATTCTCAACAATGATTCTTGCTGCATCGATAAACAGGCGTTCGCGGTTGGCGTGTGTTGCAACAATGGTTCCATTGCCGGGCAAAGCCAATCCGATTGCCTCGTTAAGGCAGTTCATCGAATTTGCAGTGAACATTCCTGAACATGAACCGCAGGTAGGACAAGCAGCATTTTCAATTCGCTTAACCTGAGCATCCGAAACACTCTCGTCGGCCGACTGAACCATGGCATCAATCAAATCCAGTTGTTGTCCATCTAATTCTCCGGCTTCCATCGGACCGCCCGAAACAAAAATGGTTGGAATATTCAATCGCATGGAAGCCATTAGCATTCCCGGCGTAATTTTATCGCAATTGCTAATGCAAACCATCGCGTCCGCTTTATGGGCATTTACCATATACTCTACACTATCGGCAATAATATCGCGAGATGGCAAGGAGTAAAGCATTCCGTCGTGCCCCATGGCAATTCCATCATCGATGGCAATGGTATTAAATTCAGCTGCAAAGCAACCTAACTTTTCTATTTCGGCTTTTACTTTCTGACCTATTTCGTGTAAATGAACATGTCCGGGAACAAATTGCGTAAATGAATTTACAATCGCAATAATTGGTTTTCCCATCTGCTTGTCGGTCATCCCGTTTGCACGCCAGAGTGAGCGGGCTCCGGCCATTCTGCGACCACCGGTTGTGGTTAAACTGCGTAATTCCTTTTTCATACGATAATAATTATTTTTTTCAACGATTGTATGGAACTCGCATGACACCATTTTCTGATTTCGCTGGCGTTTGTACAACATGCTTGTTTCATGCAATCAATTTTTCTATATCCAGTTCTAAATTTAAAAATCCAAATCAAACGATCAAAGATATAAAATCTGTTTGAAGTTCATGGCTCATAAATAAAAAACCTTTCTCCGTTATGGTGAGAAAGGTTTTTTGTATTTAACATACACTTATACACGTAACCATCTCACCTCTGATTGTTGACCAAAAGAAGCACGACGAGTACGAGAATAGTATAAATGCGTTGAAAAGTCATATAGATTGTTTGTTTTTTCGGCTGCAAAGATAAGGCAAGAAATTGAAACGTCAAATAGTTTGGAAGAAATAAATGTTATATTTATTCAAATTGTAAGGAATCGGGCTTATTTTATGCCAATAAATCAGATTCAAATACTAAATGAGCAATTTCAACACAAATGCGTTATATAAAAAATATAACAGGCACAAAGATATGCAGCCTAAAATAGATAATGACCGCAAATTTGTATTATTTTTGCAAGCTATTCTCACTTTATCATGGAAAAAAGAAATTATCAATATATCAACCACATAAACTCACCCATTGATTTAAAAGCAATTAATAGAAATGACCTTCCGGCAGTTTGCGATGATCTTCGGCAATTTATTATCGATGAAGTATCAAAAAACCCTGGGCATTTGGGTTCCAGTTTAGGTGTTGTTGAACTCACAGTGGCTCTGCATTACGTTTTCAACACTCCATACGACCGTATAGTATGGGATGTTGGACATCAGGCATATGGGCATAAAATTCTGACCGGCCGTCGCGACCAGTTTCATACTAACCGCCAATTCAAAGGATTATGTGGTTTTCCCACACCCAAAGAAAGTGAATACGATTCTTTTGGCGTGGGCCATTCCTCCACTTCCATCTCGGCAGCGCTGGGCATGTCGGTGGCTTCGTTGCTAAAAGAGGAATGCAACCGGAATGTGGTAGCGGTTATTGGAGACGGGGCCATGACAGGCGGACTAGCATTTGAGGGATTAAATAATGCTTCGGTTGACAAGAATAACCTATTGATTATTCTGAACGACAACCAAATGGCCATCGATCCGGTGCAGGGTGGATTCACACAATATCTTGTTGATATAACCACCTCACGCACGTACAACAAAATCCGCTTCAAAGCTGCTAACCTATTGAAGAAAGCCAACCTTATCTCACAGGATAATATTAGGCGGATCACCAGGTTCAATAACAGCGTAAAAGCAACATTGACCAACCAGAACAATATCTTCGAAGGAATGAATATTCGCTATTTTGGTCCGGTGGATGGTCATGATGTAGAAGGATTGGTTCGGATAATGTCTGAAATAAAGGGATTCAACGGCCCAAAAGTGCTTCATGTCATTACAAAAAAAGGGAAAGGATACGAACCTGCTGAGAAATCGGCAACCGAATGGCATGCACCCGGCAAATTTAATGTCGAAACCGGCGAACGGAAAACTGCTAACGCAACCGACCTGACTCCACCCCTATTCCAGGATGTTTTTGGCGAAACGCTGATTGAACTGGCAACGGAGAATAAAAAAATTGTAGGTGTAACCCCGGCTATGCCATCGGGCTGCTCCATGATTTTCATGCAAAAGGAATTCCCCGATCGTGTTTTTGACGTCGGAATTGCCGAAGGCCATGCCGTGACTTTCTCGGCCGGAATGGCAACAGAAGGACTGCTACCGTTTTGCAATATTTATTCCTCGTTTATGCAACGGGCCTACGATAATGTGATTCACGATGTGGCATTGCAAAACCTGAACGTAGTGATGTGTCTGGACAGAGCCGGAATTGTTGGATCGGACGGGGCTACGCATCACGGATTGTTTGATCTGGCTTATATGCGTTGTATTCCTAATTTGACCGTTGCCGCTCCACGAAACGAAATTGAATTACGCAACCTAATGTTTACCGCACAACAAACCGATATGGGTCCATTTGTGATCCGGTATCCACGGGGAAAAGGAACCATCGTCGACTGGCGACAACCAATGAAGGCATTGGCTATTGCTAAAGGCGAATGCCTGAAAGAAGGAAAAGACATTGCCGTACTTACGCTCGGAACCATGGCTGCCAACTCACAAAAAGCCATCATTCAGATAGAAAAAGAACTGGAAATATCCATCGCTCATTATGATTTACGATTCCTGAAACCTTTGGACGAAACAATGCTTCATGAAATTGGTAAAAAATTCAAACAAATCATAACTGTAGAAGATGGTGTAATTCAGGGCGGATTTGGTAGCGCTGTATTGGAATTTATGGCGGATAATAACTATACACCCAGCATTAAACGCCTCGGCATCCCCGATAATTTTGTAGAGCACGGAACACCCGAAGAATTGTATACCATGCTTGGGCTAGATAGTGAAGGCATTGCAAAAAGCATAACAGAATGGTTGAAAAGTTCGAAAAGCCTGAGACTCGAAAAGCTTGAAGCCTGAAATAATATTCTATCAAACAGATAAGCCGCGGAGAAATTTCCGTGGCTTATCTGTTTTCAGCACCGAACAAACAACCAGCTGACAGGGTTATTTAATCAAATATTTTTCTCAAAACCAGCTATTGAGAAATTTGCATTCATAGTTATAAATTAAAATGAAAATGAATTTACAAATAAACTCGTATCAGTTCGGCGAACGTCCTGCAGTAAGCAAGCCTGATCCTGAATTTTACCAACAACTTGGCGAGAAAGGCATACGCAACCTGGTGAGCAGACATTACGATTTGCTTCGCGAAAGTTCCATAAAACATTTATTTGCCACTGACGACGCTGAATTCGAACAATCAAAACGAAACTCCGCCGACTTTTTTATTCAAATATGTGACGGCCCTGACTATTACAAACAACACAGGGGCAAACCCATGATGGCCGACCGACATGCTCCTTTTAGCATCACACCTGAAGGCAGGGTAGTTTGGTTGAATTGTTATAAACAGGCGTTATTGGAATTGGATCTTCCCGAAAATTTAGTACTTTCGTTTTGGAATTACATTAACGTTTTTTCAAGCTGGGTAGTAAACACCCCAAGCGGCACTTTTAGATTCAACGGCAAATTGTAAACCCTGAATCCTAATTATTTACACCTACTCTTATGAAATATTTCTTTGTAGTGCTTTTATCAATCCTAGCCATCAATTGCTTCTCGCAAAACGCCATTTCCGGCAATAAGCAAATAAAATGGTCGGAAGGCGGCAATGGGAAAACACCTGTAACCAAGTTCCTGACTGCAGCAAAATGGAATGAGCTGTTCCCCAACCGGCACGGGCGGAATCCGAAGAATCCAAAAAAACGCACATCTGATTTCTATTCGTTCAAGGCATTCGTAGATGCAGCACGGCATTTCCCTGGTTTTCTGACAGGCGACCCATTGGTTCAGAAACGGGAGCTGGCAGCTTTTCTCGCCAATATTGCCCAGGAAACCAGTGGAGGTTGGGCTGAAGCTCCGGGTGGATATTTTAAATGGGGACTCTATTTTGTAGAAGAAGTGGAAGACAGTTTGAAAAATAACTATGCTGATTTGAGCAAAAAAAATTATCCGCCGGTACCGGGAAAAAGCTACCTGGGCAGAGGCCCGAAGCAATTGAGCTGGAACTACAACTACGGTCAGTTCAGCGAGGCCTGGTTTGGTGTGAAAGACTCTCTATTGCAACACCCGGAGTGGCTGTCAGAAAACGCCGAGCTGTCATTTGCTTCAGCCATCTGGTTTTGGATGACACCACAATTTCCCAAGCCATCCTGCCACGAAATCATGAACGGTGCATGGAAACCTAATGTCAACGATATTCAGAAAGGACGTGTGCCCGGCTTTGGAGCCACGGTAAATGTGATTAATGGTGGTGTAGAATGCGGAAAGGGAACTGAACTTGAGAAAACAGCTTACCGCTACCAATATTACCAGTATTTTTGCAATTATTTCCACGTTTCCCCCGGCGAGAATATAAGTTGCAATGACCAGAAGCCTTTCGGACAATAAATAATTCACACTCTGGCTCCTCCATCTTGGTCAAAAACCAACAGCATTTCAAATTGTCGCAGATTAAATTCCATTTATTTTCTTCCTCCTTATCGTTATATCAAACTCAATCTGTCATATTGATAAAAAAACACTACTCATTATCTGAAAATAATATATACTTTTGAGGCTATCAAACAGAAAAAAATCACAAGAATATTATTGAAATGAAAGTATTATTTATCGGTGGCACAGGCAATATTAGTTCGGCCTGCTCGGAATTGGCAATCAGCCGCGGCGTAGATTTATATCACTTAAACCGGGGGATCAGTGCCGGCATCCGGAAAGTGCAGGGAGCTAAAACGATCACTGCCGACATCCGGAATTTCGATGAGAGCAAACAAGCGCTCGACGGGCATCATTTTGATGCCGTGGTCGACTTTATCGCTTTTGAGCCGGAAGACACACAGAATGACATCAACCTGTTTGCAGGCAAGACCGATCAATTTGTATTTATCAGTTCGGCATCGGCCTACCAAACGCCACCCGAAAAGCTGCCTGTCACGGAAGAAACCCCGTTAAACAATCCGTTTTGGGAGTATTCCAGAAAAAAGATTGCCTGCGAAAATTTATTGATTGAGGCTTACCGGGAAACCGGATTCCCTTACACCATCGTTCGTCCATCGCATACTTACAGCAAAACGCTGATTCCGGTAGAAGGCGGATATACTGTGTTGCACCGCATGCTGAAAGGATTGCCCGTGGTTGTGCATGGCGATGGCACATCGATCTGGACACTGACTCATCACAAGGATTTTGCGGTAGGACTGGTTGGATTGTTGGGAAATAAAGCTGCCATCAACGAAGCATTCCATATCACGTCGGACGAGTGGCTGCCGTGGAATAGCATTTTCAAGTTGCTAGCCACCGAGTTGGGCGTGACTCCTCATCTGGTTCATGTTCCGTCGGACATAATAGCCCGGTATGACAAGCGAATTGGTGACAGTTTGCTGGGTGATAAAACACACAGCATGATTTTCGACAATGCTAAAATCAAAGCGTTTGTTCCCGATTTCAATGCCCGGATTCCATTTAGCAAGGGCGTTAAAGAAATTGTGGAATGGTATAAAGAAAACACAATGAACCAAGAGCCAAATGAACACATTAATGACTTAATGGATCAAATCATTCTGGACTTCGAGGATTATAGAGAACGCCTATAACGAGCAACCTGCGTTATGAAAACCAATTCTCGTAATTCAATTATCCCGGTTATCGGCGTAATCCTTATACTGATACCGATCTTATATAAACGACTTTATTTAAAAAACATGAATATGCAATCATTAAGCTTCTTTTTCGGATTTATAACTGTAATCTTTTTTACCTTACTCTACCGGCTGATCGTAAAAAATAAGAACAAAAAGAAAAACTGACAACACCCTGTATCCATGCTCCGATGACTTGAAGTCGCCGGAGCATTTTTTTATTGGATTGTTTATCTCAAAGCAATTAATCTCTTTTTACATTTACTCCTTTCTTTGTATATTTGCAAAAAAAACAATCACCATGCCTGAACAAAAGAAAGCGGTAATTATCGGAGCGGGTGTTGGCGGAATAGCTACAGCTGTATTCCTGGCCCAGCAAGGTTTTGCCGTGGAAATATATGAGAAAAATGCCAATCCGGGTGGCCGTTGCGGACAAATGATTCAGGACGGACATCGTTTCGACCTGGGAGCTACCATTTTGTTGATGCCATCGCTTTACCGGCAGGTTTTTTCCGCTTTGGGAATAGACATGGACAAGGAACTGGAAACGACTTCGCTGGAGCCTGTCTACAAGCTATTCTTTGGCGACGGAACCGAGTTTGCTTTTAGCCGCAACGCTGAACGTATGAAGTCACAACTGGAAGCAATAGAACCGGGAAGCAACACGCAGTACGAACGATATATAAAAGAAGGATACGAATTCTTCAACCTGTCAATAAATGGCTTGCTGAGCAAAAACTTCTATCATCTGTTCCAGTTTGTCAACATGAAAAGCATCCGGCTGCTTATCAAGCTAAAAACATGGATTAAGCACACCAATTACATCCAACATTTTTTCGCTGACCACCGGCTTCAAAAAGCATTCACGTTCCAGAATATTTATGTGGGTCAGAATCCGTATAAACAACCGGCATTTTTCTCCATGTTGCCCGGTGCCGAAATTGTCGAAGGTGCACTATTCCCCAAAGGCGGCATGCATCGCGTGGTGGAAAAACTACTGGCTGTCGCCATCGAACTTGGTGTAACGATCCGTTATAAAAGCCCGGTAGATAAAATTGTGGTGAACGGCAATCGGACCGAAGGCATTCTACTGGGAAACGGAGAAACTATTCAGGCCGACGTGGTCATTGCCAATGCCGACCTGCCTTATGTTTATGACAAAATGCTGCCCGGCAGAAATGCTGCCAACAGGCTAAGGAAGAAAGACTATTCCTGTTCGGCCATCGTGTTTCACTGGGCGCTAGATAAGGTGTATCCACAACTGGAGCATCACAGCATTTTTCTAAACGAACCATATAAAGAAGGCATGGAAAAGATTTTCGATGAGAAATCGTTGTCCGACAATCCGAGTTTTTATGTTCATGCGCCTGTTCGCACCGACGCATCGGCTGCACCCGAAAATGGAGACACGCTCTCGGTGATTGTTCCCGCAACGCATATCGACGAAAGATTAGAACAAGACTGGCAGGCACTAAAACTAACAGCGCGCGAAGCTGTGATTCGCAGGCTGAAGGAAGCCGGGCTGACCTATATTGAAGAACATATCAAATTTGAAATTTGCTTTATGCCAAAGACATTCGAAAGTTATTGCAACGTGACGAACGGCTCGGTTTTTGGCAGTTTGAGCCACACCATTTTCCAAATGGGTTATTTCCGGCCTCACAACCGCCACCGCAAATACAAAAACCTGTACTTTGCCGGAGGAAGCACGCATCCGGGCAACGGCGTGCCATTGGTCCTGCTTGGAGCACAACTGACAAGCGAAAGAATAATAAAAGATACCCCCAACCCCTAAAGGGGAGTTTAATTCAAACCGTTAAATTATTAATTCATGGAGAAGATAAAAGAATCTACAAACGAAAGTAACTTAGTTCCCCTTCAGGGGATAGGGGTCATTTATAAAGATATTTTCAACTCCATCGATTTCGAAAAGATTATCGATCATCCGAATATACTTATCGCCGCGCACTTTTGGGACGAAGAAAGGTACGAGGCTGCCAAAACCTGTTACAGGTTTATGCGGTCGATCGACGATTTGATTGACAATTACAAATCGGAGCACCACACCATTGCACCCGAAGAAAAAGCGCATTTCGAAGCGGATGTAACCCGGTGGATCAACACCATTCTGAATTCAACCCAAAACGATGCTGCGCAAAAAGAACTGATCGAAACCGTCCGGAAATTCCGCATACCGTCGTGGCCGCTCGAAGCCTTCGCCAAATCGATGATATACGACATTTACAACGACGAATTTCCCACCTTGCAAGCGTATCTGGATTATGCAGCGGGGGCTTCGGTGGCACCGGCATCCATTTTTGTACATTTATGTGGACTGACAAAAGAAAACGGCATATACACAGCACCTGCTTTTGATGTAAAACGAGCAGCAACGCCTTGTGCTGTTTTCAGCTATCTGGTGCATATTATCCGCGATTTTGTAAAAGACCACATGCACAACCTGAATTATTTTCCCAACGATTTGATTGCCAAATACGGTCTCGACCGGGAGAAACTGCTATACATGGCGCAAGGTGGCGAAATAACACCGGGCTTCCGGCGGCTGATTGGTGAACTGTACGCCGTTGCCGACGAATACCGCCAAAAGACACTCGCGATTATGCAGGAAATCAACCCGCAACTGGAACCCCGCAGCCGGTTGAGCCTCAAAATTATTTTTGAGCTTTATCTGATGGTGTTCGAACGCATCAATATTGAAAGCGGAACATTTACTACCGGAGAGCTCAACCCTACCCCTGCTGAGATCAAAGAGCGGGTGTGGAAAGTGATCAGAGAATTTGAAAACAGATAAGCGCTAAATAAAAAGCCGGTATCCTGACAAAAAAATACATTGTTTTACCTGCTGCAAGCTCGAGAACACCATTTTTTTGCTCATTTCAACCTTATATAATTTATAGAAGCTTGTTTGGGACTCATTTCAACCATCTACAATTTGTAGAAGCTGATTTGATGCTCTTTTATAAATTCTACAAATTGTAGATGTTGGATTGTTATTAAAAACTAGTATAAAAATAAAAAACAGGAATATGAATATTAAAATCAGAAGTGTAGAAGAACGTGATTTCGCACAAATCGTCGAATTATTTAAAGAGTTCGCAACATTTGAAAAACTTCCCGAAAAGATGACCAACTCAGTAGACAAAATGCTTGCGGAAAAAGACTTCTTTACGTGTTTTGTTGCCGAGACTGAAGATAAAAAAATCGTGGGGTATGCCACCTACTTTTTCTGCTACTACACTTGGATTGGCAAATCCTTATACATGGACGATCTCTATGTGAAACCAGCATACCGCGCAAGTGGAATCGGCACAATGCTGATAAACAAAGTCATTGAATTTGCCCGCGACTCGCAATGCCGCAAGCTCCGGTGGCAAGTGTCCGGTTGGAACAAACCGGCCATTGGCTTCTATACTAACATCGGCGCCACCATTGAAGATACAGAACATAACTGCGACTTAATACTAAATTGAAACAATGGAGTTTAAAGAAGTAGTCGGTAAACGACAAACCATACGGGATTTTGAAACTAAAGCCATCCCTGCAAGCGTAGTGGAGTACGCCATCCAGAATGCATTTAAAGCACCAACCCACAACCATCTCCGGGAATGGGATTTTATCATCGTAAGCAGCCTCGAAGCTAAACTGAAGCTGATCCAATCCGAGCATCTGGAAAAATCAATCGACATCAACGAACTGGAAAAACTGTTCCGGGATGAAGAAACGATCATGAAAGAAATGTACCTGGATGCCATCCCGAAACAAAAGAAAATGATACTCGACGCCCCGCAGGTAATGTTGGTGGTATATAAACCGAAAACAAGCGTTGAAAAAGCACAACGGATTTACGATCTAAACTGCCTGGCCTCGGTCTGGACCTGTATTGAGAATTTTTTGCTGAGCCTGGCCGAGCACGAAGTTTTCGGGGTAACTTTCATCCCTCAAAACACCGGATTATTAAAAGAAAAGTTTGGCATCCCGCTCCAATTGGAAGTTGCAGCAGTAATCCCTATCGGCTATCGGGCCGAAGATGCGAAAACGCTGAAACAAAAAGCCATCAACATTGTTGATAGGATACATAGGGAGAACTGGTAAAACGGGTTATCCTTACCAAAACCAACCAAATAACATTTAATCAAAAGCGATATGAATAAAACTGTACTGATAACGGGTGCCAGCAAAGGCATCGGGCTGGCCCTGACCAAGCTGCTGCTGGAAAAAAATTGTAATGTCATTGGAACCTGCAGGTCGGGTAAAATAGAGAACTTCTCACACCCCAACCTGACGGTATTTAAACTGAATTTATCGGACGAGACAAGTATCGATGAAGCGGCAAAACGCATTGCCTCCAACTATTACAAAATAGACATATTAATCAACAATGCAGGCATCGGCCCAGATCTGGACACACTCCTGCCCGAGAAAGAAACGTTTCAGGAAACTTTCAACGTAAACGTAACCGGGACGGTATTCTTCACCGAATCATTGATTAAAACCATAAATGAAGGCGGAATGATTTTAAATATTTCATCAATCATGGGTTCCATCGGCTTGTGTTCACACAGTGGTTCGGTGGCCTATCGAATGTCGAAAACAGCATTAAACATGTACACAAAAGCCCTTGCCAACAGGCTTGATGGAAAAATAAGAGTAGCAGCCATTCACCCGGGCTGGGTCAGAACCACCATTGCCAAAAGCAATATCACCGATGGCAGGCTTTCGCCCGAAGAATCGGCCCTGAAAATTCTGAGCTTTATTCTGAGTAATTTTAAAACCGGGATTTACTGGAATACCGATACCGCATCCGAAGCGGTGTGGTAAAAAGCAAGCAGAACTTCCAAGACAATTTAAATATTTAATCGTGTATCTAAAACTGTATCCTGTCCAAAACAATGGGTTGGTTTTGCTTGTTTAATGCTGTATGAATTAAGATTTAACGCTCTATAAACTCTATTTAACCCTGAAATTAAATCAAAATTATGCTTCGCGATATTCGTAAACAATATTTATTTTCAACGCTGGATGAGAACACTGTACTTTCAGACCCGTTTGACCAGTTTGAAGTTTGGCTTAATGATGCTATAGAAAGTAACCAGCAAGAGGCCACAGCCATGATTCTTTCGACTGTCGATGAACACTTCCAACCTCATTCCAGGGTAGTTCTTCTCAAAGAATTGCTCCATGACAGTTTTATATTTTATACCAACTACGAAGGCCACAAGGCACAACAAATGGCTCAAAACAATCGGGTTTCACTCGTGTTTTTCTGGCCGGGGCTGGAAAGGCAGGTTCGGGTTGAAGGCATCGTCGAGAAAATCAGCGAAGTGCTTTCAACGGCTTATTTCAAATCCCGTCCGCTGGACAGCCAACTCGGTGCCTGGGCTTCACCACAAAGCCAGCTTATTCGTTCAAAGGATTTTCTGGAAAAACAATTCCAGTATTATCAGGAGAAATTCGGCAAAGAAATACCCAAACCTCCTCATTGGGGTGGTTATGCTGTTAAACCAAATTCCATCGAGTTTTGGCAAGGACGTGCCAACCGCTTGCACGACCGGTTGCTGTTCTCAAAAGAATCCGGCGAATGGAAAATCTCCAGACTGGCACCCTGATTAATGCATAATTCAAAATACATAATTCATAATTTTCTTTTTTATCAACCATTGGTTTGAGTATCTGATAGTTTTGAAGTATCTTTGCAGGCTTTTAATTTAGAGACAACGTTCATTGAAAGCTAATTAAGAATTATGCATCTTGAATTATACATTAGATAAATGACTTTTACCGACTTTAATATTAATTCTCCACTTCTCAATGCCCTTAACGACTTAGGGCTTTCACAACCTACCACTATTCAGGAAAAAGCATATCCAGTCGTAATGTCCGGCCGCGATATGGTGGGCATAGCACAAACGGGAACCGGAAAAACAATAGCTTACTTGCTTCCTTGCTTGCGCCAATGGAAATTTACCAAAGAAAAACATCCTCAAATATTAGTCGTAGTTCCAACTCGTGAACTTGTAATCCAAGTGGTTGAACAAGTTGAAAAACTGACCACTTACATGAATGTCCGGGTTGTGGGTGTATATGGCGGCGTGAATATGATCCGCCAAACTCCCTTAGTGACAGCTGGTGTCGATGTATTGGTTGCAACTCCCGGCCGTTTGCTCGATTTGACATTGAATGGAAGTTTAAAGTTGAAGTCCATCAAGCGATTTATAATTGACGAGGTGGACGAAATGTTGAATCTCGGTTTTCGTCCGCAATTGGTTCGGGTCATTGATTTACTTCCTCCAAAACGGCAGAATTTGATGTTTTCGGCAACCATTTCCGAAGAATTGAAAGGTTTGGTTCAGGATTTCTTTGTTGAACCACTCGAAATAGAAGCAGCTCCAACCGGAACGCCGCTCGAAAACATAAAACAAATAGGATTCCGCACACCTAATTTCTTCACCAAGATAAACATGCTGGAATTCCTACTGAATAATCACCCTGAATTTTCGAAAGTATTGGTATTTACCTCTACAAAAAAACTGGCGGATGCTTTATTCGATAAAATTTCTCCAAAATTTCCTGATCAAATTGGATTAATCCACTCCAACAAAAGCCAAAACAATCGTTTTGAAACCATGAGAAGTTTCAAAGCCAGTGAATACCGCGTGCTCATTGCTACCGATATTGTAGCCCGTGGTCTGGATATTTCCGACGTATCACATGTGGTCAATTTCGACGTGCCGGAAGTTCCTGAAAATTATATGCACCGTATCGGTCGTACCGGCCGTGCAGACAAGAAAGGCGTTGCCCTGACATTTATCACGAAAGCAGATAAAGAAAATCGTGAAGCCATAGAAACTCTAATGAATCGTAAGATTCCGATGACAGCAATGCCAGAAGAAGTCGTTGTGTCAACCGAACTTACTGAGGACGAATTGCCCAAAGTGGCTATGAAAAACACATTGGTCAAAATACCGAAGAAAGAAGAAGGCGGCGAAGCTTTTCATGAGAAAAAAGCAAAAAACATGAAAGTAAACATGAAAGTACGACGGGCAGCTGCAATGAAACTAAAATACAAAAAGCCTCAAACCCGGGGACAAAAAAAGAAATAATCCTTATTACGCACAGATTTTATCAGACCACACCCCATTATAGTATTTAACAATTAAGTGCTACTTAATATATTAAACAATTCGTATCTTTGCATCAAATCAATTTTTGCAACATGGAACGAATAGGAGAGCGAATAAAGCGCAGAAGAGAACAGCAATCAATGCAATTAAATGATTTAGCTAGAAAAGTTGGAATCAGCCCAAGTGCTCTATCGCAGATAGAAAAAGCCAAATCATTTCCATCTATAATAACCCTCAAACTCATCGCCGAAAACCTGCAAACAACTGTAGGGGAATTAATCGGTGAAAATGAACCTGCGCAAAACAATCCCGTCTTCAGGAAAGATGAATACATTACCGTTTTTCAGAATGAATCTGCAGCCATAATGTATCTTATTTCTCAGCACGATCTGAATAAGCAAGTTGACACATTTTTAGTCCATTTTCCCCAAAGTGCAAATAGTGTGGATCTGTTTAAAACATTTTCGGGCTACATGTATGGCTTTGTGTTGACAGGCGAGATTCAATTTGAAATAGACAATAAGAGCTATGTTGTTCAGCAAGGCGACAGTATCTATTTCAACACCCGCAGAAATTTCAGATTCGAAAATCTCAATGATGGGATAAGTGAAATATTATGCATTTTTCCGAATTCAAAACGTTGAAAATTAATTATAATTTCAAAATTAATGAAGTATCGCTTCATTAATTAAGAAAGAAATAACTATCTTTGCACCCATAAAAAGTATTCGTGTTAGTTTATTATTAGCAATAAATTGCAAATTTAATATGAGCCAATTAGAAGGTATTTTAAAAGAAAAAGGGATTACGTTACCTAAAGACGTAAAAGATGTGTTAGATAACTGCGCTAGTTACACACTGTTCAACACCATCGAAGAGTTACAAGATGTCGCTGTTGGTGGAAAGGGTAATTTATCGTATGACGTAAATTACGACATTCCTGGTAAAGGTGTATACACTGAAGCAGTTGTACACAAAGTATCAAACGGTATATCAGCAAATTTTACTGAACCGTATATGCGTCGCCGCGATCCGGATACCATGCTTATTGCTGATGATTTCCCAACTGACAAAGAGCTTTTTAAAGATAGATTCGGTTATGACTTCAGCTCATTGCGAACTGAAACTTTCGATTGGCTTAAATCGCAGGATTTAGCCGTATTCTTTTATTTTGCTGGCCGTGAAAATATTGGTGTGGGCGGCATTGCCATTTGCCCTGCCAATGCAGGGTTCTTTGCAATGGGTCTTGCCATGTTGCAGGTTCTAATGCCGATTGATTCATTGACTTCTGACTTTTCAATTGATTCTGTACTCTACATTGCTCCAACTTTTCGTCACACCCATTTCAATGGCAAGCAGATTGTAGTTCACAGCCGCACCACAACCCGTCACGATATTTTTGCATATAATCTTTACCCTGGTCCAAGTGCCAAAAAAGGCCTTTATGGAGCATTGCTCACAAAAGGAGAGCGCGAAGGCTGGGTAACAACTCACTGCTCTACTGTACAGGCAGTCAGCCCTTATGACAACATTACAACCTTTATGCACGAAGGTGCTAGTGGCGGTGGTAAAAGTGAAATGTTACAACACATCATCCGTGAAGAAAACGGTCAGGTATTAATTGGTAAACATTCTATTACTGGTGAAAGCCGCTTGATTAACATCCCCCTATTCTCTTCATTTAATCCGGTAACGGATGATATGGGGATGTGCCCTCAAAGTATCCAGAAAGGCAATGGAAAACTTTCGGTTATTGATGCTGAAAATTCATGGTTCATTCGAGTAGATGGCCTAAAAGAATATGGTGACGATCCTACCTTGGAAAAGGTTACTTTGAACACAAAAAAACCACTCCTATTTTTGAATATAGCTACTAATCCCGGTGGTGCAGCTTTACTTTGGAATCATATTGAAGATGCTCCGGGCAAAACTTGCCCAAACCCACGCGTGGTACTGCCTCGTGATATTGTTCCAAATGTGATAGGAACTGCTGTTTCTGTTGATGTACGCAGCTTTGGTGTACGCACTCCGCCGTCATCTATGGAAAATCCAAACTATGGTATCATTGGGTTGTTCCATATTCTTCCTCCTGCATTAGCCTGGTTATGGCGTTTGGTATCTCCGCGCGGACACGCTAATCCAAGTATCGTCGGTGGTGGAACAGGCATGGGGTCTGAAGGTGTTGGTTCATATTGGCCATTTGCAACAGGGAAACGTGTACAACATGCAAATATGTTGCTTGAGCAAATTAAAAACACTCCTAATACCATGTTTACGTTGGTTCCTAACCAATATATAGGTATTTGGAAGGTAGGCTTCAAGCCACAATTGTTTATGCGTGAATACCTGACTCGCCGTGGTAATGCAAAGTTACGTAAAGATCAATATCAGGGTGCTCGTTGCCCACTGCTAGGTTATGAACTTAATTATCTGACTATTGAAGGCGTAAAAATCCCTTCTCGCTTCCTACAGGTATACAAACAACCTGAAATGGAAAAAGCCGGTTACGATCTGGGTGCAGAGAAACTGTTTGAGTTCTTCAAACAAGAACTTCCACAGTACCTGACTCCGGAACTTTCTCCAAAAGGTCGTGAAATTATCGAAGCCTGCCTGAACGGTGCTTCTGTTGAAGAGTACGAACGGATTCTTACTGTAGAATAAATACTTTTTAAACTACAATATAACAAATTACCGCTGGTTTTGAGTACTTTTGTACCTCGAAACCGGCGGTTATTTTTTTGTCAGGTTTGAATAAGAATTCACAAATGAAGATTATTACAGAAGAATCGTTACAACTGGCTGCTGATTGTCTGCGCGAAGGTGGATTAGTGGCATTCCCTACCGAAACGGTTTACGGACTTGGCGCCAATGCACTGAATCCATTAGCAGTAGCTAAAATATTTGAAGCGAAAGAGCGTCCCACTTTCGATCCGTTAATCGTGCATATTTCATCACTTGCGGAACTGGAAGAGTTATATGCAAAACCAATTCAGTCGCTTGTCTATGAATTGGCTCGTCATTTTTGGCCCGGACCGCTGACCATAGTCCATAAAAAATCTGACATGGTGCCTGATTTGGTAACATCCGGTCTGGATGCCGTTGCCGTGCGAATGCCTTCACATCCATTAGCACTGAAACTTATAGAGCTATCTGGTGTTCCGGTTGCAGCACCAAGTGCTAATAAATTTGGTCAATTGAGCCCTACGAGCTACAAGCATGTTGCAAAACAAAATATGCCTATTGATTTTTTGATAGCTGCCAATAAACACGAAAAAGCAGTTGGAATTGAATCGACCGTAGTTTCCATTGACAATGGAATTTGCACGATTCTGAGGCCGGGGGTTATTACCGCAGCCGATTTGCAAAAAGCAATTCCGGGTTTGGAAGTCAATATTCCGGGTAAGAATGTAAAACTCACGTCACCGGGACTTTTGAACAGCCATTATTCTCCGTTGAAACCTTTGTATTTCCTGAAAGAGAAACAAACTGTTTTACCGGCAAAATCCGGATTGATTCTCCATTCGGCAGAATCAGATACGCTGAATGCAGTAAAAACAATACTCACTTCCACCGAAAAAAATCTGCTCGAAGTAGCAGCCAACCTGTTTGCATCGTTGCACAAAATGGAAGAAGACGATGATGTTGAGCAAATTTATATTGAACCAATTGAAGAAAAAGGTATTGGCATCGCCATTATGGACAGGCTCAAAAAAGCGACATATCAGTATAATGCAGAATAATAATGAATAAAATGAAACTTTTTCATCTAATGTTAGGAGCTACATTGCCCGGAAAGCACACAGAGCAACACGATGCTTTGTTTTGTGTTGGCAGTTCACTGACAGATTTTTTACAAATAATAGAAAACCATTGGGACGCAAGTGAAGTGCACTTGGACGGCTGGCGGGAAGTAACCAATGTGAATGGCTATGAAATTTCCGTAGTAGAAAAAGGAAAAGCCGAGAAAAACGGATTGAACCTTTTCTTTATAAATCTTGGAGGCTACAAAACAAGCTCATTCGGCGAGTACCATTTTCAGACATTAGTAGTGGCCCCTACGATAGCAGACGCTGTAAAAATTGCTAAAGAAAATACATTTTGCAAAGAATACACGGTAAATGAAAATTCGCGCTGCCATGTTGACAATAAATTTGGTATCGATGTGGAAGCTTCTGCCGAGATATTGGATATTATGCTTCCAGATGATAAAGCCAAGTATTCTTTATCCATTAAGCCAATAAAAAATTCGGAAGAAGACACACTTCACATCGGATATTTTCCATTGGACAAATTGAAATAACAGCAAAGTCGGATTTATATCCGGCTTTTTTTATTCTAATTAAACACAAAAGCACCTATAAACATGGACGACCTATTGAAACAGATTGATTTTATCAAGGAAATAGACAAAATAAAGTACATACAACGCAAAACAAAATTATTCAACAGCAACCGGCCTGAAAACGATGCTGAACATAGCTGGCATCTGGCTATGATGACTATTGTGCTGGCACAGTATTCCGACACTCCGATTGATGTATTAAAAGTATTGAAAATGGTGCTGATTCATGATATAGTAGAAATAGATGCCGGCGATACATTTATCTATGACACAGAGAAAAACCACAACAACACAACCGAAGAGCTGGCTGCTGCCAAACGGATCTTCGGACTTCTACCGAGCACACAAGCTGAAGAATTAATCGCATTGTGGCTTGAATTTGAAGAAGGAAAAACCAATGAAGCAAAATTTGCGAAGTCCATGGATAGGTTGGAACCACTGTTGCAAAACATTTCGAACAACGGAGGCACCTGGAGCGAGTTCGGTGTTGACTATCAAAAAGTATACGATAAAAAGAAAGCCATAAAAGAAGGATCATCAACACTCTGGAATTATGCTGAAAATTTGCTGAATGAAAGTGTGAAGAACGGGATCTTACGTAAATTAGATTGATCAGCTGAATCAGATAAAAAAGAGCTGTTTCGGAATTATCCGAAGCAGCTCCTTTGATTTTATAAAAGTAAGCACTTTATTTCAACGCAGCTTGCGCAGCAGCCAAGCGTGCAATAGGCACACGGAACGGCGAGCAACTTACATAATTCAACCCTACCCTGTGGCAAAATTCAACCGACGATGGCTCACCACCGTGTTCCCCGCAGATTCCTACCTTCAGGTTCGGATTTACTGAGCGTCCTTTTTCGGTTGCCATTTGTACCAATTGCCCCACACCATTTTGGTCGAGTACCTGGAAAGGATCTGCCTTCAAAATTTTCTTTTCCAAATAGATCGGCAGGAACGAAGCAATATCGTCGCGCGAATATCCAAAAGTCATTTGAGTTAAATCGTTTGTACCAAATGAGAAAAATTCGGCAGTAGCGGCAATACGGTCGGCAGTAAGTGCAGCACGTGGAATTTCAATCATAGTTCCCACTTTGAATTCAATGCTGTCACCAGCTTCTTCAAACAGTTTAGCAGCAGTACTACGTATGATACTATCTTGTTCGTTGAACTCAAATTTAATACCTACTAATGGCACCATAATTTCCGGCATGGCTTTTATACCTCTTTTCTTCAACAACAGGGCAGCACCAAGAATGGCGCGAGTCTGCATCTCGGTTATTTCAGGATATGTATTTCCCAAACGGCAACCACGATGACCCAACATAGGGTTTTGTTCGTGAAGTGCATCAACACGTTGTTTGATTACTTTAATGGAAACACCCATGGCTTCGGCCATTTCCTGTTGCCCTTTTTCATCATGAGGAACAAATTCGTGCAAAGGTGGATCTAACAAACGAACAGTAACCGGACAACCTTCCATGGCAGTAAATATACCTTCAAAATCAGCTTCCTGATACGGTAATATCTTAGCCAGTGCAACACGACGACCAGCTGCATCTTCAGCCAGAATCATTTCGCGCATAGCCTTAATTTTTTCGCCTTCAAAGAACATGTGTTCAGTACGGCAAAGTCCGATACCGGTAGCGCCAAATTTACGTGCAACCTGTGCATCATGAGGTGTATCGGCGTTGGTACGAACCGTCATTTTTGTATATTTATCTGACAACGCCATGATTTCGGCAAAATCAGCATCCAGTTCAGCTTCTGAAGTAGCCACCTTTCCTAAGAAAATATCTCCGGTAGAACCATTCAACGAAATATAATCACCTTCTTTTATAACCAGGCTATCCACTTCCATTGTTTTGGCAATATAATCAATTTTCAAGGTTCCGGCACCCGACACGCAGCATTTACCCATACCGCGGGCAACAACAGCAGCGTGTGAAGTCATACCACCACGGGCTGTCAAGATACCCTGGGCAGCAGCCATACCGGCCAAATCCTCGGGAGAAGTTTCAACACGTACCATGATTACTTTTTCACCGTGGTGAGCCCACTCGGCAGCATCGTCAGCATTGAAAACAACGCGTCCCGAAGCAGCACCCGGAGATGCGGCCAGTCCTTTGGCAACAAGTTTTGCTTCTTTAATGGCTTTCTTGTTAAAAACAGGATGAAGGAGTTCGTCCAAACGATTTGGATCGATACGCAGAATGGCCGATTTTTCGTCGATAATACCCTGATGGAAAAGGTCAATAGCTATTTTGACCATGGCAGCACCGGTTCGTTTTCCGTTGCGGGTTTGCAGGAACCAAAGTTTACCTTCCTGTACGGTAAATTCCATATCCTGCATGTCTTTATAATGATTCTCCAGTTTTGTCTGGATAGCATCCAATTCTTTATAAATAGAAGGCATGGCTTCTTCCATAGACGGATATTTTGCCAAACGTACATCTTCAGAAATACCGGCCAGTTTAGCCCAACGTTGAGAACCTTCTTTGGTAATTTGCTGTGGGGTACGAATACCGGCCACTACATCTTCGCCCTGGGCATTGATCAGATATTCGCCAATAAAAATATCTTCACCGGTGGCAGCATCGCGACTGAAGCAAACGCCGGTGGCCGAAGTATCGCCCATGTTTCCAAAAACCATCGATTGCACACTTACAGCAGTTCCCCATTCGGCTGGAATTCCTTCCATTTTACGATACAAAATAGCGCGGTCGTTCATCCATGAATCAAATACGGAGCAAATGGCTCCCCAAAGCTGTTCATAAGCGGAATCAGGGAAGTTTTTACCAGTTCGTTTCAAAACGGCAGCTTTAAATCTCACAACCAATTCTTTCAAATCTTCAACCGCAAGCTGTGTATCCAACTCAACACCTCTGGCAGTCTTTACATGTTCTATAATATCTTCAAACGGGTCAATATCATTTTTGTTGGCCGGTTTCATGCCCAATACCACGTCGCCATACATCTGAACAAATCGGCGGTACGAATCCCATGCAAAACGGGGATTCCCGGTTTTACGTGCCAAACCTTCAACAACGGCATCATTCAATCCCAAATTCAAAATGGTATCCATCATTCCCGGCATGGAGGCACGAGCTCCTGAACGGACTGAAACCAATAACGGATTTTCAATGTCACCAAATTTTGAATTCATCAGTTTCTCAACTCCAGTAATGGCAGCTTCCACTTCCGGTTTCAGAAGTTCTACCACCTGATCTTTCCCCAATGCATAATATTCGGTACAAACATCGGTTGTGATCGTGAATCCGGGAGGTACTGGTACTCCAATCAAATTCATTTCAGCAAGATTTGCTCCTTTTCCTCCGAGCAAATTTTTCATGTCTGCTTTACCTTCGGCTTGTCCATTGCCAAAAGTGTAGACTCTTTTTGTGTTACTCATATTAGATTATTTATTTAAATTGGTTCTGTGATTTCTATTTTAAGAATGGCAAAGTTAGTTTTTTTTGTGAATAAAAAAACAAAAAATGAAAAAAAATGAAGAAAACTTGCTTCGAAATAATTATTTATTATCCAAGGGCTGCCAGAATTTCTTCATTCCTGAAATAATGACCTGTTTTTCAATTACGTGGCAAAGAAAGTTGCCATTATTTCAGAATATGGCATTTGGCAAAGAATTTGGCGAACACTGCGAAAAAAGAGATTAATTAAACTACTTGAAAAATGAACTTAAATAACTTTACATTAAAATCGCAAGAAGCCATCCAGGCCGCCATCGAACTGGTACAATCCAACGGACAGCAAATCGTAGAAACCCCTCATTTATTGAAAGCATTATTGACTACGGGCGAAGACCTGACCCAGTTCTTGTTTGGGAAACTGGGTGTAAACCTTCCGGCCCTGCAGGCTGTGGCCGATAGCATGATTAATGGATTTCCTCGGGTTTCTGGCGGCGAGCCTTACCTGAGCAGGGAAACCAATGCCGTATTGCAAAAAGCCATAGCACTATCCTCTAAGGCCGACGATCAATTTGTGTCGCTCGAATACTTGTTGCTGGCACTTGTTGCCGAAAAGAACAGCTTGTCCAAAGTGCTTAAAGATGCCGGTGTTTCGGAAAGCGAATTGCAGAAAGCAATCACAGAACTTCGCAAGGGTGCGAAGGCCGACTCTGCTTCGGCTGAAGAAAGTTATAATGCCTTGAATAAGTATGCCGTCAACCTGAATGAACAAGCCCGGGCCGGGAAACTAGATCCAGTGATTGGGCGCGATGAAGAAATTCGCCGGGTGCTTCAGATTCTGAGCCGCCGGACAAAAAATAACCCGATTCTGATTGGAGAACCCGGAACCGGGAAAACTGCAATTGCCGAAGGCCTGGCACACCGGATAGGACGCGGCGACGTACCTGAAAATCTGAAATCGAAACAGATCTTTTCACTGGATATGGGTGCATTGATTGCCGGGGCAAAGTATAAAGGCGAATTTGAAGAACGGTTGAAAGCAGTAGTGAACGAGGTAATAAAAGCCGATGGTGAGGTCATCTTGTTTATCGATGAAATTCACACGCTGGTAGGAGCCGGAAAAAGCGATGGAGCTATGGATGCTGCCAACATCCTGAAACCGGCCTTGGCCCGGGGTGAACTGCGTGCTATCGGAGCTACCACATTGGATGAATACCAAAAGTATTTTGAAAAAGACAAAGCATTGGAACGCAGGTTCCAGATAGTAATGGTAGACGAACCGGATGTTCCGAGCACCATTTCCATTCTCCGCGGATTGAAAGAACGCTACGAGAACCACCACAAAGTACGAATCAAAGACGATGCTATCATTGCTGCTGTCGAATTATCGAGCCGGTATATCACCAATCGTTTCCTGCCCGATAAGGCTATTGACCTCATGGACGAGGCTGCAGCCAAACTTCGGTTGGAGGTAGATTCCGTCCCTGAAGAACTCGACTTTATCGACCGGAATATTAAACAACTAGAAATTGAACGTGAAGCCATTAAACGTGAAAACGACACACGTAAATTGGCACAGCTGAACGAAGAAATTGCCAATCTGAAAGAAGAAAGCAAGGAAATGCGAGCCAAATGGTCGTCAGAGAAAAAGCTGATTGATGGCATTCAACAAACTAAAATTGAAATTGAAGATTTGAAGTATCAGGCTGAACGGGCCGAACGGGAAGGCGACTACGGGCTTGTGGCTGAGATACGCTACGGAAAGGTTAAGGCGGAAGAAGAACAAATAGCCCAACTGCAAACCAAACTGGCTGCCATGCAAGGTGTTCATGCTTTGATAAAAGAAGAAGTGGACAGTGAAGATATTGCTGATGTGGTGAGCCGTTGGACGGGAATACCGGTAAACAAAATGCTTCAGGGCGAAAAAGACAAATTGCTCAACCTGGAAAAGGAACTGCACCAACGCGTTATTGGCCAGGAAGAGGCTATTACAGCGGTGGCCGATGCCGTACGTCGGAGCCGCGCCGGGTTGCAGGATCCGAAACGCCCGATTGGTTCGTTTATTTTTCTGGGAACCACCGGTGTGGGTAAAACCGAACTGGCCAAAGCGCTGGCCGAATACCTGTTCGACGATGAGAACATGATGACGCGGATTGACATGAGCGAATATCAGGAAAAATTCTCTGTTACCCGTCTGATTGGTTCACCTCCGGGATATGTGGGCTACGACGAAGGCGGGCAACTGACGGAAGCTATTCGGCGTAAACCTTATTCGGTAGTGCTGTTCGACGAAATTGAAAAAGCGCACCCGGATGTGTTCAATGTGTTGCTGCAGGTGCTGGACGACGGGCGGTTGACCGACAACAAAGGCCGTGTGGTGAATTTCAAAAACACAATTATCATTATGACTTCGAATATCGGTTCGGGGCTTATTCGTGAAAACTTTGAAGCCATGAACGACCGTAATCATGATGAAGTGGTGGAAAAAACCAAGAATCAGGTGTTCGAACTGTTGAAGCAAACCATTCGTCCGGAGTTTCTGAACCGTATTGACGAGCTGATTATGTTTGCACCGCTCAACGAATCGCAGATTGAAGAAATTGTGCACCTGCAAATATCATTGGTACAAAAAACGTTGAAAGAAAATGGTATCGCGTTGAACCTGACCGAAGCTGCCATTCATTTTATAGCCGCTGAAGGTTTCGATCCGCAGTTTGGTGCGCGTCCGGTGAAACGGGCTATCCAGAAATATGTGCTGAACGACCTGAGCAAGCAACTGATTGCCGGAAATATTCATAACAACGAAGCAATTACGGTGGACTTTGACGGAGAACGGTTGGTGTACAGGAATTGATGTAATGATGTGATGATATGGTGATGTGGTGATGTGGTGATTTATTCGGAGTGCTGCTTTAGGTTGCACTCCGAATATTTTTTGTTTCTAAAGAATGATCTATGATTGTATTGTGCGGCAGACCCCGGTCAGTTACTAATAAATACTTCTTATTATCCCCTCTGCTTAACCACTTCGTGGTTGCAAATTGTTTTTCAGCAGTCCTTAATTATTTATTTTTCCCGTAGCCAAACAACTTATTCTTCTTGATATGTTTAAACACTGCTGCAGGAACAAAATCCCGAAAATGATCATCCCCATTTTCTATCAATTCAGCAATATACTCGGATCTAATCTCAAGCTTATCGGCAGGTATGCTTTTCAAAATAATAATTCTTTTGTTGAGATTTAAATACTGCCAAAGCAACCTGTTGCTGTCTGAGAAATGGGAATCTTCCGGATAGATCACCTCACGGGAATTCATATCAATGTACGGGTACAAATAAACCTTCACGTTTTCCTGAAACAATGCCCCGGTTGCTTCCAGCAAACCACCCCGCAGATCGGTGTAATTAGAACTGTCCAGGATTTTATCAAAAGTAGGCAACCCAACCACAATGCGAAGCTTGATCATCTTAAACTGGGCAAAATACTTTACCAACTGAAAATACCGGTAAAACTTGGATATCATCACACTTTGCCCCATCATATTCAGCAAGTCCACCCGGTGCAGGAAATCTTTTTCGTTTACCTTTTCGTTTTGCATCAGGTTTTTGAGTGAGATTTCGCAAAAGGCTATGGTATTGTCCGGCCTGTAATTTTCATCCCGTTTAAAGATGGCCAAGCTATCTTCAATAAATTCAATTCCCAGATTATTGATTGGCCTGAAATACCCTCTCAGCAACAGTACGTTTTTCTGGTACAGCATGTCACCCGGTTGCCGGACTTTTCCCGATTGGTCAAACATAATGGCCGGCGTCATATCGTTGCTTACCAGCATTAGGTTGAGCAGGCGGTTATCCACCCAGGCCATATCCGGACCTTCCACAGAAACATAATCAACTTCAACCCGGGCCGTGTCCAGATTATCAAGCAATGACAGCAAAATCTTCCGTGGATCTTCCCATTGGAACAGGCCGCCGTGAATCAGGTTTATGCCTAAAGCCCCAAGGGTATATTGCTGCAATAAAGTATCGTTTTCATTCAACTTTACATGAATAAAAATCGTATTCGGGCGATAGCGGTCAGTTCCTTCCACAGCTATCCCCAACCAACCGTTGCCATGATTCGTCTTGCCGAAGTTGAGCGTTTCAACTGTATTGGCAAAAGCGAAGAATTTCTTGTTGTTTTTCTCATCCAGGATTTTAATCAGTTCATCGTATTCATAATCCAGCATTTTCCTCAACCTGTCTTCGGCAACATACCTGGACGGGGCACCCTGGTTATAAAAATGATCGCTGAATAATTTGTCGTATGCCGAAATTGACTTTGCAACGGTATTCGATGCCCCGCCTGCCTGAAACAAATGACGCGCAGTTTCCTGTCCTCCTCCGATCTCGGCTATGGCTCCATAATACTGTGAATCCATGTTGATGTGTACTGATTTTTCTTTAATGCTCAAGGGATTTGCCATATTGGTCGGGATGTTTTATTGATAATTTCTTTCATTTTTGCGTGGGCTGCAAAGCTGTTTTACTTTCTAACAGTTAAATTGTTTATTTGTTCAGACTTATCGCCTGCCTTTTATCACAGATATAGAACTGCATGAGAATTTATCAATAAAAATAGCTGTTTATTTAAAATAATCCGAGAATAAACCCCATAAATGTAATTATATATTAAATAATCACAATAAATGTATTTATAGTTGCGAGTTTAAACGATTAAACACTATGTTTGCGATGTCTAAGTAACACGCTTGAAAAAAACACGAATTCTCTCTGCCATGAAAAAGAATGCATCTCTTAAAGATATTGCTACCGAAGTTGGAGTTTCCACGGCGCTGGTTTCTTATGTCCTTAACAACAAGATGGAAGGCAGAATCAACAAAGAAGTAGCTGCCCGCATCAAGGCTGTTGCTGAAAAACTGAATTATAGGCCGAATCAAATTGCACGAAGCCTCAAGACGCAAAAAACATCAACGATTGGCTTAATTCTAGCCGATATTTCCAACCCATTCTCTTCGCAAATAGCCCGCATTGTAGAAAACGAAGCTAATAAAAACGGTTATACGGTTATCATTGGCAGTTCTGACGAAAATGCAGAAAAAACTCGCAACCTGATCCAGCTATTTTTGAACCGACAGGTTGATGGACTCATTTTATCCTTACCGGAAAATACCGAGGATCAAGTTCATTTATTAAAACAACAAGGTGTTCCATTCGTATTGCTTGACCGCTATTATCCTTCAATTCCTTCTAACATTGTGGCTGTAGATAATTTCTCTGCATCTAAAAGCGCTATTCAGCACTTGCTGGGAAATGGACATAAACGTGTTGGGATTGTTACTTATCAAACTACATTATTCCATCTGAACGAACGGGTGCAAGGTGCTGTTGATTTGTTAGAAGACAAATCGCTGGTAGGTGAAATCCGCCTGAACCATATCGACGAGGATGTGACTGCAGCCGTTGATCGCTTTCTGTCTCAACCCAATCCGGTTGATGCCATTTTCTTTACTTCAAACTTACTAACTCTTTCGGGGTTAAAATATATCAACAACTTGGGAATAACTATCCCCAACCAACTGGCTGTAGTGGGATTTGATAAAACTGACGCATTCGAATTATTTTATACAACGATCACTTATGTGAGCCAACCCATGGTGGAGTTAGGAGAAACAGCCGTTAAGCTACTCCACAAATCCATTGAGAATAAAGAACATATTGAACAGGTAATGCTGCCTGCCGAACTTGTGGTTCTTAAATCTTCCGCTTTCTCCTGATATATATTTTTTCAATCTTTGTTTAAACGATTAAACACCCTATAAATATTAAATTTAAAGCCATGAATGAAAATGAATTAAAAAAGAAAACAGTAGTTTGTTATGGAGAAGTTCTTTGGGACATTTTTCCAACAAAAACAAAACCAGGTGGAGCTCCCATGAATGTAGCCTACCATTTGCACAAATTTGGCATTGACAGCCGGATGATAAGCAGAGTTGGAGATGATCTTTTAGGAGAAAAATTATTAAACCAGCTGAATGAGTGGGAAATTCCTACAGCGAATTGTCAGATCGACGAAACGTATCAAACGGGTAAAGTAGAAGCTATTGCTGGCGAGAACAATGAAATGAGCTATATTATTCATTCCAATGTAGCCTGGGATCATATTCAAGCTGAAGAAGAGTGTGAAACATTGGTGAGCAAGGCAGATGCTTTTGTATTTGGAAGCCTGGTAACCCGCAATGAAACCTCGCGCAACACGTTGTATAAGTTACTGGAGAAAGCTTCTTATAAAGTCTTCGACGTCAATTTACGACCACCTTTTTATTCAAAGGAAGTGTTGGAATATCTACTCGAAAAATGCAATTTACTAAAACTAAATTCTTCGGAATTGGAAATGATATTTTCGTGGTATTCAAATACGTATATTAGCGAAGGCGATTGTATTAATTATATCCAAAACCGCTTTCAGATTGCAGAAATCATTGTGACTAAAGGAAGCGAAGGTGCCACCTACTACATTGGCAACAACGCTTATTTTTTCCCGGCTTTTGAAGTTACAGTCAAAGACACTGTTGGCAGTGGCGATTCATTTTTGGCTGCATTTTTAGCGAAGAAAATTCAACATGAATCTACAGAAACCGGCATGCTATATGCAACTGCCTTGGGGGCATTTGTTGCCTCGCACGAAGGAGCCTGTCCCCCATATCAAGTAGGAGAACTAGATGAATTTATGAAAAACACAGAACGACAGACAATTCAAGAACACACAACAATTACATAACCAATCAATACATCAATTTTATGAAAACACAGAATTTTGAAACAACAAAAAGTAATGAAGCAATTGCTGCTTCTTCGCTACAAACAACTACCCAACGCTATGTATTACCGCTCATCCTGATCGTCATCCTGTTTTTTATGTGGGGAATGGGCAGCAGTATCAACGACATTTTGATCAAGCAATTTAAAAAGACATTTGAATTGACGGACTTTCAATCCGGGCTGGTACAATCGGCATTTTATATGGGTTACTTTCTTTTTGCCATTCCTGCGTCACTGATTATGCGTAAGTTCAATTACAAAACCGGAATTGTCATGGGACTGTTTTTATTTGCTTTAGGTGCATTTTTGTTCTATCCGGCTGCAGAGAAAGCATCATATGGTTTCTTTCTCTTTGCTCTTTTTATCATTGCTTCAGGGCTTACTTTTTTGGAAACGGCAGGAAATCCGTATGTTTCAGCCCTTGGTGATCCAAAAACGGCTACTTTCCGACTCAATCTGGCTCAATCATTCAATCCTATCGGGTGTATCACCGGCATTTTAATTGGTCAGAATTTTATTCTTTCGGGTGTGGAATACAGCAAGGAACAATTGGCGAAAATGTCGCCGGACGCAGTGAAAGCCTATTTTACTTCTGAGGCTCACACGGTACAAATGCCATACGTAATTATTGGTATAGCCATTGTGGCCGCAGCACTGGTAATCCTTCTCACCAAATTTCCGGTAGTAAAAGATGAAGAAACGCACGCTACATCTTCAGCTAAAGAAACGTTGAAATTCATTCTGGGCAAACGCCATTTCAAACAAGCTGTGATAGCTCAATTCTTTTACATTGGTGCCCAAGTGTGTATCTGGAGTTTTCTGATTCGTTATATTCAGGGAACGATTCCGGGATCGCCAGAAAAAATGGCCGCAAACTTCTTGACTATTTCACTGGTAATATTTACAGCCGGACGTTTTATCGGAACAATTCTATTAAAAAGAATCAAGGACCACCGCCTCTTGTGGATCTATGCAGTTATTAATATTACATTGCTCTTCATTGCGTTTTTATCCCCAGGAACTATCGGACTTTGGGCATTGGTTGCTACCAGTTTCTTTATGTCAATCATGTATCCAACCATTTTCTCGTTAGGAATCCGAGGCCTTGGCGAACATACCAAACTTGCAGCTTCTGTATTGGTTATGGCCATTATTGGCGGTGCTTTAATTACTCCGATCATGGGTTTGGCATCCGTTCATTTTGGTATTGGCAATGCGGTGATTGTACCTCTTTTCTGTTTCTGCATAGTAGCTTACTACGGCATGAAGGGTTATAAGGAAAAAACAGAAGTGATCGATTGAAAATATATTTTTTTGTGCATTTGTTTAAACGTTTAAACAAATGCACAAAACAAATCATCGCAATCAAATGAAAAACACACTTAAGATATTCGTAATACTATTCACCATTTCTATGTCTTCAACGGCACAAGTGGTGATTACAAATTCCAATTTTTCGTTAGGCACCACCGGGCGAATCGGAATTGGCATGTCTCCCAATGGAGAAGGAAATCAGTGGAAACCCTTAAACCTTTCGGGGCAAGGATCACTTGCAGGACGCATGGAGCAAAACGACTATATGGATTTGCTGCCGGCAATACATTTTACGCCCAAGCTCGATGGAAAAGACTCAACTAACGTCACTTTTCAGGTGCGGCTAGGAATGTATTCCGCCAACGGTCAGTTTATGGGAAATGTGAGCACACGGTCGCCGCAAGGTTTGACCTTTATTCTGCCCGAAACCTATATTGAAGCCCGCAACATATTGGGGAGCAGGTGGTCGGCCTGGGCAGGAGTACGTTTTCGCCGTTATGACGATATTCATATCTGCGATTATTTCTATTTCGACGATCATTCGGCCCAAGGTGCAGGGTTCAGTTATAAAAATACGGAGTTTGCCATTTATATGCCATCTTCTTCCGACTCAACCGGTGTATATCCTTACAACTATAAAGTTACAGTGGCCGGTGCTACAAATCCGGCCATTCGCCAACGGATGGTGTTTGTAGGTGAGCATAGTATCAATTTTCAAAATGGAAGTGTGCTTAAACTGTTGGGTGAATTTCATCATGTGGCTGCCAGCTCTATCAATGCTTCGTATGCTTATCCTTCGGATTATGGTTGGGTGGCCGGAGCCAAATTAAACAGTCCGCTAAAAACGTATATGCCCGGTTCTTTCAATCAGTTTTCAGTTCGGTACGGAGCCGGAATTGCAAATGGTGGCGATAATGGTAATACCTGGACTTGGGCAACCTACGGTGCACCTGATGCCAACGGCAAATACACCAATGCTTATTCCTTTACGACTGTTGAACATTTTCTGCTCAATCTGACTAAGAAATTCAGTTTGAATGGTTACGCAGTTTATACCAACAGTAAAGGTGGTGCAGAAAGTTCAAATAAAGCATTGTTTTTCAACGGGACAGAAATGTATAACCGTAAAACCGATTTCGTGGTCGGTTGCCGAACCTTGCTTTACGTCACTAAATGGCTGAATATTATCAATGAGGTACATTATGCTGTTCGGAAAGACGGTGACAATCCGGAAGCAGGAATGTGGAAGTTTTCTTTTGCCCCCACCATTGTCCCACTAGGGAAAAATGACCCTTGGTGCCGTCCGCACATTCGGTTGGTTTTCTCAGCAGCTCACTACAACGACTATGCCCGCGACAATCATTATTCGCCGTATCTGCAAATCAACCAAAAATCGTGGGGAACCTATATCGGTATCAAGACCGAATGGTGGCTATTTTAAAACAATTCATAATTTATAATTCATACTGTCATGCCAATATTTGGAACAAGTTATTTATCATTTATTCCCTCATGGAGTCCTGAAGGTGGACTGTTTGCCATACAGAAAACAGCCGAATACGGATTCGACATGCTCGAAATATGCCTGCCTACCTCGCTTGAATTTGATGCTAAAAAAGTCAAAAAGCAACTAGACAATCTGGGAATCGCCGGACGTTGCACCTTAAATATCCCTGCTGATTGCCACATGCCGCTTTATCCAGAAAAGGCTACAGCCCTTATCCGGAAAGCTATCGATAAAGTGGCTGAAATGGAAGGTGACTTTTTGGGTGGTGTATTGCATTCGGCTATCGGGAAATTCACCGGCAGTCCTTGCACTGCAGAAGAAAGACTGATCGTTCAGCAAGTGTTTACTGAGTTGGCAATCTATGCCAGCGAACGTTCCATCACCCTTGCCCCGGAACCCATCAACCGATATGAAAGTTACGTGTTTACGGCTGCCGACGAAGTGTTGAGCATGATTGACGTCATTGGTGCCAGCAGTATCGGCTTGCATCTCGATACTTTTCACATGAATATTGAAGAACCAAATTTCTACGATCCGATTATTCGCGCGGGCAAACATTTAAAACATTTCCATATCACGGAGAGTGACCGTGGAATGACCGGCGAAGGAAACGTGCATTGGGACGACCTGTTCAAGGCTTTGTCAGAAATCAATTACCAAGAACCGCTGGTATTGGAAAATTTTTCATCTGAAATAACAGAATTGATTGGTCCAACTTCGTTGTGGCGTCCGTCCAAATACAATTCGGAGGATTTAGCCAAAGGCAGCCTGGCTTTCATGAAAAAGATGGTGGAAAAATGGTATTAAACCCTGTATCGTATGAAAACTCCCGTTCGACAAGCTCTGAACGGGAGTTTTAATTGTATAGAAATTAATCGTATGTTTTATTATCAAATAGAAACCTTGCTGTGGGGGCATAGCGAAGCGGAATAATTCATTCGCACCGTGGACTGAATGTGCTATTCCGTGGATTGAATGTGCTATTCCTTTATCTATAATTTTCTTCTCCCTTATAAAAAGATCTTTTAGGCTTACAAAAAGAAGTTTTATCAATACAAAAACTTTCTGGATAGATACAAAAAGTTCTTCGCCCGATCCAGAATGAATATTTAGGCTTATAAAAACTTTCTGTGAGCTTAAAGCTGGAGAGTTTAAGCTCACAAAATGTTTTTTGATAGAGCAAGGAAGTTCTAGTCCCGGACTAGACATAGCTTTATGAAGCGGGAAGGTTTCCGTAAGGCTCCAAAAACATTTTATGAGCTCAAAACATGTTTTCGTCTCAATAAAGTACGCAACTTTAAGCTCACAGAAAGTTTTTATAAGCCTCCGGGATGTTTTCATAAGCTTACAGAAAGTTTTTGTAAGCTCACAGAAACTTTCAGGATAAGGGAAAATGGGGTTTGTCTGAGGAAATATTTTTTTCAGCAAGCTGATGAAAGGATTTTGAAAAGGATTGTAAGTTTCGCTCCAAGGAATGAAACTTTTATTCCAAGAATGGAAAGAAGAATGGCAAGAAAATTGAATCACTGGTATTCAGCCCTTATTTTAAAATACGGTTGTGTACTAATAATTTTAAAATATAGCCGCTCGAACTTGTTCACTTTGCTTGCAAAGAATATTTTGTTTTTGCTACTTACTCCGAAAATAAATCTTTGGGACTTGAACTTTCTTTAAGAGCTGAAGAAGCTCCCGGATTATAATACTCACAGACTTTATTCATGATGCAGATGTCGCATTTCGGATTAGTGGGCCTGCATATCTCCCGCCCCAGAAACGAGATGGCCATCCCTATTTCGTTCCACCGTTCCCGGGGTACGATCGCCATAATTTGTTTCTCAATCTTCTCCGGCTGAGTGCCCGAAGCAATGCCAATGCGTGGAGCCACCCGCACAACGTGCAAGTCGACAATAACCCCTTCTGCCTCATTCCCTGATTCACGAATAATGACATTAGCCGATTTTCGTCCTATGCCGGGAAGTTTGGTAAGTTCAGCCATGGTTCTTGGTATTCTGTCATCATCTCCAATTTGCTGAGCCAGTTTTACAAGCCAACCAGCTTTATTTCCAAAATTACGTACCGTGTTTATGTGCTGGTGCAAATCTGCTTCCGTGGCTTTAGCCAAACTGTTCATTGAAGGGTATGCATTAAAAATAACCGGAGCCAGCTCATTGATATGCTTATCAGAATCCTGGGCTGAAAGTATTACCATCACCAACAACTGATAGCGGTTATGATAATCGAGCGGATGTTTCCGCTTATCGTATTGTTTCATCAGCGGGTCAAGATATTTCATCCAATTTTGTTCCATAATCATTTTGAATATTTGTACAAATATAATACTACTTTCTTTAATTTGAATAAGCTTACATCCCTCGTTCCGTATAATGGGTGTGCAACAAATGATGTGATTTTTCGCCCAGCGGTTTCTGAAGAAAATCTGCATAAAGAGTTAGTATTTCCGGGTTCTCGTGTGATTTCCGGATGCCTTTGTGGGCATCTTCATAGTATATGGACTCAGCACGTTTCTTTCTGATCTCCTGATTCGTCGGTATAGGCTGTCCGCCACCACCCAAGCAACCGCCCGGGCAGGTCATCACTTCAATGAAAGTATAAGGCGAAGTGCCGTTTTCTATTTGTTCCAGCAAGATTCGGGCATTTTTTAGCGTATGAGCTACCGCAACTTTTATTTTAGTGCCATCCAAATCTATTTCAGCTTCTTTGAGTCCCGTCAATCCACGCACAGCGTTAAAATCAATATTGGAAAGTGTTTTCCCTGTGAAAACTTCGTAGGCCGTACGCAAAGCAGCTTCCATAACACCGCCGGTAGCACCGAAAATAACAGCAGCACCCGTTGATTCGCCCAACGGGCTGTCGAATTGCTCTTTAGGCAAATTACTGAAATTGATACCGTTTTCTTTGAACATGCGTGCCAGTTCACGAGTCGTCAACACAAAGTCAACATCAAAAAAACGGTCTTCTTCTGTAAAGTTCATTTTATCTTTCCAATACTCAAAGGCACCATCCATTTCAGGACGACGGGCCTCGTATTTCTTTGCCGTGCAAGGCATAACCGATACTACCACTATATTGCGCGGATCGATTCCTGTCTTTTCAGCATAATAAGTTTTGGCAATGGCGCCAAACATTTGCTGCGGCGATTTGCAGCTGGATAAATGAGCTAATGAATTGGGGTAAAAATGTTCAATGAATTTTATCCAGCCAGGTGAGCAGGAAGTAATCATGGGTAATGTTCCACCTGTTTTTATTCTGTTTATCAATTCGTTTCCTTCTTCAATAATGGTCAGGTCGGCAGCAAAATTGGTATCGAAAACTTTGGAGAATCCCAAGCGACGTAACCCGGCTACCATTTGCCCGGTCACGAGGCTGCCGTCGGCCATTCCCATGGCTTCGCCAATTCCCACCCGAATGGCCGGAGCAGTTTGCACCAGCACCACCTTTCCCGGATCGTGCAACACGTCCCACACTTCGGTAACGGCACTTTTTTCGGTAATGGCTCCGGTTGGACAAACCAAGGCACACTGCCCACAATTGGTACAAGCAACAATACCCATACCCAAATCCATAAACGTGGAAATCTTGCTTTTCAACCCCCGCCCTGAAAAATCAATGGCATTCACACCCTGAACTTCACGGCAGACAGCCACGCAACGTCCGCACAAAATGCATTTTTCGGCATCGCGAACCAACGAAAATGACGATTCATCTTTCGCGTAATGTTCTTTGCGGGTGCGTACAAACCGGTTTCCATGAATGCCCAGATCAAAGGTTAGTTGCTGCAATTCGCAATTCTGGTTGCGGTCGCAAATCAGGCAATCTGTCGGGTGATTTGCCAACAGCAGTTCCACGTTCATGCGCCGGGCATCCATCACGCGTTGGCTGTTAGTCGTTATTTCCATGCCTTCAGTCACTCTGGTAATGCACGAGCGTAACAGCGATTTAGCTCCTTTTACCTCCACAACACAAATTCCACACGAAGCATTCTGCGAAACATCTTTCAGGTAGCATAACGATGGAACATTGATCCCCACGTCCTGACAGGCTTCCATAATGGTCTTGCCTTCCTCTACCTGAACCAATTGGTTGTTTATTGTGATTTTCATAATACTCAAATTAAAGAATAACAATTAATATCGCGGAGCTAATAACACCGAAACAACTATCAGCATTTCACATCACACCTCAAACAGCGGTTTACTTCATCTCGTGCCTGCTCACCCGTATATCCTACTTCCACTTCCTGAAAATTGCCAATGCGTTCTTTCACCGAAAGCTTTTTGGACTTATTCTTCGGACTTACTTTTGGATTAATCGGCACCAGGTTATTGTATTCAAAATGGCGGAATAACAAGTGGAAACGTTTTTCTTTCATCAATTCCCAATCAATTGACTCGGCAGCTTTTCTCGCCATTCCCATGGCTTCAGCAGCCGTAGAAGGTCCGGTAACGGCATCGCCTCCAGCATATACCTTCGGATTGGAAGTTCGGAAGGTAAAAGAATCGACAATTAAACGTCCATCTTTGGTAGTTTCAAAACCGGCTTCGGACAAAAATCCCGAATTAACCCGTTCGCCCACTGCCAGAATAATTGAATCGCACGGGATGTCCTGAAATTTCCCCGTAGAGACCGGACGTCTTCTGCCAGAAGCATCAATGCTTCCACCGCTCATTATTTCTACTTTTAATGCTTTGACATTACCCTTTTTGTCGGAAATAATTTCATTTGGCGCAGCCAGAAAATGATAGTTTATTTTCTCCGCTTCCGATTCAAAGATTTCTGATGCGTTAGCCGGCATATCATTTTTTTCGCGCCGATACACCACCGTTACGTCTTTACCCAGCCGCCAAAGGCTGCGTGCAGCATCAATAGCCACATTCCCGGCACCAACAATCACAACGTGTCCTCCCAATTTTGGAGTTTTTCCCAACGCCATTTCTTTCAGCAGTTCTGTCCCGGCAAATACACCTTTGGCATTTTCGCCGGGAATATTCAGGTCAATATCTTTCCACGCACCAATAGCCAGATACACGGCATCGCATTCATTTTTCAGGGTGTCAAGTGACAGGTTTTCACCGAGTTTCTGATTGAACTTGAATTGCACGCCCAGTTTCTTGATAAACTGAACTTCCTTTTGCAATACAGACTTTGGCAAGCGATATTGAGGAATACCAAACCGGACAACGCCACCGGCTTCGGGCAACGCATCATAAATAGTCACTGCGTGCCCGAGTCGAACCAGATAATACGCGGCAGTCAACCCGGCAGGTCCGGCACCCACAATCGCAATTTGTTTTCCCGTTGCAGGCAATTTTTCCTTTATCAGTTTAGCGTATATCTCATTTTCTTTGCCCAGCTTATACATGGTATCCGCTAAATAACGGTGAATTTCGCCCTGCGATACCGGTTCGTCAAGCTGTTCACGCCGGCAGCGCATCTGGCAATGAAAATGGCAAATACGGCCAATGGTTCCAGGGATCGGATTATCTCGTAAAGTCAGCTCAAATGCTTCCTCAATGCGGTCTTCTTTAATCAGCTCAATATAACCCGGGATATTCATGTGCAACGGACAACTGTTTTCGCACAAAGCCATGTACAACGATTCGCAAGCTCCGGCATGGCAGCGTTTTTCATGAATATGTTCCTCGTACTCATGCCTGAAATATTTCAGCGTAGTCAAAATTGGATTAGGAGCCGTTTGACCTAATCCACAAATGGCTGTATCCTTAATTGTCAGGCTCAGAGCTTCAAGCATATCAATATCTTCGTCGGCCCCTTGCCCTTTGGTAATTTTAGTTAGGATGGCCAATGCCTGTGCCAGTCCTTCGCGGCAAGGCGTACATTTACCGCAAGACTCCGCCGAATTGAACTCGAGAAAATACCGTGCAATGTCCACCATGCAATTGTCCTGATCCATAACCACCATGCCTCCGGAACCCATAATAGCCCCAAGTGCACCCAATGATTCGTAATCAACCGGCGTTGAAAAATGTTCCAGCGGAATGCAACCGCCCGAAGGACCTCCTGTTTGCACCGCCTTCACCCGCTTTGAGGTTCCTGTTCCTTCGCCAATGCCAAATACTACCTGTTCCAGTGTCGAGCCGAGCGGCAACTCCACCAATCCGGTATTTTTCACTTTTCCTACCAGCGAAAACACTTTCGTTCCCGGACTTTTTACCGTTCCGGTTTCAGCGAACCAACTGCTTCCTTTTGCTATAATTACAGGAATATTGCACCAGGTCTCCACATTGTTGATATTGGTTGGTTTGCCAAACAGTCCTTTTCCGGCAGGATATGGAGGACGCGGCATTGGGCGGCCGGCTTTTCCTTCAATAGAGGCAATCAGCGCCGTTTCTTCTCCGCAAACAAATGCACCGGCACCTTCCACCACTTCCAGATTGAAATTAAACCCCGAACCAAGGATATCTTCACCCATCAATCCACATGTCTCTGCTTGTTCAATGGCCATTTTCAACCGTTTTACAGCCAACGGATATTCTGCCCGCACATAAGCAATTCCTTCGCTGGCACCCATGGCATAAGCACCAATCAGCATGCCTTCAATCAACATGTGCGGATCGCTTTCAATTTCATTCCGGTTCATGTAAGCCCCGGGGTCACCTTCGTCGGCATTGCAAATAATATATTTCTGGTCTGCTTCGGCTTTTCGCATAATATCCCATTTTATGCCGGTAGGAAAACCGGCTCCACCACGTCCGCGAAGCTTAGCTGCCGTAACTTCATTCACCACATCAACCGGCTGCATGCCGCCAAGCACTTTAGCTAGCGCCTGATAACCGCCAACGGCAATATAATCAAGGATTTTTTCCGGGTCAATCAATCCGGCATCTCGCAGCACAATCTTTTTCTGTCCTTTAAAAAATGGAATTTCATCCCAGTGAGGAACTTTGTCATAGCCTTTGCCAAATACTACATGGGATGTATGGAAATCCCATTCATCAATCCGGCAAAGTATTTTTTTTGCATAGATCTTTCCCTTCTGTAAACCTTCAATAATCCGAACCGCATCTTTCTCATCCACATTACTATAAACCAGCAAAGGTTTTCCCGGCTGATAGAGCGTAACCAATGGCTCTGCAGCACAAAAGCCAAAGCAACCGGTTTGTTTTAGCTTACAATCAAAACCGGTTTCAACAATATATTTTTGAATTCGGTTGAAAACCATATCAGCACCATTGCCTATGCCGCAGGTACCCATTCCTACCAAAATCATGGGAGAGGAAGGAAAAAGCGAACTCCTAACCCCTAAAGGGGAATTGAAGGTACTTTTATCTAATATACAATCTATATTATTCATGTTAGTAAATGGGTTAAATTGAAAATACTAACGAAGTTCCCCGTCAGCCGACGGAGAAGGGGCGGTTTATTTTTCTCTGACCTTCTTCAAAATCCTCGCTAACTTTTGCGAGTTGACATTGCTGTGAATCACACCATCAATAGCCACAACCGGCGACTGGGCGCATTGACCAAAGCAAGCCACCGTTTTGATTGTGAATAAATTGTCGGGAGTGGTGAATGTTGATTCTGATTCATCTTCGGGTCTTTTAAAACCTAGCAACGGGCTGACTTCTTCCAGTAATGCTTTCGAACCCTTTGTGTGGCACGCCGTGCCCCGGCAAACTATAATGGAATGCTTGCCTTGCGGTTTCAGATTAAAAAATGAATAAAAGGTAGCAACACTGTAAACCTGCGTGTAGGGCACATTCAGCTTTTGTGAAACACACGTCAAGGTTTCGCGCGGAAGAAATTTCAAAGGATTCTTTTCCTGCACCTCTTCCAGGGTAGAAAGTAGCATGCCGGGCTTTCCTTTGTATTTCTCGATTATTTCATCGAGAACAATTTCGGAGACAATAGAATTAGTGAGCGTTTCCATAACTATATTTTAAAATTTAGTTATCCGATCCAAACAAATTCTGAAAAGAGAGAATTTCAAAAAGCAAGTCTTTTTAGTGATACTTTTTGAACATATTTATGCTACAAATATACTGTATTATTACAGAAATACTTCTTTAATTGTACTATATTTTTTGTTTAGAACAAAGATAGTTTTGAAAAAGTTCTGAAATAAAAAAAGGAAGTTCATTGCTGAACTTCCTTTTTTGTAGCGGGAACGAGAGTTGAACTCGTGACCTCCGGGTTATGAATCCGACGCTCTAACCAACTGAGCTATCCCGCCATTTTTCTAAAGCGGTGCAAAGATAGCCTTTTTGGCGTATTTGACAAAGTTTTTCGTTGAAAAAATCAGAAATTGATTTGATACTAAATTCACAAGCCGACATAGCCCACTGATATATAAAGCATAACTACCAATTGTAAACTATCGACAATCCACTAAAAAGTTGGGGTCATACCTAAATTATACATAGTAAACGACCACATATCAGCCTGTGCATCGATAACTTTACCAACCGGTTTGCCTGCACCGTGCCCGGCTTTGGAGTCAATCCGTATCAAAGTTGGTTTTGCACTAGCATTATTGGCTTGCAACGTAGCGGCAAATTTAAATGAATGAGCCGGAACTACACGATCGTCATGATCACCGGTCATAACCATCGTTGCTGGATATTTTGTTCCAGGCTTAACGTTGTGCAAAGGCGAATAGGCTTTCAAGTATTCGAACATCTCTTTGCTTTCACTGCTGTTTCCAAAATCACTTGTCCACGACCAGCCAATGGTAAACAGATGGTAACGAAGCATATCCAACACGCCCACTTCCGGAATGGCCACAGCATACAAATCCGGACGCTGAGTCAGGCATGCGCCAACCAATAAGCCACCATTTGAACCTCCGTCAATAGCCAGTTTTTTAGAAGAAGTATAACCTTTTGCAATCAAGTATTCTGCTGCTCCAATAAAATCATCAAAAACATTTTGTTTATTCATTTTAGTACCCGCCATGTGCCAGGCTTCTCCGTATTCACCACCACCGCGAATATTAGCAACTACATAAATCCCACCATTTTCCAGAAACGGAATGCGGGGAACTGCAAAAGTTGGGTTCAAACTGATATTAAAACCTCCATAGCCATAAAGCATTAATGAATTTTTGCCATCCTTTTTCAACCCTTTTTTGTATGTAATCGACATCGGAACTCTTGTTCCATCTTTGCTGGTAAAGAAAACCTGCTCAGTGGTATATGCATCAGAATTAAACAACACCTCAGCTTTGTGAAATACCTCCGAAATATTTTTCGCAGCATCAAACCGATAAATAGTTGGTGGAAAAGTGTAAGATGTGAAAGTGTAAAACGCCTCATTATCATCTTTATCACCGGCAAAACCAGTCAATGAACCCAAAGTAGGCAATTGAACTTCATATAGTTTTTTACCCGTCAAATCGAAACCATAAGCATGGTTTGTTGCATCTTTCATGTATTCTGTCAGGATTTTTCCACCTATAATTGTGGCTCTTTCAAGTACGTTCTCGGTTTCAGGAATAATTTCTTTCCAGCTTTCGCGGCTTGGATTTGTAGACTCAAACTCCATTAAACGTTGCTTCGGGGCTTTCCAGTTTGTCAAAACATAAATCTTGCCATTCACATGATCTACCACCGTGTAATCATTGTCAAAACCAGATACCAATTCAACAAAAGAAGCATTGGGGTTAGTCAGATCCTTCATCAACAAGCCATTTCCTGTTGTTGTCTCTGTAATCGACACAAACAGAAACTTTTCATCGTCGGTCACATTAGCGTAGCACTCTCTGAGCGGATGCTGTTTGTCCTCGTAAACCAGTTTGTCTTGAGATTGAGATTGTCCTACAGTATGATAGTACACTTTTTCGTATTCATTCTTATTTGAATATTCTTTTCCAATTTCCGGAGTATCATACCCACTGTAGTAAAAGCCATTACCTTGCCATGTTATTTGCGACGACTTTGACCATTTAATATGATCGGCCAGCAGTTGTCGGGTCTCAACATCGAGTACGAAAATCTCATTCCAATCAGAGCCACTTCTTGCAATTGAATATCCCAAGTATTTACCATCTTTAGAAAAAGCAATACTCGACAATGCCACTGTTCCATCGGTCGAAAGCATGTTTGGGTCAAGTAGTAATTCTGGTTCTGCAGTCAATGATTTCTGACGATACAGCACACTCTGATTTTGAAGGCCGTTATTTTTATAAAAGAAATACTGTCCGTTCTTTTTAAATGGCGAACTATACTTAGGATAATTCATTAAAGCAGTAATTCTCTTTTTCAATGCATCTCTAAACGGGATTTGAGAAAGATAGTCCTTAGTTACTTTATTCTGAGATTTGACCCAAGCTGCAGTTACAGCCGAAGTGTCATTTTCCAACCAACGGTAAGGCTCTTTTACCTGCACCCCAAAATACGTGTCAACGACATTGCCTTTAGCCGTTGTTGGATATTTTAGTTGGGCATTTGCACCAATTGCTGACGTCATAAAAGCAAAAAATAAAATTAATTGTTTCATATTTGATTATTTATTGAGTTCTGTTGTAACGGAATTCATCTTTAAAGAAAGACTATTCGATAACTTTGAGTTCCTTAGCTACTTGAATCATATATTCTCGTGCTGCTTCGTACTCATTCGGGATTATTCCATCCAAAATAGCATCCTTTATCCGCATTTTTATATCGCCAACAATGGCCGATGCAGGCAAATTAAACGTGTCCATAATTTCCTGTCCACTGATAGGGGGTTGAAAATTTCTAACTCGGTCTTTTTCTTCTATTTCTTTCAATTTTTGGCGTACTAACTGAAAATTAGAACGAAATCGTTTTACCTTTTCCGGATTTTTTGACGTAATATCAGCTTCGCAAAGCATCATCAAATCATCGATATCATCACCTGCTTCGAACAGTAACCTGCGAATGGCCGAATCTGTTATTTCATCCTCGCTCAACACGATAGGACGCATGTGGAGCGACACCATTTTCTGAACGTATTTCATTTTTTCGTTGGTAGGCAACTTCATTTTTTTGAAAATCTCCGGAATCATCTTTTCACCAATAAAGTTGTGGTTGTGAAAAGTCCAGCCTAACCGGCTATCAAACCGTTTTGTACGTGGTTTGCCAATGTCGTGAAGCAGGGCAGCCCAACGAAGCCACAGGTTATCAGTATGTTCGCACAAACCATCAAGCACTGCCAGTGTATGATAGAAATTATCTTTATGTCCGATACCGTCTTTGGTTTCAGCCCCTTTTAATGCTAATACCTCTGGAAAAATCAATTGGAGCAACCCAGTTTTTTCAAGTAAAATAAAACCAACCGAGGGTTTGCGCGACATCATAATTTTATTCAACTCGTCAGCAATACGTTCTTTGGAAATTATTCCAATACGATCCTTATTACGGGTAATGGCATCAAAGGTGTTTGTTTCAATAAAAAATCCCAGCTGTGCCGAAAAACGGATGCCCCGCATCATGCGCAAAGGGTCATCGGAAAAAGTAATATCCGGATTGAGCGGAGTACGAATCACGAAGTTTTTCAGATCTTCCATGCCACCAAACGGATCGACTAATTCACCAAACCGATCTTTGTTCAGGCAAAGTGCCAAAGCATTTATCGTAAAATCACGTCTATTTTGATCATCTTCCAATGTTCCATCTTCCACAATCGGCTTGCGCGAATCACGTTGATAGGATTCTTTTCGGGCTCCAACAAATTCGACTTCCAAATCTTTCAGTTTAACCTGTGCCGTTCCGAAGTTTTTAAAAACCGTTAGTTTTGCTTTTTTACCAAGTTTTTTTGTAACCACTTCTGCCAGTGCAATGCCGCTTCCTACCACTACCACATCAATATCTTTTGATGGTCTCTGTAGGAAAATGTCGCGAACAAAACCACCAATCACATAGCATTCTTGCTGCTGTTCATCAGCTGCTTCTGAAATGATCTGAAATATCTTGTCTTGTAGAAATTCTTGCATAAATCTTTAAACTGTATTTGAGCACACAAAAGTAAGTGAATAAATCCAAACGGAGAAATTGGCCTGAGGATGTAAAGAGTTGAATTCATTTATAAATAAAAGAAACTTACCAGGTTCATATACCTGATAAGTTTCTATTTTAGGTGAGTTGAAATTCAAAATAGTTATTCTTCTATATTTTTGGCTTTTCTGGCTCTTGATTTCTTTAATTCGTCTTCCAACTTCTCAATTTCCTTTTCCTGGTGATTGATTGTCTTAAGTAATTCGTTTAATTCTTCGTTATCAATGGTGGTTGGATATTGTTCATCCACACGTTCAAGAAAATCAGCCAGTACATTCATGTAATTCATGAACGCTTCGTATGGAGTTTCATAATGTGTCCCAAACGCATCTTTATGACTCATATACCGGAAATGGTCAGTAGATTGCAGCGTCAACCAATCGCGCAAAAGAGGTCTATCCGTACACATGCGTACACGTTCGCCAACAGCATATAACTTGTTTAATGCCTCTTGTTGCAAATCATTTCCCAACCAAGGTGTCAAATCCTTATCATTACCGACCCAACTAATCGGGTACGGAACCGATAAAGCCCCTGCCGATTCACTCTTTTTACTAAGTTCCGAAGGCAACACAAAGCTCATTTGGTGTTCCATAGCGTGATATGGCAAAGCTTTCAGAAATTCAAAAATACCCGTGTGCACAGATTGAACCATTCCCAAAACTTCGTATCCCATACCTAAATTTATCACAGTTTCTTCAGCAGGAAAATTTGCTATCCAACTAATAAAATTCTCAGCTGTTATTGACATGCTCGCAAACCGGAAAGCGATATCATCACTTAACCTATGATTTCTGACAAGCAGTTTCAATTTCGGAATATATGAATGATTGTAGACATAATTGGGACTCTTCCAACCCAAAATATGTTTCGCTTCATCTATCATCATGGTTTTATAACCCATTTTTGATACCAGCTCTCCAATTTCATCCGAATAAATCAACTCGGCATTGAAAAAAGACGTAGGTCGTTTACCAAATAAAGCTTCAATCTTATCAGCGTGCATTTTCACTTGCCGTTCAAATTCACTCGCATCAAATATCGAAGACAGGGAGTGAGCGTAAGGTTCAGCCAGAAATTCCACACAGCCGGTTTTTGATAATTCTTTAAAACTGTCAATAACCTCAGGAGCATATTGTTCCAGCTGATCCAGCGTTACACCTGATATGGAGAATGCACAACGAAATTTACCATTCGAGTTCCTAATCATTTCTGATATAGTACGGTTCGCTGTCAAATAAGATTTTTCTACCAAGTTACGAATCCGATCTTCTATCTGAAAATCATCATAGTAATAATGATCTTTTCCAATCTCAAAAAAACGAAAACGTTTCAAGCGAAATGGAAGGTGAATTTGAAAATAAAAACAAATGTTTCTCATATAAATATTAGTTACAAGTTATAAATTACAAATCGAAGACACAGTCATCTTAAAGAAGCTCTGTTGTGTTTGGAATTATAAATTATAAATGAATAAATTGTAAATTACATCACGCTTTCGTAAATCTTGCGGACTTTCATTCCCGCATCGTACCAACTAATGTTGTTCACTTCTTCTCTTCCCAGCTCGCGAAGACTGTTATACATAGCAGGATTTTTCACAATAGCATAAATCGCATCAGCCATTGCATCAATATCCCAATAATCAGTTTTTATGGCATGAGTCAGAATCTCGGCACAACCCGATTGCTTGGAGATGATTGAAGGCGTTCCGACCTGCATTGCTTCCAGCGGCGAAATTCCGAAAGGCTCAGAAACAGATGGCATAATATAAACATCGCTTTCCACCAACATTTCGTACACTTGCCGTCCTTTCAAAAATCCGGTAAAATGAAATCTATCGGCTATACCACGTTTTGCCGCCAAATCAATCATAGCTTGCATCATGTCACCACTTCCGGCCATTACGAAACGAACGTTCTTCGTTTTTTGTAATACAAGGTGAGCCGCCTCTACAAAATACTCCGGACCCTTTTGCATAGTGATTCTACCTAAAAACGTCACCACCTTATCCTTACGTGGTGTTTTGGTAAATGAACTTATATCCGGTAACGGTTCTACCGCATTGTGTACAGTAGTTACCTTACGTGGATCTTGATGGTATTTTTCAATAACAATTTTCCGGGTCAATTCACTTACAGTCATAATATGATCAGCCATATCCATGCCCCGTTTTTCAATACCATACACAGTTGGGTTTACTTGTCCCCGACTACGGTCAAAGTCAGTAGCATGTACATGTATTACCAATGGTTTTCCACTAATCTGTTTCGCAAAAACACCTGCCGGGTATGTCAGCCAATCGTGCGAATGGATAATATCAAATTCTACCTGGTGAGCTAACACACTGGCAACCGCTTCATAGTTTGATATTTCTTCAATTAAATTATCCGGATACCGTCCCGAAAAATCAACGCATCCCAAGTCGTTCGTATGGATTCTCTGGAAGTCATACTTAATTCCATTTCGAAGCCAAAAATATTCATTTGGATCCATAATCCAACCAAGGCGCTGATTTACATGTCCCCAATCATTTTCCTTCCAAACTACAGGTACATTACAGGCTCCTATTATCTTCAAGAAACTTTGATCTTCATCACCGCGAGGTTTTGGTATTACAAAAGTAATTTCAATATCGTCTTGCAACGCCATTCCTTTCGTCAACCCGTAGCTTGCCGTTCCCAATCCGCCCAAAATATGTGGCGGAAATTCCCAACCAAACATTAATGCCTTCATGTATTATTCGTTTTCGTATTTATTCAACAAATCTAACACTCTCAAAACTTCTGCCACGCTCATAGCAAATGACATCCCGCCGTGTCCTTTAAACGGAGGATTTCCATCAAACAATTCGGGAAGTGAACCGACACACAATTCAGTCATTTCAGCTTCCAAACCGACAAGCATTCTTTCTAAAAAAGATTTTCCACTTTGTTTGTAAACTTTCAGATAAGCTCTGGCAAAAGCCCCAAAAGTACATGGCCAAACAGGTCCATTGTGATAATTCCGATCACGTTCCAACTGTCCGCCAACATAACTTGGCCTATAAAATCCACTTTTAGGACTCAATGACCTCAATCCTTTTGGAGTGAGCAACTCCTTGGTAGTAATATCCAAAACAGATTTTTGTTCATGCTTGTTCAATGGCGAAAATGGAAGTGCGACGGCCAATATCATATTCGGCCTAACTTCGCAATTCTTGTTATTTCCATCTACAAAGTCATACAAATAAGTGCCATTCCAAAAAGTCTTCACAAATGAATCACCCGCAATTTCACCCTGATAATCGAGCAAGTCAGCAGCATGTTCATTTCCCTTCTCACGTGTAAGCTGTGCTGAAAACTTGAGTGCATTATACCACAAAGCATTAATTTCCACAACATATCCTGTCCGAGGAGTAATCGGCCGGCCATTTTCGATGGCATTCATCCAGGTCGCAGGTTTATCTGTTCCATTTACATAGAGTAAACCATTACTGTGCAGGAATAAATTCGGGTGGTTTTGCTTGCGAATGAATGATATTATTGCTATTACGAGTTCCTCATATCGATCAGCTGCAGTTTTTAAGCCCAAACTGTCTGCAAATTGCTGAACAGTCCAGATAAACCAAAGCAAAACATCCGGGTCATCAATAGCTTCCAATTTAAAACCGCTTCGTTCGCCGGCAATAAAACTTTTAATTTCCGGAATTGCAGTTTCCATAATTGCATCAAAGTAATCCAACCGGTCAATGGTTAGCGTGCAACCGGGAAGTGCTACAAATTGGTCACGAGCTCTGGCTCCATACCAGGGATAACCGGCCAGCAAGTAAGTTCTGTCACCTTCACGTTTATAAAATTGTTCCGCTGAATTTTTCAAACAAGCAAACATATCGGAACGGGGATTTCTTCTGGTTACTTCTTCATCCCAAAGTACTTTGAGCTTTCGTGGCGATATCTCTGAAATACCGGCAGAAAATATTATCGATTCACCTTTTTTAATAGGCAATTCAAAATATCCCGGCACCAGCAAATCCTCTTTATATTCGTAACCACGTTCTTGCTCTTTGTAGTATTCAATATTTTTGTACCAATAAGGTTGATGATTGTACGTTATTTTTTTCGAAAACTGCATGTGCAATTCCGGATAATTTTCGTACAAGCACATCGAAATTCCATCCTGAACATCTTTGAATGATGTATCTGCGACATCATTTTCATGAGTCAAATTATTTACGTTCCGAAATGCTAATAAAGGTTTGAATCGAAGAATAGTTGGTGAATGTGCTTCAAGCAACGTGTACTTGATAAGAACCCGTGGTTCAAAGGAAACCAGTATTCTTTCTTTTGAAAGAATTACCCCTCCTACCCGATAAATAGTCCGCGAAATCACCTCACAATCAAACTGGCGAATGTATTTATGCCCATTAGGACTGAAGTTATTCCCTTCAAACTTATGAATCCCCAAATTAAATTCTGCACCATGTTGAATTACCGTTTCATCAAACGATGAAAGCAAAACATGATTTGAATTATCTATTTCAGGAATTGGCATAACAAGCTGCCCGTGATATTTTCTTGTATTGCAATCGATTAACGTCGTGCTGTTGTATGTTCCGGCACGATTTGTACGAATCATTTCTTTCGAAAGCGATTTTTCCAGATTTATCAACAAGGTTTTGTCAAAATTAAGATAACTCATAAATTAAACTAAAGAATAATATAACTTCTAATTCGCTTAGAAAAAACGAACAATCAAAGAATAAATAAAAGGATCTATTTGGTCTCTTTTTTTATTTTATCGACCGCAATATATAAATTCTTTCTGAAACAGAAAAGCATTTTTTCAATTTAAATTTACAATTATTGAAATCAGATGATTTTTATCGAATCTAATTCTTTAATTCTTTTCAACAGTTGAATTGTAATAAAATTGATTTATTTTAAATCAATTCAGATTTTTGCAA
>Ga0318568_10000017_pt1 | contig 57463 bp, 45 predicted proteins | sample GRESIP088b5f21_FD_203690 | JGI IMG/M metagenome (GOLD analysis project Ga0318568, IMG submission 203690) | Tropical soil microbial communities from Luquillo Experimental Forest, Puerto Rico - GRE.SIPMG.088b5f21 | ecosystem: Environmental > Terrestrial > Soil > Tropical forest > Bulk soil...
CCAAAATTCTTATTTCGGGCAAATATCAAGGAAAAAATTCAAATCGAAAAATTTTTAAAACCTCTGAAACTACTGATAATAAAGAGTTTCAGAATAAAACCCGGTTCAACAACCGGACACTAGTGATCAGTTATCATTTATTAGTGAACAATGGATAGTAAACGGTCAATTGCAAGCAAGACACAGTTATCGATGATTGTTTTTCGGGAAACTCTGATTTGTTTTTTCACTGATAACTGTTCATTGTTATTTTAAGTCTACCATCAACTTCAGGTTCAGTTGACGGCCAGTCAGGTAATTGGGCACAGCCAACTGCTGATTATAAATATCGGTAACCCAGTAGTAAGAATTGACATTTTTCAGATCCAACAAATTGAAAACTTCCACATTCAGCCAAATGTTTTTCACATGTTTCAGCCACGACCGGTCCATCACTTTATCTTTCCCGCTAACCAATACCCGCGAAGCCCCGATATCGACACGCCGGTATGCCGGTGCACGGAATGCCGAGCGGTATTCAACATTACGGGGCGGACCGAACGGCAGGCCATCCGAGCAGACCAATTTCAATTGCATTTTATACTTCGGATTGTTGGGCAAATAATCCTGAAACAACATGGAAAATGTATAACGCTGCTCGCTTGGACTTGGCACCCAACCCGGGTAAACCGTTTTCGAAGTCAGGATGTTTCCCTTCGAATCATAGGTATGGCTCACGTACGAATCGCCAATTATATCCTGCATGGCATTCATCAGCGAGAGATTTATCCACGAGTCGGCACCGGGCACCAACTCGCCATACAGCTTAAAATCGACACCGGCGGTGTAGGCTTTTGCATCATTTTTCCCAGAATAAAGAATACGGACATTATCCACAGCATATGAAATCACCCTGTCGGACAGTTTCAGGTAAGCCTCGGTGGTGAATTTAAATGGACGTCCGCCGGTGCGGAAATAATAATCGCCGCCAAGCACAAAATGAAGCGACCGCTGGGCTTTGATCCGGTTATTCAACCGGATATTGACATTGCCCAATGCATCGGTTACCGTGTCGCGGATTTCTTTGTAAAAAGGCGTTTGATAATACAATCCGGTGGCAAAGCGGAAACTAAAATCATGCTTCCAATTAGGCAAGAACGAAACCGATAAACGCGGGCTCACTAATAATTCTTTGTTGAAAGTCCAATAATTAGCCCGTAAGCCTCCGGTAAAAGAAAACGATCCGGCATTGGAACTCCATCGGTAAGTATCCTGGCAGAAAGCAGTCGATCGCCAGGTCGACAGCGAGTTGGACGATTTCAGGTTGTAATACAGATTCAGCTGCTTGTCGCTAAACGGAAGCGAATATCCGGCTGAGTCGCGCCATTCCCATTCGTTTATTTTATCCGAAATATATTCATTTTGAATATTTGCTCCCCATTTTATCTTATGACCATCCACTGCATATTCACCCAAATGGGCTATATTCGAAACGGTGGCATTGAGCCTGTTCCGGGCATGTTGGTGATAAGTCCCCACGCCCAGCGATTCTCCCGTCTGCTTAGTAGGGTCAGCATCCAGCTGCACATCACTAATCACATATTCGCCCGAAATATCGTAGGTTTCATTCTCGTTGGTATAAAACGACGACGCGAGCAAACTGAGCTTCATTCCGTTCTTCGGTTTATAATTCAGCGTCAAAGCGCCAACCGATGTGAGGAATAAATCCTTTTCCTGCCCATCAAAAAAAATAGTCAGCTTGCGGGTCGTTTGATAGGTGCCAAAAGAAGTTTCGCGTGTTTGCGGAACGAACTGATACGAGTTTTGAGAGAAGTTTCCTAAAAATGTGAGTTCTAATTTGGGATTCAACTGATACGTCAGATAAGTTTGGTAATCGAAAAACTCCGGGGTATATTCTGCTTTGGTATCGAGTGTGCCAAGCAAATAGGCCGACGTTTTGTAGCGGATACCGTGCATCTGCGTAAACGTTTTATTGGCAGTGCCCACGTATGCCGAAGCCCCCAACAAGCTGAGCGAAGCCGAAGCCTCAAATTCCGTTGGCTTTTTATACTGGATATCCAGCACCGACGACATTTTATCACCGTATTTAGCCTCAAAACCTCCAGCCGAAAAAGCTACATTCTGAACCATATCAGGATTAATAAAGCTCAAACCCTCCTGCTGCCCGGCACGGATAAGCAACGGGCGATACACTTCGATACCATTGACATACACGGCATTTTCATCAAAATTTCCACCACGGACATTGTATTGCGAACTAAGCTCATTGCTGGAACTAACCCCAGCAAAAGTAATCAGGTACGATTCAATTCCTCCGGCAGCATTGGGAATAACCCGGAATTTAGACGGGTCCAGCAGATCGACGGTTGAAGTCTGCCGGCGCTGCCCAACAACGTTCACCTCGCTCATTTGCTTTGACAGTGGCTGAAGTTGAACGGATATTTGGATAACTTGCTGGCGGGGATGAATGGTGTGTTTGATGGTTTGAAAGCCCAGCATGGAATAAACCAGCGTGACCGAATCTTTTATATCCAGTGTCAGGTCATAATAACCATTTTGATTGGTGGTGGCACCAGTAGCGGTATTATCAACATGCACATTTGCCAGTTCTACAGCCCGGTTATTGGCATCGATCACATATCCGTAAATGCGCACCCTGTGTTGTGCCGACAAGCCTGCCGAGAAGAATAAAATGCAACAGATATAGATAAGTTTGTTCTTCATGCAATGCGTGCGTCGTTCGGATAAGTTTAAGACCTTTCTTTATTTTTAACGAGAAAAGCAATCGTTTATTTTATTGAATTCAGATGATCGTCTGCACTGCATCCTGTAATTAAATATAGTATTGTTTTACAACTTCAGGACGCTTTGCTTATAATCATTGAATTTACATATCGACAAACTGCTGATTCAACTCATGCAGCAATTCTTCCACGCTGGCGATGTCTATTTCATTCAATAACCAACCGGTTTCGGTCACCCGAATCTGGACTTCGGCATCCTGCACCACCGCATATCCGGCGCGTGCCAACGCACGGAAGGTCCAATACATGCGGGTTTTATCGCCCGAAACCCAGACTTTCCTGGTCATGGGATAATTCATGGAAAAATTGCCGTTGGAAGCATTGAAATAATAAGCCTTGCTCTCGAAAGCCCGGTTGAAGCTGCCATCGAACACCAAATCTTCCGGCACGCCACATTCCACACCTTTATCGGCACTCATCAACCAGATCCGGTCGGCGGCCTGAAGAGCCAAGTCGAGTTCATGGGTAGAGAGCAGGATGGCTTTATCAGTTTTATGCGCAAGCCGGTGCAGCAGCAGCATAATCTCCACCCGGTTTGGCAAGTCGAGGTGAGCTGTGGGTTCGTCGAGCATAATGATAGGCGTATCTTGCGCCAAGGCTTTGGCTATCATGGCTCGTTGCCGCTCGCCATCGGAAAGTTCATTGATATTCTGGTGCATTTTATGCCCCAGGTGAACCATTTCTATGGCTTCGCGAATCACAGTATCCTCCTCGGCGGTAACATTTCCCCACCAATTGCTGTGCGGATGGCGGCCAAGTGAAACCAGATTATACACGGACGTATTTTCAATATCAATCCGCTCGGTGAGCACCAAGGCAATCAGCAATGCTTTTTCACGCTGCTTAAGCTTGATAATCTCTTTTCCATCAATTAGTGTTTTACCCGACAATGGTTTTTGCAAACCGGTGAGCGAACGCAACAACGTAGACTTTCCACTGCCGTTGGGGCCAATCAGGCACACCAACTCACCCGCCCGCAACTGCAAATTGAGTCCGGACTGGATAATATCTGTTTTTCCTTTCCGGGAATAACCGATGGCCAGCTGCTGTGTGGTTAGAATGCTCATAGACCCCTAGCCCCTAAAGGGGGAATTTACCCCTAGCCCCTGAAGGGGAACTAAGTTAGTATCGTCTATTTTATTTTTCATATCACTCATAATTCAAATTTCAGTAATCAGTTGTAATATTTCTTCCTCCCCTTTAGGGGTTGGGGGTCTTCCTGTTCCCCTTTAGGGGCTAGGGGTTCTCTTTCTATCTTCTTTTTAATATTATCCAGATAATAATCGGCGCACCAAATAGCGCGCTGATCGTATTGATGGGCAAGGTATACGTTGGCATTTGCGAAATAATATCACAAACAAGCAACAGCGATGCACCGCAAAGTACCGTTGCCGGCAGTAATATTTTATGGGTTGACGTTTTGAAAATCCCCCGGGCAATATGCGGAATGGCCACACCCACAAAAGCAATCGGTCCGGTAAATGCTGTGATTCCGCCGGCCAATAATCCAGTGGCGATAACAATCAGAAAACGCGTTTGCTGAATGGAAATACCCAATCCGCGTGCATAATTTTCGCCCAGCAACAAGCCGTCGAGGCGTTTTTGGAGCATAAAAGCTATAGCCAATCCAACCAGCACCACTGGAAGCAGCACCTGCATATAACTCCAAGTCACGGCACTCAGGCTACCGAATGTCCACATAACAAAAAGCTTGATGGCATCGGGGTTGCTGAAATTTTGTAACACACTCACCAGCGACCCGGCAATGGTTCCAAACATCAACCCCACGATGAGCAACGAAACGGCATTATTCACTTTGAACGATACACCCACCACCAACACCAACACCACCGAAGCTCCGATAATAGCCGCCACAATCAATGCCCAACCGCTGCTGACAAACGCGACTGGCAACAACGACGCAGCCATCATAACCAATGCCACCCCCAGGCTGGCACCCGAACTGACCCCGAGAATATACGGATCGGCCAGCGAATTGCGAAACAACGTTTGCATCATCAAGCCCGCCACCGACAAGGAGGCTCCCGCCAGCACAGCCGTAATGGCTTTCGGCAAACGGAAGTTGAGCAATATCTCCGAGTTGATTCCCTCCCCTCCTTTCCTGAGAAAGACATCTACAATCTCGCTCAACGATATGTGAATGCTTCCCCAAGCCAAATCGGCCAGGAAAAGACCAACTGTGAGAAACGAGAGGGAGAGGAATAGTATGAGGGAACGGGATTTCATTTCTATCTTAGCTTAGTCTTTTATGCAACGGACGGTATAATAATAATTATTTGATCCATCAACCACTTGGTATAATTCTTCCGAATTACTTCCTATTATATACAAAAATTTCGGATCATTTGTCCACCAGCCAGCCTGATAACCGAGATCCGTAAGGCCTGAACTTAAATAACTCATTCCACATGGTAATGCTGAAAATCCCGACTTATTATTTGCACTTATATCATTACCTATATTACCCACTGTAGAATCATATGCCCAATCTATCGTTGTCGCCAATGATTTAGCCACTTTGTTTCCAGTTAAAGTCAAATCATAGTTATACCCATTTGCAGACAGATAGCTAATCAACTTGTTCCAATCATCTACAGTAGGGACGTGCCAACCTTTGGGTGCAAAGTTTGAATAATGTATTGGTCCGAAACTATAGAATAAGCCGTAAGGCTTCACATTTAAAGAATCATGTTTATTAACTCTGTATTCTGAAATAGCAGTCCCATTGAGATAATGTTTTGCCCGATAGTTTTCGGCCATCCAGGTTTGAGAACCAATAATTATCGTTTTATAGACATTTCCATCGAAATCTACCACAGAGCCGTATGATAAACCAGAATTAAAAACCATGTTATTATTGGCTGTACTTTGCGTAGTAAAGGTAACAATGTCTCCATATGTAATACCTGAGCTATTCTTTATAAATGGACGAACATAATAGGTTCTACCCGGAGTTAATCCTCCCATTGAAAAAGTAAAAGTATCTGTTGGTTCAAAATAATTTTCAAAAGTACCTGTTTTTAGCGAATCAATATTATCACTCCAATCCATCCCCCTTTGAATAATTGAAGAATGTCCATCAGAGATTATACTGCCTCCACAAACAGCAGATGTAGAGGTAATATGAGTAACTTTAAGAGTTTTCAGTTTCGCTAACTGCACCTCATCCTTTTTGCAGCCAGTCACAATCACAGACACCAATCCTACCAATATCAAAAGATGAAGTAAATGTCGAGTACTATTTATCATATTAAATTAGATTCATTTTCACAGAAAGCTGCATTGGAATTAAGTTTTAAATATAGATTTTCCTACTTTATAATCCATTTTTCATTCAGAACCTTCTGAATCTTCATCTGAGGGGTCAGACATACATTCAGAACCTGCTGAATGTTTATCCGAGGGGTCAAACGAGCTTTCAGAAACCGCTGAATGTGCATCCCGGGGGTCAGATAAGCTTTCAGAACCTGCTGAATGTGCTTCCGAGGGGTCAGATGAACTTTCAGAAACTTCTGACGCCATTTTCGAGCCCAAAGGTACTAATTAATCTCAATTCATTAACTCAACCAACACAAAAAAGGACAGGTCATAACCTGTCCCTTTCAGCTAATTCAATTTTTCGACATACGTCAGCGTATAGCCTGGTAAGATTTCGGGATGCAAAATGGCAATCATATCCGAAAGCAACAAATCGGGACGTGCTACCGCACTTTCCCAGAAATCGTTGGCCGTGGAAGGCAGCAGGCGTTTATTGATATTATAAACCCGGTTCAACTTCACGGGGCGGAACAGCGCATGTTTCGAGTCGGCTTTTACGAGGTCAGCTATCGAATTAAAGTTGCAATTCAACCAAACGTCGGTCTGCGAAAAGTTTTTTAGCACCGTTTCCACGTTGAGTGGCAGGCTGCCGGCCGTAGTGTCGTTAGCATAAAAATAAGCAGCACCCGCATCGGCAAAAAGTTTCCCCATAAAGTTACGGCCCGAGGGCATGTACCACGTTCCGCGAAAGTTGGACCCCACCATGATGTTGGGTTTCGTTTTCACACCGGCCGCTTTCGCTTTTATGTCGTTGTAGCGTTTGTCCACACCGGCAAAAATGCTGTCGGCCTGCTTTTCCTTATCGTAAAATGCCGCCACAAATTTAATCCATTCAGCCCGGGCAAGCAGTGAAGTCTCCATCCATTCGTTATTAAAAACAACCGGTATTCCGGCCTGCGATACCCGCTGCGCGTACGGATCGTTTTGATTATAACCGCTCATCATCACCGCTCCGGGTTTCAGTTGCAGCGTCTTTTCCACGTTCATGGTGAAGGCATCGCCCAGATCGGCAATTTTGCCTTCGGCTATGCGTTTGTTGACGTTCTTATTGTAAATAATTTTAGGAGAACACACCCCGGTAATCGTATTAATTTCGCCCAGCAGGTTCAGAAATTCGAAATGTGTAACCGAAGTAGCCGCCAGTGTTTGCAGGGGTATCTTCACTTTCGTTCCGTTGGCAGGTGTTTGGGTATTCGCATCTTCCACCAGGTAATAGCGGGCGTAAACGGTGCCTTTCACCCACGGGCTGTACACGATAACTTCCTTGTAACCGGCGAAATATTTCACGGCAAAGCCTTCGGCATATTTCAGTTTGAGCGAATCGGAAGTTTGCGCATCGGTTGTTTTCGCATTTTTTGTATTACACGAAAAGAAAAAGGTGAACGAAAGGAGTGCAATAAAAGAAAGTTTCTTCATGATATAATATGTTTTTCCCGCAGATTACGCTGAAAAACGCTAAAAAAAATCGGCGGGAATTCGGCGTAATCTGCGGGAAATAATTCGCCGCAAAGATAATATGAAATTATCAATTGTAAATTATGAATTATGAATTGTTTCAATGTCCTGCTTTCGGAGCATCCTGACTTACCTTCGACGATTCCGGCTCTTTTACAAACATCCAGAAAATAACCGAAGCAGCCACTAATAATCCGCAGAAAATATACAACAACTGATGGTTTCCGGTAGCCTTAATTACATTGGCCACCCCGTTACTCATCATTTGCGGAAGCACCACAGCCAGGTTGAAAACACCCATGTACAATCCCATTTTTGCCGGATTCACCCGCTCGCTCATAATGGCAAACACGATAGAGATCACAGCTGACCAGCCAATTCCGACGAGAAACATGCCGATATAAAAATCAACTTCCACCCGGCTGAAATAAGCAATATAGAAATAACCCAAAACAGAGAATGTGAGGGCACCAATGTACGTTCTTACGCGCCCAATTCTTTTGGCAATGGCTTGCAATATCAACGGAAAAATAGCGCCAATCAGGTTCAGTATAAAGAAGCCGAGCGAAACGATATTACCTACCGTTGCACCCGAAGTCTGGGTTACTCCGGTCAACCTTTCGGCAAACCAGTTGGCGGTGACCCCCTTCAATCCGATATTGGGCAAAATCTGATGCTCGATAAAGAAGCCCGACAGAATAAACATGCTTTGGAAAGCCACCCAGGTAAACGAGTGCGCCAGCATGATTTTCTGGAACTCATTCCGGTTGGAAGCTTTCTTCAACCCCTGAACAATGATGATAATGCCAATAATAACCGAATATGCCAACGCAGCAATCAAAACCGGGTTGTGCAAACTGCCTAATGCTTCCGGAAAGAAATGATAGAACAAACTGAAGATACCGAATACCAAAAATCCATACAACGGAAAGATTTCCTTAAAGATATGCCACACCCCGTATTTCTCCTGTTCCTCCACCTTGGCCTGCTCCAAATCCTTCTTTTCCTGAATAAAGATAATAGGAAAAACCGCCGTAAGAAACACAATGCCGGCAGCGATATACAGCAACATTTCGTTGCCGAAAAGCATCGAAAGAAAATAAGCCAATACTCCAAAAAAACCCGATATAATTTGCATCCACACATACCCGGAGGTCCGGATTTTCCCTTCCGGAGTCAGGTCGGCAATAATGGAACGGGCCGGATTAAATGTTACATTTATCGATAAATCAAGAAACAACGCTATGACAGAAGCTATAAGAATGATATCCGACACTCCGGTAATATGCGAAATACCCCGGATATGCGGTAAAGTCAGAAAAGCAATGGTACTGACCAACCCGCCAATGATGATAAACGGACGGCGACGACCACCCATAAACCAAACATTGTCGCTCAATAAACCGACGATTACTTGTCCGAATATGCCCGCAATCGGCCCAGCCAACCAGACGAAAGCCACATCATGAATGTCCAGGTGATATTTATTGGAAAGTATCCAACTCAGGGCGGCAATTTGAGTGGACAATGCGAATCCTACAGCAGTGGCAGGCAAACCGAGTAATGCCAGGAAAGCATTGCTCATTTTCTTTTGAATGTTCAGCATGGTATCAGTATTTAAGATTATTCAATTCAAGATGCCAGAAATCAAAATTACGATTTTGACAAATTAAACGCAATGATATTCATTTTTGACGAGAAATCATTCTAACTTAAAAAGAGAATCTGAAAATCCGGGCGCAAACGTTTTCTGAAAACACCTTGGGTACTATTAACTGTGTGTTCTTAGTAAGGACAAGTCGCGACTTGTCCCTACCATATCTTGCTACAAAGTCTTATTAATCCCCTCGATGTAACCTAATATTTCATCACGGCCGGTACGTTTTTCGGACGAAGTCAGGAAAATCGGAGGTAATTCCTCCCATTGCTCGGCCAGTTTTTCCTTGTAGGCACGAATGCTTTCCACACCTTTTACATGCGACAGCTTATCGAGCTTGGTAAATACAATAGAGAAGGGCACACCGTTTTCGCCCAGCCATTCCATAAATTCCAAATCAATCTTTTGCGGTTCGTGCCGGCAGTCGATCAACAAGAACAAGCAAGTCAGCTGTTCGCGGTTCAAGATATAACTTTCAATAATAACCTGCAACTGTTCGCGCATTTTCTTACCGGTAGTAGCGTAGCCATAACCCGGCAAATCCACCAGATGCCAGTTATTATTAATCAGGAAATGATTAATCAGCAAGGTCTTTCCCGGTTTCGACGACGTCATGGCCAAATCCTTGCGGTTGCAAAGCATGTTGATCAACGACGATTTTCCCACATTCGAGCGTCCGATAAAAGCATATTCGGGCAATTTACTTTCGGGGCATTTCAGGTAATCAGTATTGCTGATCACAAATTCGGCAGATTTTATATCCATATTTTCGTAGTTGGGATAACCCTTTGCGGTTATCCGTTTATTAATTTGTGGTTATCTTGAAATTAAACAATTAAATGGTTCCTCGATTCAACGACAAGAGAAACATCCCTGCAAAGGTAATCAATCCGTTTATCATCAACAATTCATAGCCCAACGTGTATTTAAATAAACTTGCCGACAACAAGTTTAATCCAAAACAGATGAACGGAGAAGCGATTGCCACCAAAGGTACTGCTTTGTCGCGTACTTGGCGCCGGGTGAACAGTCCGAACGCAAACATCCCCAACAACGGCCCGTAGGTATACGATGCAATTTTATAAATGGCATCAATCACGCTGGTATCATTCAACACTTTAAACACAAGCATAATCACCACAAACAGTATCGACATCCCAATGTGCGTATATTTCCGTTTGCGCTCCGCTACTTTCGGCTCGTTATGCTGCACACCCAAAATATCCACCGAAAACGAGGTGGTGAGTGATGCTAAAGCTGAATCGGAACTGGCAAAAGTAGCCGCAATAATGCCGATGACAAACAAAAACGTGACCACCGATCCCAGATATTGCGTGGCAAACATAGGCAGAATGTCGTCGGACGCAGCCGGCAAAACGATATTATTTTTCGCAGCCAGCATCATCAGCATAGCTCCAAGTGTCAGAAACAAGAGGTTGAGCGGCACGAAAGACAAACCGTACCAATACATGTTTTTCTTTGCATCGCGCAGACTTTTGCAAGTCAAGTTTTTTTGCATCATATCCTGGTCAAGCCCAGTCATCACGATAGCAATAAATATTCCGCTAAAAAATTGCTTGAAAAAATTTTGCTTCGAATGCCAGTCATCGAACACAAAAACACGGGCATGTCCCCCATTCAGCAAACCGGTGGTGAATTCACCTAAGCTCATATTCAATTGCTTCGAAACCTGAAAAACCAGCAGCACCAGGGCCGAAACCAGACAAAGGGTCTGCAAGGTATCCGTCCATACAATGGTTTTAATGCCACTGCGATGCGTGTAGAGCCAGATCAGAAAAACTGCGCCGGAAGCCGTTATCACAAACGGGATATGCCAGGCGTCGAATATCAAGTGTTGCAATATAAGTGTGACCAAATACAACCTCACCCCCGAACCAATGGTACGCGAAAGAAGAAAAAATGAAGCACCGGTTTTGTACGCGTATTTTCCAAACCGTTGTTCGAGGTAAGTGTAAATGCTGGTCAGGTTAAGCCGGTAATACAGTGGGAGAAGCACGGTGGCAATCACCAGATATCCAACAAAAAAACCAAAAACGGTTTGCATATACGTAAACTGTGTGCTACCCACCCAGCCCGGAACCGACACAAAACTGACCCCTGAAATGGACGAACCCACCATGCCGATAGCCACAACCCACCAAGGCGATTTCCGGTTCCCCAGAAAGAAAGCATCATTATCGGTACTCTTCCGGCCAACAATATAAGAGATTAGCCATAACATGGAGAAGTAAACAACAATGATAAGTAATATGGAAAGTCCAGACATTTCTTAATATTAATTCGGTGAGCAATATTCAGTAGGCGTTAAGGCAAACAGTATGGGAATAAAAAGTTGAATAAAGCCTGATACTTACCACTTGCCATCTGTCGCCTGCAGCTTAATTTCCGCAAAAATAGCTAAAAATGCCCGAACAGAAATGCTTACGGCAAAAATAGTTTTGAACGGTTTTTTTTTATAAATTTGCAGCTGATTTGACAAATAAGATATGAGCACTCAGCAATTTTCATCTTCCTTACTCGAAAACGCGGTAAATGAGTTTGCCAAACTTCCGGGCATCGGACGAAAAACGGCACTGCGGTTAGTATTGCATTTACTCAAACAGTCCACACAGGAAGTGGAAATGTTTGGTAACGCCTTTATCCACCTGCGCAAAGAAATAGTATATTGCAAAGAATGCCATAACATTTCCGACACCGAAGTGTGCCAGATATGCAGCAATCCGTCGCGAGACCATGAAACAGTTTGTGTCGTGGAAAACATCAAAGACGTGATGTCTATCGAAAACACCCAGCAATTCCGTGGGGTATACCACGTTTTGGGGGGCATTATTTCTCCCATGGATGGCATTGGCCCTAGTGATTTGGAAATAGAAAGCCTGATCCAGCGGGTTCAGGCCGAAGGTATCAAGGAAGTAATTCTGGCACTCAGCACAACCATGGAAGGCGACACAACCAACTTCTATATTTTCAGAAAATTAGCGCCGCTGAACATCAAAATCACCACCATTGCACGGGGTATTGCCATTGGCGACGAACTGGAATATGCTGACGAGGTTACACTGGGACGATCAATCTTAAACCGCGTAGAATTCACAAACTCATTTAAATAACCGTACAGACAACCCTTTGTGGTTGCCCCAAAACGAAAACAAAGAAGAACAAACAATAATAAAACAATAGAAAAACAATCATGGAAAAATTCGTAAAAAAAATCCATCTCGCTTATTACCTGATTTACACGGCCACTATACTATCAACCATTGCCGGTTACGTAGTTACCCTGACACGCGAAACAAGCGTTGATGTAAAAAGCCCGTTAAGCGTAACTTTGTCATCGATCGTTATCCTGTATATCATCATCTCTATTCCGGCAGCTTTGGCTATTTTTCACCGAAGCACAAAAAAATGGGCATTGATTGAAGATAATTATACAAAACTCAACAAATATGTTGCCGGTGCTACCTGGCGATTGCTAGCCGTGGGCTTCGGATTGGTATTGAGTGTAGTGGTATTCTACATTATTCGCACCGAATCAATGATTTTCTGCGCGTTTATTACAGCTATCGCCTTGCTATTCTGCAAACCAACCGAAGCTAAAATTATTAACGATCTAAAGCTGGACGACAAGGAAGAAGAATAAAACAACTCATTCTTTCCTACTTTATAACTTTATAACTTTATAACTAATTATGGTTATTGCAGTAGATTTCGACGGAACCATTGTGACTCACGAATACCCGAACATTGGAAAAGAAATTCCGTTTGCCATCGACACACTCAAGCGCCTGCAACAAAGCCCCGACAATCTGATTGTGCTTTGGACTGTACGCGAAGGTGCCGAGTTGGAAGAGGCAGTGAAGTATTGCCGGGACAGGGGGTTGGAATTTTATGCCGTAAATAAAAATTATCCCGAAGAATCGGCCGAGCATCCTGAACCCCGGAAACTGAAAGCCGATTTGTTTATCGACGACCGGAACCTGGGTGGGCTTCCCGAATGGGGTATCATTTACCGTACGATTATGAGCCGGAAATATTTCGAACCCATTACCAATGAAATTATGCCGGAATATCAATTGCCGAAAAAGAAAGGATTCTTCAAATCATTTTTCGGGTTATTCTAACCTGCAAACAACCCATTAAAGCATGCTGCTGGAAAACGAAAACATACAGCTTAGAGCCGTGGAACCCGAGGATCTGGAAAGGTTGTACGCGTGGGAAAACAACCCGCAGCTGTGGGACGTGGGTAACACCCGTAATCCCTACTCCCGCTTCGTGCTCAGGCAGTATATCGTTGAATCCGACAAAGATATTTACGAGAACAAACAATTGCGCCTAATGATGGTCAGCAAGGCTTCGGGCGAAACGGTAGGCACTGTCGATTTATTCGACTTCGACATCCACAACAGCCGCATTGCGCTCGGGCTGTTTGTCGACTCCGCGTTCCAGGGAAAAGGATACGCCAAAGCAGCTCTCTGCTTGGTGGAGGAATATGTTTTCGACTATCTCAAAGTAAACCAACTCTATTGCCACATTGCCGAATCCAATACGGCCAGCCGCCAAATATTCGAAAAAAAAGGCTACGAAACAAACGGCATATTGAAAAACTGGATAAAAACAATCGATGGCTTCGAAAACATTATTGTTTTTCAGCAATTCAAAGAAACATACAGGAAATAATTATCTAGAATTTGAACGATTGAGAATTAGAGTTCGAACAAATGTTCTCTTTTTCAATCACTTTAACTTCTCATCAGCAAAAAAACGCACTCTCTTTTAAAAACTATCCAAACAAAAAAAACAGCAAACCGATTGCACGGCTTACTGCTTTCCTGTTTCATATATACTGGCAAATTACGACACGTATACTTCCAATAAGGTAACATGATTGCTATCAGGAATCAAGCCCACCTCATCAATGCTGGCAGGCACAAGAACAGTATCTCCCTTGCTTACCGCCGTTTTCTCTCCTTCGTATTCAATTACAAAATCACCCTCCAGACACATGTACGCTACAAACGAATCGAGCGTTCCGTAATTACGGGTCACCGGAGCATCGAAACGCACCATATTTGTAGTAAAATATTCGCACTCCACCAACGGTGTTATTTCGTTTATCTTGACATTGTAAACCGTCTTAGGATTCTTTGAAGCCGCAAAGTTGATTACATCCACCGCTTGTTCGGTGTGCAACTCGCGTTCGTTACCCTGATCATCAGTGCGCTTATAATCATAAATACGGTAGGTAATATCGCTGCTTTGTTGAATCTCAGCCACCACCACTCCTTTGCCAATGGCGTGAACCAGTCCGGCGGGGATAAAAAATACATCGCCTTTTTTCACGGGCACTTTTTGCAACAAGTCTTCCACCTGGTCCTGACCCAACGCATCGAGGTATTCATCTTTCGTACAATCTTTCGTGAAACCGATAATCAGCTCTGCACCCGGATCAGCATCCACCACGTACCACATCTCTGTTTTTCCGTATGAGTTATGACGCTCGGCTGCCACTTCATCGCCTGGGTGAACCTGAATAGACAGGTTTTCGTTCGCATCTATCAGTTTAAAAAGCAATGGAAATGACAAGCCATATTCGTCGTAAATGGCGTCGCCCACCAACTCGCCCATATAGATTTCGATCAATTCTGTCAGGTTATTTCCCGCCAGGGCACCATTGGTCACTACAGATTCATCACCTTCGTAACCAGACAATTCCCAGCTTTCACCTAATTTATCTGTCTCGGCAGCCTTGTCAAATAAATTTTTAAGTTTGGTTCCACCCCAGATTTTATCTTTCAAAATGGGACTAAATTTTAATGGATACAACATATTCATTGGAATTAGTAGTTGATATTAAAACAAATGAACAATTAATAATCTATAGAATTAGAGAATTATTAATTGTTCATTGTCAATTATTATGCAGTAATTTTTATTCTGATTTCACACGTTTCGCCAGGTTTTGTTCCCAGACCCAGGCACTGCGAAGTGTTTCTTCCACTGTTTCTTTGGCTGTCCATCCCAATTCATTATTGGCGTATGAGGGATCAGCCCAAACTTTCTCAATATCGCCTTCGCGACGGTCGACCATTTTGTAAGGAACCTTTACACCATTCACTTTTTCGAATGTTTCAATAATTTCCAATACCGATAATCCACGTCCGGTTCCTAAATTGAATGTTTCTACACGCTTTTTTGTTTTTTGCTCCAACATGCGTTGCACTGCAATAACGTGTGCTTTAGCCAAATCCACCACATGAATATAATCGCGGATACATGATCCATCTGGTGTATTGTAATCATTCCCGTAAACCTGCAGCTGCTTGCGCAAGCCGATAGCTGTTTGTGTTACAAATGGCAACAAATTATTCGGAACCCCGTTTGGCAATTCACCTATTTCAGCCGTCGGATGCGCTCCAATCGGGTTAAAATAACGAAGAATAATGCTCTGGTAACAAGGATTTGCGTGAATGGTATCGCGAATAATCTCTTCACTTACTTGCTTGGTATTGCCGTAAGGCGATAAAGCAGGTTTAATCGGTGCACTTTCAGTTACTGGCAACACATCTGGCTGGCCATATACGGTACACGACGACGAAAAAACAAAATTCTTCACCTTATGGATCGGCATCAATTGCAATAAATTGATAAGTGAAACAAGATTGTTGCGATAATATAACAAGGGTTTTTCAACCGACTCACCCACTGCCTTACTTGCTGCAAAGTGAATAATTGCATCAATATCCTTGTATCTTTCGAACATGCGATCCATACTTACATAGTCCACGCAATCAATATTTTCAAATGCAGGACGAATGCCGGTAATTTTTTCGATGCCGTTCAATACATCGATATTGGAATTGGAAAGATTGTCAACGATGACCACGTCAAAACCCACTTTCTGCAATTCAACAACCGTGTGGGAACCAATATAACCTGTTCCTCCGGTTACTAAAATTTTTGCCATATAACTTTTTAGATATTATTTAAATAATTTCTCTGGATAAGTACCCCGACGAATCAATTCGTTGATTTTAAGAACAACCTGCGGACGGTCTTCGGCATAAGTTACACCAAACCATTTTGAAGGTGTATCAAGTACTTTACAAGTCGCTTTCCCGGTTACAATCAAATTGTTTACTGCTAACGGAATGTAAAACTCTGATTTCAATTTTTGACCGTTTTCAGCTAAAAACTCTTTGAAATACTCCAACGAATAATCAAAATAATCAGGAGTAAAGCCCCACATATTCATTGAAACAGGAGTATTTGCATTAATTGCAACTTCCTCTGCATTTTCATCAACATAAATAATGGTACCACCTTTTTCCTCAATGTGTGTGCGTTCAACAACGTTTTGCAAAAGTTGGTTCTCATCAACGACACATACACCGCGGCTAACTGCACCACTTTCCGACAAGGTATTGCCCACACGATAACCTACCATGCAGTATTCATTCTTTTTACCTTCAACGCTACGCAAGAAATCAGCCAAAATAGCAAATGATTCCTGACCATAAAAGTCATCAGCATTAATAACTGCAAAAGGTTCATGAATGGCATCTTTTCCCATCAGCACGGCATGGTTTGTTCCCCAGGGTTTTTCTCGATCCGGGGTGTAAGTACAACCTTCCGGAACATTGCTTATCTCCTGGAACACAATATCTGTTTCAATCAAATCTTTGAATTTGTCAATAACAACAGTATTGAAGTCTTTTTCAAAACTTCCACGAATAACAAATACAACTTTCCCGAATCCGGCTTTGATTGCGTCGTAAATGGAGTAATCCATAATCGTTTCGCCGTTTGGTCCAAGCCCATCTAGTTGTTTTAATCCGCCGTAGCGACTACCCATTCCTGCTGCCAGCACAAATAATGTTGGTTTCATATTACTTTTTTTTAGATTTAGAAGCGCAAAATTAATTAATAGTTTTGAATTAGAGAATAATCATTCCTCATTTTATGAACTATTATAAATCCCGGGAGAATATGTTCTACCGAAATTTATCCAACATTGTTGAAAACTTAATAAGAAGTATACAACAGCATAAGCCTCAAAAGCCCTATCTTTGCAGGAAAGAATACCCGTATGTTGAAAAGTAGAAGAAAAAGAAACCTCGCCTTATTAATCTGTTTCGTTATCATTATTTGCAGTATTGTTGGAGTTTTATTTCACAAACAAAAGCCCAAAAACAAACCTTATCTAAGTGTTTCTTCACAATGCGACCATGTAAAACAAGCAAATGCTCCCATTTCTCCAAGCAGCAAGCTTAATGACCAGAACGAAATTCACCTAGTTCATGCACAAAAGAACGGACTAAAAAAGACGTTCACAACCAATGCTGAATTTCTGTCCAAAATCGACAGTATGAAAAACAACTTCATATTGGCCGAAGTTACCGAAACTCCATTCTATCAAATAAAATCCCTGACACACTCTCAACCGTATCTTATCCCCGAAGCAGTCGATATGCTGAATGAAATTGGTTATCGATTTCAACAACGCCTAGCCGAAAAAAAATACGACAACTTTAAATTCAGAATCACCTCCTTGCTTCGCACCGAAGAAATGCAAAACAATTTGAGCCATCGAAACAGTAACGCAAGCAGCCATTCTGCTCATTTATACGGTACAACTGTTGATATTTCGTATAAAAATTTCTATAACGTCAAAAAAGATACTGTTGAAAGTAGCTATGAAGCAGTACAAACACTGACTAAGATTTTAATAGAAATGCGGCAGGAATGTAAGTTCCTTGCCGTGCGTGAACGCAAACAATCCTGCTTTCACCTCACCGTAGTGGTTTGTAAATCAAATAAGATTGAAAAATAATTGATTTTTTATGAAGAAAATCATACTGTAAATGATTTCTTTTCTTAACTTTGCACTCCGAAAGTAGTTTTATCAGACTACCGATTTAATGACTTCGTAGCTCAGTTGGTAGAGCAACAGACTCTTAATCTGTGGGTCGTGGGTTCGACCCCCACCGGGGTCACAAAACAAAAAGCTAATAGCAGTTGAACCTGTTGTTAGCTTTTTTTGTTTTCAAACTATCGAAAGAAATTTTCATCTTTTATAAATGTAACCAAATATACATGATTGTTTATTTAATTTAAATTATTACCTTTGCAATGTTTTCAAATTGGTATTAATTATTCAAACAGCTAATCAAAGCTTAGCTATTTAATTCAATAAACACCAATGCGATCACAATAATTATTATTTTATTCTAACATTTAAAATGACTTGTAACATGAAAAGAAAAAATGGTTTTATGGCGATTATTTTAAGTACAGCGATTGTACTTTCTGGATGTAGCTCTATGAGCAATGCTGTAAAAGGCGGTTTACTCGGCGGCGGTGGCGGAGCAGCTGTTGGCGCAGGACTAGGTGCTTTAATTGGCCATAATGCGAAAAGTGCAGCTATTGGAGCTGGAATTGGAACCGTAGTTGGAGCAACAACAGGTGTTATCATCGGCAAAAAAATGGACAAAGCAGCAGCTCAGGCGGCCGCCATTGAAGGAGCAAGAGTTGATAGCATCAGAGATGCAAACAACCTAAAAGCAATTAAAGTTACGTTTGATTCAGGAATCTTATTCCAAACAGGAAAAAGTACACTGAACACAGCTTCAAAAGACGCCCTGACTAAATTTGCTAAAATTTTGGTTTCAAATCCAACTATGGACATCACGATCATGGGACACACTGACAACCAAGGAACATTGGAAGTAAATCAAAAATTATCTCAGGATCGCGCTCAAGCAGTTGCAAATTTCTTGCAAACCCAAAATGTTACTGCCGCTCAATTCAAGGATATTCTTGGTAAAAATTTTGCGGAACCGGTTGCCGACAATAAAACTGCAGCAGGCAGAGCAGCTAATCGTCGCGTAGAAGTATATATGTATGCTAGCGAAAAAATGATTAACGACGCTCAGGCACAAGCCAAATAAAAAACTTTTGTCATATCAAAAAGCATCTGTATCCCTGCAGGTGCTTTTTTTATACATATATATAGCTCACACGCAAAATCTTTCTACTCTTAGATAAACAGTTATTCAAACAAAGCTCCATCCTCCAAATCAACCGAAAGTTATTCCCAAAAAAACAGCATTAGGCTTTACCTACCGAAACTCTCAAAGTTCTTTCCAACAATTCTCAGTACTTATTCTTGCTGAGAATCAAAAACCGACCTTCAATATTGAGAATACCGACTTTCTATTGTTTGGTTTGTAAAAATTCATTTTCGAGTTTTACATAAACCCAGTCAACTCTCAGAAAAAAGAATCCAACCCGAAAGATCATTAACTGCTTTCAGATTCATGTAAATTTTCAGGGAAAATCCAATAAAAAATACATTAATGTAGTTTTCGATGCTCAACTCTGGTTATTTTAAAGAGTAAGTACACAAAAAAGTACCTAATACGATCATAAATTAGCTTAATCCGTTATTTTCTTCAGTCTACAATACGAAATATAGCTCTCGAACAAAATATCAATATGAAACAAATTATTGCTTTTTAATATCTATTTGAAACAAAAAAGTCAACATACAAAGCAAAATGAAATTGTAGAATTTTATTTTCTAGAATTTTGATAGCTACTATTTGTTCGAGTTGACATTTTGATTATTTTTGCAGTGTATTAAAAACAATATGACACATTAAAAAGCATATTTATATCTTTTTGTCAAAAGCAAAAAAAAACAAATCAACTGACAATATAAAAAAACAGTACAATATTTTTTAGTCAATAATCAATAATTAAATTTTCAAGGTATGAAGAAGATTAAAGTATTAGCAATCTGCGCGATTGCATTATTTTCCACAATGAGTGCTAAAGCACAGTTTGCAACAGGTGCAGATCTTGTAACCTCTTACGTATGGCGTGGCATTCCTCAAGAAGGGTCAAATGGAGGCACACCAAACATTCAACCCTACGTATCTTTCACCACCGGAAAGCTGACACTTGGATCTTGGGCTTCGGGCAGCTTCAGCGGAAATGTAAAGGAAGTAGATCTATATGCTACTTACGCATTCTCAAGCGCATTTGCATTCACATTGACAGACTACAATTACAATTTTGCATCCCAACCCAATTACTTTAAATATGGAACAGGAACAGGACATGTCTTTGAAGGAACACTTGCCTACACCGGCTCCGCATTTAGCGCTTCATTAAACACCATGTTTGCGGGGGCAGACAAACTAGCAAATGGCAACAACGCTCTTTCAACCTATTTTGAATTAGGCTACCAAGTCAACCCGCTTGCCAAACTATTTTTAGGCGGATCGCTAGCCAATAGCGCAACCTATGGAACAACTGGATTTGGTATAACCAACCTAGGCATAAAAGTAAGCAAAACAATTGCTATCACTGATAAATTCAGCCTACCCGTATATGGCATACTGGGAGCAAATCCATATGCTAAAAATGCGTTCTTTGTTGCAGGCATAACATTATAACAAATTGGTTTTTAAGGGTAAAAAAAGGTATAATAAATATAAAAGACACAAGAACAATTAAATATAAAACATTATGAGTAAAAAATTAGCAGCCCCGGCAAGGGGAAGATACTTCTCGATGATCAAAGAGAATATCTCAAAACCAAAAAACTGGAAACTTTTCGCAGCATTCTTTGGTGGAAAAATGTTAGGTCTATTGGCCGTAGTAGCTGCAATGGTCTTAGTTCCAAGCCTACTTGGCGGCACCTCAGCCCATGCAGCTGAAGTATACACAGCCCACGAAACTGCAGTAATAAACTCTTTAAACACCGTATGGACATTAGTTGCAGCAGCTTTGGTATTTGGTATGCAAGCTGGTTTCGTAATGCTTGAGGCTGGTTTTGCAAGAAAAAGAGAAACCGTGAATGTGTTAATAGAATGTATTCTTGACACAGCCATTTGCGGTGTATCTTTCTGGGCAATTGGTTATGCATTTATGTTTGGAGCTGGAAACGGATTTATTGGAACTCAATACTTTTTCCTACAAGGAGCACCTGACACTTACGGCACAACAGGTGTCGCACTTTTAGCACACTTTGTATTCCAATTTGCATTCGCCGACACCGCATCAACAATTACTTCCGGTGCAATGATTGGACGCACAAGCTTCCGCGGAGATATTCTTTACAGTGTTTGTGTGACTGCATTTATCTATCCTATCATTGGCCACTGGGCATGGGGGCCTGACGGATTTTTAGCATTAATGGGAACTCCGGGTCACTTCTTGCCAAGCTTGGGTCAAAGCTTCCGCGATTTTGCCGGTTCTACAGTAGTTCACACTATTGGCGGTGTTGTTTCATTAGCTGGTGCTATCGTATTGGGACCACGTATCGGACGTAAATTCCTCCGCGATGACAAAAAAGGTGGTGGACTTCCAGCAGCACACAACCTACCTGTTGCTGTTACAGGAGCATTCTTACTTTGGTTTGGTTGGTATGGCTTCAATCCGGGAAGCACCCTTTCGGCAATGGATGCAGTAGGCATTGGTCGAGTAGCAGCAAACACAACTCTTGCTGCTTGTACAGGGGCGCTTAGCGCAATGATCCTGGCATTCTATGTTGGTTCTTTCAAAGGCAAATTTGACGTTGGTTTCACAGTGAACGGTCTTTTAGGAGGTTTGGTTGCTATCACAGCTCCTTGTTATTGGGTTTCTCCGCTTGGAGCTATCATTATTGGCGCTATCGCCGGAGCAATTGTTTTTGGCGGAATTTACCTACTTGAATATCTAAGAATTGACGACCCTGTTGGCGCAGTTCCAGTACATGGATTAAACGGTATCTTCGGAACATTATCAATCGGACTTTTCGCAAGCGGTCAATATGGAGCAACAGGACCAATGGGCGCTGACAATTCAGCTCCCGTAACCGGATTGTTCTACGGAGGTGGATGGAATGTATTTATTGCACAGCTTGTTGGTAATGCAATTATTACAATCACTACATTTGCAATTGCAATGATCGTAATGGTAATCATCAACAAACTCCCACACCCATTCAAATTACGCGTTGAGTCTAAAGGTGAAACTGCTTTCGGTGGCTTGGACGTATTTGAACATGGCGCAGAAGCATACAATAACTAATTTTTTAATGGAAAAGCAGCCGTAGCACTAAATTTCATAAAAAAAATTGATTATTATAGTTGCTTTTCTATCCAATAAAATATCTTTGTACAAGATAAATAATACAGTAACAACATATTAAAATATTACAATATGAAAAAAATTGAAGCAATAATCAGACGCTCAAAATTCGAAGAAATTAAAGAAGCGCTACATGCAATTGACATCGACTTTTTTACATATTCTGAAACTACAGGAGTAGGAAATGAAATTAAGCAGAAGAACGTTTTTCGTGGTTCAACAGACACTTACAATATCGCACGACTAACACTCTCCATTGTTGTTAGAGACATCAATCTCAAAAAAACCGTTGATTGCATCTTAAAGAATGCATATACAGGTGAGATTGGAGATGGCAAGATCTTTGTGTCTACAATTGAGGAATCATACCGCATCAGAACAGGTGAAAGCGGAGACGAATCATTATACATCAAATAACAAACAGAAAAATTCAAAGATTACAAATAAATTTCCTGTTTTAAGGCAGTACAAATAGGAAATTTCTCTTAAACACGGTGAAACTGCTTACAACTAATCGTGTGTTTTTTAGTTTTATTGTTTCAGACAGGCTATTTCGTGAGAAATGGCCTGTCTACTTTTTATAAATTGGCAAAACATTCTTCATCAACAGTTACCCACCCCACGACACCTTAAGTCATTTGTCAACATTCAGGTAGTTTTACCTACATTAATGTCGTTTTAAAGACGATTTAATACCTAAATGTATCTTTTTTTCGCTATTTATTATCAATTTGCTTTGAAATTCGACAAGAATAATCTATTTTTGCATCCGATTTAGAACAACAACGAACCGTTTGACATTTTAATTGAGACCCAAAATCAATAAAATCGCAAAGAATCGACTTTAAAAAAAAGACAAAACTACAATAACTAACAAAACACAGTCATGAAAAAAATTGAAGCAATTATCCGAAAATCGAAATTTGAGGATGTAAAACAGGCACTGTACGATGCCGGCATCGAATGGTTCTCTTACTGGGACATCACCGGACTAGGAAAATCAACAGAAGACCAGGTTGTCCGCGGCCAAGTATTCAAATCAGGATACATACAACGCCGCATGATATCAATAGTTGTACGTGACCAAAATGCAGAAAAAACAGTCAACGCAGTACTAAATTCAGCATGGACCGGCGAAACTGGCGACGGAAAAGTCTTTGTCTACGATATACAGGAAACTTTCCGCATCCGCACCAAAGAATCAGGGCCAGAGGCACTTTACAACCAAGAATAAAGAAACAGAACTAAAATACAAAAGCAATTAAACATGAAAAAATATATTATATCCCTCGTTGCACTATTTGCACTCTTCAGCACACCTGTCGCGGCACAAACTGCAGCGGCTGCCACTCCCAAAATAGATGCCGGCGATACCGCATGGATGATCGTCGCCACGGCATTTGTATTGTTAATGTCAATTCCCGGACTTGCTCTATTTTATGGCGGTTTGGTTCGCCGCAAAAACGTACTGAACGTATTTATGCAAGTATTTATTCTTGTGGCCGTTATCAGTGTAGAATGGGTAGTCATAGGATATAGCAATGCTTTCGGAAGCAATTCAATTGAATTTCTAAAACCATATATAGGCGGATTCCACTGGGCATTCCTAAACAACATAAACCTGAGTGACTTGAGTCCTTATTTCATCTCTCACTCACAACTTGCAGCCGATGGTACTCAAACCGGAACCATTCCTCACATTGTTTTCATTATGTTCCAATGTATGTTTGCTGTAATTACACCAGCACTTATCGTTGGCGCATTTGCCGAACGAATCAACTTCAAAGGCTTTTTGATATTCTCAATTCTCTGGACCGTATTTATATACAATCCTGTGGCACACTGGGTTTGGGCTTCTGATGGTTGGTTATACAAATTAGGAGCACTCGATTTTGCAGGAGGAACTGTGGTACACGTAAATGCTGGTATTGCAGCCATTGTAACAGCAATTATGCTTGGTAAACGTCGGGACTACAAAGGTCACGCAATACCAGCGCACAACATCACATACGTTGTTATTGGAGCGGGATTACTCTGGGTCGGCTGGTTTGGATTCAATGCTGGTAGCGGACTGGCTGCAGATGGACTGGCAGCTAACGCCCTAATGGTAACTCACATCGCTGCCGCTGCCGCTGCACTTACATGGGCATTGCTCGACTGGATTATTGACAAGCACCCAACTGTGGTAGGCATCAGCACCGGAGCAGTTGGTGGGTTAGTAGCCATCACCCCCGCAGCAGGTTTCGTCGGAGTTCCCGGTGCATTAATTATCGGAATACTGGTTTCATTGGTATGTTTCTGCATGGTAGCTTACGTAAAACCGAAACTCGGATATGATGACTCACTGGATGCATTTGGAGTTCACGGTATTGGTGGTATTTTAGGAGCAATTCTAACAGGAGTTTTGGCAACACCGGCAGTACAAGCAGCCTACAGCGGAGCAATATTCGGGAACTTCCACCAATTATGGATTCAACTGCTGGCAATCGGCACCACAATCATATTCTCTGGAGTAGGCACATTTATACTGTTCAAAATAACCGACAAAATGATTGGAGTTCGCGTTTCCGACAAACATGAAGCTACCGGACTTGACGAATCACAACATGGTGAAACTGCGTACACTAATTTCGATTAATACGTCAAGACTAGAGATTATTCTTTTTTGACTCAAATCATAAAATCATTAGTCAAAAATAAAAAAACAATACAATATTACACATCCAACAATAGGCTATTTTACAACAAAATAGCCTATTGTAACATAGTAAAATACAAAAAAACAAACTAAATAAATACAGTTCAATTTATTCAGGAAGAAAACAGAATAAATTTCATCCATTTTGATTACCTTTGTTTGCGATCGATACTATTATTTAGAAGATACTAGAAATATTATTCCTTATAATTATATCAGATCAAAACAAAACAATACATTAAACTTATAATTTGAATTTAAAATAGAGATTTATATATCGATTCGAATTTAGCACACCTTAGTTTCATTAAATGAAATATTATATAGCGCAAAAACTATCATTTTTATTATTTTTGCATTGTTTTTATTACATTACGTCAGAATAAGGCAGGATAAAAAAAGAATCGACAAAAATTAACCCACAAAAAATAAAATTATGTCATCATTGAGATTTAACGCAGTTGAAGAGGCTTTCAAGAAAAAAGCTCTTGAAGTAACTGCACCTTCACAATTCACTTCGGATTATTACGGAAAGTATGTTTTCAACAGTGCTGCTATGGCAAAATATCTTTCAAAAGATACTTTGAAAGCATTGAAAAATGTAATTACCAAAGGGGCTACATTGGACATTGCGCTTGCAAACCAGATTGCATCAGGAATGAAACTTTGGGCAACTGAATTGGGAGCAACCCATTACACACACTGGTTCCAACCTCTAACTGATGGAACTGCTGAAAAACATGACTCATTTATTGATTACGCCGGAGCTCCGGGAGAAGCTATTATCGAAGATTTCTCAGGAAAACTTCTTGCTCAACAAGAACCTGATGCTTCTTCTTTTCCTAATGGAGGAATCCGTAGTACATTTGAAGCTCGTGGTTATACTGCATGGGATCCATCATCTCCTGCATTCGTAATGGATGACACATTGGTTATTCCTACTATCTTCTTCTCATATACAGGCGAATCTCTTGACTTGAAAGCTCCATTATTGAAAGCTTTGGGTGCAGTTGACAAAGCAGCTACAGCTGTATGTAAAATGTTTGATCCTAGCGTCAAGAAAGTTAACGCTTACTTAGGTTGGGAACAAGAGTATTTCTTGGTTGACGAAGGTTTATATGCAACCCGTCCTGACTTATTATTGACAGGCCGCACTTTGATGGGACACGATTCAGCTAAAAACCAACAATTAGAAGACCACTATTTCGGTGCTGTTCCTAGCCGTGTTGCTGCCTACATGAAAGATATCGAATTTGAAGCATACAAATATGGTATCCCTGCCAAGACCCGTCACAACGAAGTTGCTCCTAACCAATTCGAGCTTGCTCCTATTTATGGCGAATGTAACCTGGCTGTAGACCAAAACTTATTGATGATGTCAATCATGAAAAAAGTTGCACGTCGTCATGGTTTCCGTCTATTATTACACGAAAAACCATTTGCGGGTATCAATGGTTCTGGTAAACACAATAACTGGTCATTAGGAACAGACAAAGGTTTGGTTCTTTATGCTCCGGGAAAAACAGCTGAAGAAAATCTTCAATTTATTACATTTATTGTAACAACTTTGATGGCAGTCCACAAACACAATGCATTATTGAAAGCCTCTATCATGACAGCTCAAAATGCTCACCGTTTGGGCGCTAACGAGGCTCCTCCTGCAATTGTTTCTGCATTCTTAGGAACTCAGCTGACTGCCGTACTTGATGAATTGGAAAACAGCACAAGTGAAAAAGCAATTGTTATTGATGAGAAAAAGAAACTTCACTTAGGTATTCCTCATATTCCTGAAGTATTCCTGGATAATACTGACCGTAACCGTACTTCTCCATTTGCGTTCACAGGAAACCGTTTTGAATTCCGTGCTGTTGGTTCTTCGGCAAACTGTTCTTCAGCTATGGCAGCATTGAATACTGCAGTAGCAGCTCAGTTGGTAGAATTCAAAGCTGAGGTTGATGCTAAAATGGCAACTGGTGCAAGCAAAGAAAAAGCAATTTTTGAAGTGCTTAAATCATACATCAAAGCTTCTAAAGCTATTCGTTTTGACGGAAACGGTTACAGCGAAGAATGGAAAGTTGAAGCTGCTAAACGCGGATTGGATTGCGAAACAAGCGTTCCTAAAATTATCGAAGCTTACACTAGCAAATCAAGCATTGAATTGTTCACCAAAATGGGAGTTCTCAACGAAACTGAATTACACGCACGTAACGAAGTGAAATGGGAAACTTATACTAAGAAAATTCAGATCGAAGCTCGCGTATTAGGAGATTTAGCAATGAACCACATTATCCCTGTGGCGACCCGTTACCAATCACTTTTGTTGGACAACGCATTCAAAACTAAATCTGTATTCGCGGCCGACAAAGCTGAAAAAATTTCTTCAAACGTATTATCATTAATTGAAGAAATCTCTGAACATGTAGCAGTTATCAAAAAGAATGTTGAAGACATGGTTGTTGCACGTAAAGTGGCTAACGTTATTGAGCATGAAGATGCAAAAGCCAATGCATACCATGACAGCGTATTGCCTTATTTTGATGTAATTCGCTACCACATTGACAAACTCGAATTAATTGTCGACAATGAAATGTGGACGTTGCCTAAATACAGAGAATTGTTATTTATCCGATAAATAATTGGTATTTATCCATTTTCAAGATTAAGAATAGTGGGAAAACCTTTTAGGATTTCCCACTATTTTTCCAGAAACAATAAAACAAATTTACACGACGAAACTAGACCTAAAATGCAGTTTATAAGCGTATAAAAATAGAACAAAAGATATGACAACCTCAAAAATAGCAGATGAATATGAGCAGAAGTCGCTCTATTCACCCCAGAATGAGCACGATGCGTGTGGTGTAGGCTTAGTATTAAACCTACATGGAGAAAAATCTCATGAAATTGTTGAAAACGGATTACAGGTCCTTGAAAACATGGTGCATCGTGGAGCCGAAAGTGCCGACAATAAAACCGGTGATGGTGCCGGAATTTTAGTCCAAATACCACATGAGTTTATATTACTACAAGGAATTCCTGTGCCTGCCAAAGGCAAATATGGAACAGGTCTTGTTTTCCTCCCCAAAGATGAGAAAAAAGCAGAACTTTGCTTAAACGTCATCAAAGAACACGTCGAAAAAGAAGGTTTAAATCTTCTTGCTATCCGCAATATTCCTGTCAACAGCGACATACTTGGCGAAATTTCAGCTTCGAATGAACCTACTATCAAACAAATTTTCATTACAGGAGGCAATTCACAACAAGAACTGGAACTTAAGTTATACGTTCTTCGTAAGAAAATTGAAAACGCGCTTCATAAATCTGCTATAGCTAAGGACCGTAGCTTTTACATTGTCAGTCTATCTACTAAACAAATGATCTACAAGGGAATGTTAACTTCGCTTCAATTACGCGAATACTTCCCTGATTTATCCGATAAAAACTTTACCAGTGGGATTGCGCTGGTTCACTCCCGCTTTAGCACCAATACATTCCCTACCTGGGATTTGGCTCAGCCATTCCGCATGTTAGGCCATAATGGTGAAATCAATACTATCCGCGGTAACCGCCAATGGATGGAATCACGTGAAAGTGTATTGAAGTCAGACCAATTGGGCAACCTGCAAGAGCTTTACCCACTATGCCAACCAGGTATGAGCGATAGTGCTACTCTTGATAACGCACTTGAATTCCTGGTTATGTCCGGCAAAAGCCTGCCGCACGCCATGGCTATGCTGGTTCCTGAAAGCTGGAATCAAAAGAATCCTATTTCAGACAGTTTGAGAGCGTTTTACGAATACCATAGTACCTTTATGGAACCATGGGATGGTCCTGCTTGCTTGCTATTCAGCGACGGCCGCTATGCCGGTGGTATGCTCGACAGAAATGGTCTTCGTCCGGCACGTTATCTGGTTACTCACGATGACACCATGGTAATTGCGTCAGAAACCGGAACCATCGAATTTGACCCTGCAAACATTAAAGCCAAAGGCCGTTTGAAACCCGGCAAAATGCTTATGGTTGATACAGAATTAGGTCAGATTTTTTACGACAATGAACTGAAAGAAGGCTTAGCAAAAGCATTTCCATATCGCGATTGGCTAAAACAAAATTGCATCAACCTCGACGATATCTCTTCGGGACGCAGTGTAAAGAATGATCTGAACAACTATCAGACACTACTTAATGCTTTCGGTTATTCGAAAGAAGATTTGGAACGATTGATTCTTCCAATGGCGAATGATGGCTACGAACCAACTTCTTCAATGGGTAACGACGTTGCCTTGTCGGTATTCTCGGACAAACCACAACGTTTATTCAATTATTTCCGTCAGCAATTTGCGCAGGTAACCAATCCGCCTATCGACCCGATTCGTGAAGAATTGGTTATGTCATTAACCGGTTATATTGGGTCTGTACACCAAAACCTGTTGGAGCCGGCTCACGACATTTGCAAAATGGTTAAACTGAAAAGTCCGGTTATCACCAACTCGCAGTTCGACATTTTGATGAATCTGAATTATAAAGGATTCTACACAATTTCATTACCAATGCTTTTTGACCCTAAAACAGGAGCAACGGGGCTTGAAAAAGCCATTCAGGAGCTTTGTTTGTCGGTAGAAAAAGCGGTGGATGATGGTAAAAACTATATCGTACTGAGCGACCGTGGCGTTGATGAAAATCATGCTCCGATACCTTCTTTGCTTGCTGTTTCGGCTGTTCACTTATACTTAGTTCAAAAGAGAAAGAGAATGCAAATCGATATCGTGGTTGAATCAGCCGAACCACGCGAAGTAATGCATTTCGCACTTCTTTTCGGATTTGGAGCCAACGCTATTAATCCTTACATGGTGTTTGCAATCATCAGCGACAGAATTAAGTCCGGTGATATTCAAATGGACATGGATACAGCTAAGAAACATTACATTAAAGCTGTCAACAAAGGTTTGTTGAAAGTTTTGTCGAAAATGGGTAACTCTACGTTGCGCAGTTATCGTGGTGCACACATTTTTGAAGCCATTGGTATTTCGTCAAAACTGTTGGAAAAATACTTTACCGGAATCACTTCCGCTATTCAGGGAATTGACATTGAAGATGTGGCCAACGAAGTATTGAAACCACACCGCGAAGCATTTTTCCCTGCCGAAGGTAGCGATACAACCCAACTTAAAAACCTGGGCCAGTATGCTTATCGTCGCGACGGAGAAGAACATGCCTGGAACCCGGAAACTATTGCCCGTTTGCAAATAGCGACAAGGACAAACAGCTACGATAAATATAAAGAATACGTACAAGCGGTAGATGGCAAAGCAACGCCCATCTTTATCCGCGACCTAATGGATTACAAACGCAATCCAATTGATATAAACGAAGTAGAACCGGTTGAAAGCATCACCAAACGTTTCGTTACAGGTGCCATGTCTTACGGTTCAATAAGCCGCGAAGCCCACGAAGCTATGGCTATGGCCATGAACTTAATTGGCGGACGCAGCAACACCGGTGAAGGTGGTGAAGATCCTGAACGTTACAAAAAACGTGAAGATGGTTTGAGCACCCGCAGTGCAATCAAACAGGTGGCTTCAGGACGTTTCGGTGTAACTGCCGAATATCTGGTTAATGCTGACGAAATTCAGATTAAAATTGCCCAGGGAGCTAAACCGGGAGAAGGCGGACAATTACCGGGTCATAAGGTAGACAAGATCATCGCAAAAACCCGTCACTCAATTCCGGGTATTTCATTGATTTCGCCTCCACCCCACCACGATATTTATTCTATCGAAGATTTAGCACAGCTGATTTACGATTTGAAAAACATCAATCCAACTGCAACTATTAGTGTCAAGCTAGTTTCTGAAACCGGGGTAGGAACGATTGCTGCCGGTGTGGCCAAAGCAAAAGCCGACTTAATCTTAATCAGTGGAGCTGAAGGTGGAACAGGTGCAAGCCCGTCAAGTTCTATCAAACATGCCGGTCTTCCAATGGAAATCGGTTTGGCTGAAACGCAACAAACATTGGTGTTGAATAATTTGCGTGGACAAATCAAGTTACAAGCCGATGGCCAATTGAAAACCGGCCGCGATATAATTATTGCCGCCCTGCTTGGAGCCGAAGAATATGGTTTTGCAACCAGCGCCTTGTTGATTTTAGGTTGTGTCATGATGCGTAAATGCCACTTAAACACTTGTCCGGTTGGTGTGGCCACCCAGGACGAAGTATTGCGTAAGCATTTTACAGGAAAACATGAATATCTGGTAAACTTCTTCCACTTCATTGCCCAGGATGTTCGTGAACATCTTGCCCAAATGGGCTTCCGCAACATGGATGAAATTATCGGACATGCCGAATTGCTTGAACGGAAAACCATCGAAGGTCCTTCTAAAGTAAGTAAGATTGACTTGACTAAGATTATGTTTGTTCCAACAAATGGACAAAATGCCCTTCGTCATGTAAAAGCTCAGGATCACAAAATAGACAATGTACTGGATCGTGAATTGATCAAAAAATCACTTCCTGCGCTTGACTTGTGCATGCCTATCCAGATTAAGTCTAAAATCAAAAATACCGACCGGACAGTGGGTGCAATGCTTTCGGGCGAAATTGCCAAACGTTACGGACAAACCGGACTACCGGAAGATACTATTAAAGCATACTTCCATGGTTCAGCCGGCCAGAGTTTCGGTGCATTCCTTAGCAAAGGCGTTTACTTCGAACTGAATGGTGAAGCCAATGACTACGTCGGCAAAGGTCTTTCGGGAGGCAAGATTGTGGTGAAAGCACCCAAAGAAAGTACTTTCAAACCAGAAGAAAACATTATTGCCGGTAATACCATTCTATATGGTGCTACATCCGGGGAAGTTTATATAAACGGTGTGGTAGGCGAACGTTTCTGCGTACGTAACTCAGGAGCAATTGCCGTAGTAGAAGGTGCCGGCGACCACTGTTGCGAATACATGACCGGTGGACGCACAGTCGTTCTAGGCCAAACCGGACGTAACTTTGCAGCCGGTATGAGTGGCGGTGTGGCTTATGTGCTCGACGAGAAAGGTGATTTCGACTTCTTCTGTAACATGGAAATGGTGGAACTTTCGCTAATCGAGGACAGCATGGACAGCAAGGAAGTTCAAGGATTAATTGCCAACCACCTGAAATATACCGGAAGTACCCGTGCAAAACAAATCCTGGACAACTGGAGTTCTTACGTTGACAAGTTCAAAAAGATCGTTCCAATTGAATACAAGAAAGTATTGCAAGAAGAAAAAATGGAAGCTATCAACAAGAAAATTGCTCAAGTTGAACGAGATTATTAAACCCCTAACCCCTAAAAGGGGAATGATTAGTAGCTTAATCTACCAATCAGACAGGAGTAGACAATAAAGACTAAATAAATTATAAAGACACCGCTCTTTCTCCCCTCTCTTCCAGGAGAGGGGGTTGGGGTGAGGTTACAATAAAAAACATCATGGGAAATCCTAAAGCATTTATAAATATACCCCGCAAAAACGCCGGTTACCGTCCCGTAAACGAACGGATCTACGACTTCGGGGAAGTTGAACAGACATTAAATCGCGAAGACCGGAAACTTCAGGCTTCACGATGCATGGATTGTGGTATTCCATTTTGCCATTGGGCATGCCCGCTTGGCAATAAAATGCCCGAATGGCAAGATTTAATTTACAAAGGACAATGGAAAGAAGGCGTGGAAGTGCTTCACGAAACGAACAACTTCCCTGACTTCACAGGCCGTATCTGCCCTGCCCCTTGCGAAAAATCCTGCGTATTGGCGTTGCACGACGCACCGGTGACTATCCGCGAAAACGAAGCTGCCGTGACCGAAGTGGCATTTATCGAAGGAATGATTAAAGCCCGTCCGCCTAAAACGCGTACAGGCAAAAAGATTGCAGTGATTGGTTCGGGACCTGCCGGCCTGGCTGCTGCCCAACAATTGAACCGCAAGGGCCATACTGTTACCATTTTCGAAAAAGACAATGGATTAGGCGGACTGTTGCGTTATGGTATTCCAAACTTCAAATTGAACAAGAATATCATCGACCGCCGGTTGGCATTGCTAGCTGAAGAAGGGATTGTATTCAAACCAAACACCGAAGTGGGGAAAGATATACCCGGCAAAGAAATCATGAAAAACTTTGATGCTGTATGTATTGCCGTTGGTGCCGGACACCCACGCGATATAAACCCTGAAGGCCGCGACCTGAAAGGCATCTATTTTGCCATGGAGTTCCTGAGCCAACAAAACCAGCTTATTATGGGCGAGAGCGTGGATGAAAACAACCTGATCTCAGCCAAAGATAAACATGTGCTGGTAATTGGTGGTGGCGATACCGGTTCCGACTGTGTAGGAACTTCCATCCGCCAGGGAGCCGTAAAAGTAACGCAGATTGAGATTATGCCTCAACCTCCTGTGGACAAAAACCCGGATACCCCTTGGCCATTTTATCCAAACATCCTCAAAACTTCAAGCTCGCACCAGGAAGGTTGCGTACGTAAATGGGCGCTGAACACCAACAAATTTGTTGGAAAGAAAGGCCAACTTACCGAAGTGCACGTGGAAGAAGTGGAATGGACAAAAGACGAAAGCGGACGTTGGAGCATGAAAGCAACCGGTAAAACCGATGTTATCAAGGCCGACCTGGTATTTCTGGCACTTGGGTTTATCCACCCGGTTCATGAAGGCTTGCTGACAGAACTTGGTGTTGAGTTCGACGGACGTGGCAATGTGGCTGTTGATAAAACAAGCCAGAGCAACGTGAAAAAAGTATTTGCAACGGGCGATGCCGCCATGGGTGCAAGTCTTGTAGTACGTGCCATTGCTTCCGGACGTAAAGTGGCCGAAGACATTCATAATTCTTTGTAACCAGCCGACGGAAAACAGAAATATTATTTATTTTAGAAAGTTTCATGAGAAAATTGCTCTTAAAACGGCAATTTATAACCAATTTGAAACTTCAGAATAGAAATAACTGTCCAAAAAACAAAAAAATAAAACAAAAACTACTTACAAGTTATCGGTAAAGACGAGTTAATGACTTATCTTTGCAGATAACTTGTAACTCGTAATAAAAAACATAGTATGTGTGGAATTGTATGTGCATTTGATATAAAACAGCAGGCTCAGGCTTTGCGGCCACAAGTCTTGAGAATGTCTAAACGTATACGGCATCGTGGGCCGGATTGGTCGGGAGTGTATTCCGATGATAAAGCCATCCTGGCACACGAACGCCTTTCGATTGTGGATCCCGAATCGGGCAAGCAACCTCTGTTGAGTAAAGATGGAAAGTTGGTGCTGGCTGTAAACGGTGAAATCTATAATCATCAGGAAATAAGAAAACAATTTGAAGGCAAATATGAATTTCTGACCAAATCCGATTGCGAGGTTATTCTGGCATTGTACCGCGAAAAAGGTCCTAACTTTATGGAAGACCTGAACGGTATCTTCGCATTTGCGCTTTACGATATTGAAAAAGATGTATTCATGGTTGGCCGTGACCACATCGGAATTATTCCGCTCTACCAGGGCTGGGACGCAGAAGGAACTTACTATGTGGCTTCCGAATTAAAAGCGCTGGAAGGTTATTGCCCCAAGATTGAAGAATTCCTTCCGGGACAATACTACTACAGCCCGGATGGCAAGGCAACCCAATGGTACAGCCGCGACTGGCAAAATTTTGACGCAGTAAAAGATAATGAATCGAGCATTGAACAATTGCACGATGCATTGGAAGCTGCCGTTGAACGCCAATTGATGGCCGATGTTCCTTACGGGGTACTACTATCGGGAGGCTTGGATTCATCAATTATTTCGGCTGTAGCTAAAAAAATTGCAGCTAAACAATCTTCAAGTGCCGGCGCTGCGTGGGGAAATCAACTCCACTCGTTTGCCGTTGGTTTAGTTGGTTCGCCCGACCTGGCTGCTGCCCGCAAGGTAGCCGACCATATCGGAACCATCCACCACGAAATACATTTCACCGTGCAGGAAGGGCTCGATGCTATCCGCGACGTGATTTACCACATAGAAACATACGACGTTACTACCATCCGTGCCAGTACCCCGATGTATTTGCTGGCCCGTGTCATCAAATCAATGGGTGTAAAAATGGTACTTTCGGGCGAAGGGGCCGACGAGATTTTCGGCGGATACCTGTATTTCCACAAAGCGCCAAATGCCGAAGAATTCCACAAGGAAACCGTTCGCAAAATTGATAAACTTCACTTGTACGACTGCTTGCGTGCCAACAAATCGTTGTGCTCGTGGGGTGTAGAAGGACGCGTTCCATTCCTGGACAAAGAATTTATCGATATTGCCATGCGCCTGAATCCAAAAGACAAAATGGCCGGAAACGGAAAAATGGAAAAATGGATTTTGCGTAAAGCATTTGAAAACTACTTGCCCGAAAGTGTTGCCTGGCGTCAGAAAGAACAATTCTCGGACGGCGTGGGCTACAACTGGATTGACACATTGCGTGCCATGACTACCGAATTGGTAACGGACGAGCAAATGGCTAAGGTGAACGAAACGTACCCAATCAATCCGCCAATGAACAAGGAAGAGTACTATTACCGTACCATCTTTACCGATTTCTTCCCTTCAGAAGCAGCGTCGTTGTGCGTTCCGTCGGTTCCGTCGGTGGCTTGCAGCACGCCTATTGCGTTGGAATGGGACGAAGCATTCAAAAACCTGAACGATCCTTCAGGCCGCTCGGTAAAAAGCGTTCACGAAGACGGATACAAATAAATAATGCATAATTCATAATGCATAATTATTATAAAGGCTGATCTGAATTACTCAGGTCAGCCTTTATTATTTTCCGGTAGCGGGTTGACGAGTGCGAAAACAACTCCACGGCTGTACAAGCCGCCACACCAACTGTACGCACGGCCAAGTCATCTGTACAACCAGCCATATCAACTGCACATACGGTCAAGTCGTCTGTACAACCAGCCACGTCATCTGTACACACGGACAAGTCGTCTGTACAACTAGCCACGTCATCTATACACACGGTCAAGTCGTCTGTACAACCAGACACATCAGCTGTACACACGGACACGTCGTCTGTACAAACAGTCACATCAGCTGTATACACAGCCACGTTGTCTGTACAACCAGACACATCATCTATACACACAGCCATGTCGTCTGTACAACCAGACACATCAACTGTATAACCAACCGCACCATCTATACACACGGCCATGTCATCTGTACAACCAGCCACATCAGCTATACACACGGTCAAGTCCTCTGTACAACCAGCCGCGTCATCTGAACAAGCCACCTCGTCAACTGTACAACACCGGTCGCTATCTGTAGAGACCGCCTGCATATTTTACAAAAAAATCGGATAAACAAACAATACCGGCCAACCCCTGAAAAATGTGTTTTATATAAATTGCCTAAATGCCCGAAAATACTTAGTTTGCTGCATGCCCCACTTAAGTGCACTTACAAACAAATGAATATAATTTATTTTAGTATAAAAATAATTCAAGAAACTATTGACTATTTAAATAATTAATTCTACTTTTGATAAATTTTTAATAATAACCTCAAATTTTATTTTTATGACAGATCTACAAAATGAGAATCTGGCCTCGTTGAAAACAATAGTCAACGTGGCTGACAGCAACCCGATAGAAGTTGCACTTGTACCCGCTTTTGCGAAAGAAATTACCGTGATAAAGGGAGTTATCGTTGAAATCGATTCACTCGCTGTCCAACAGTCGAAGAACATTACGGGAATCACTAATAACAAAAACGATATGTTAGAGGATACCGCTAACTACGTAATTGAAGTATCGGGAGCTGTTCGGGCTTATGCAGCCAGCCAGGGTGATAAAATCTTGCAGGCAAGATTGAAATACGGTCCGAACCGGGTGCATCATCTGAATCAGGCACAAATTATCGAAGCAGCTGCAGTAGTGCTGGAAGAAGCCGGAAAACTCTCAGAACAAACATTGAGCGAACAAGGCATTACGAAAGCCGAAATGGAGTCATTTACCACCGTGTACAACAGCCTAAGTGGAGTGACTACGAACAAACGCGAAGCTGTAATTGAACATAGCAATTACACCGACCGCATTGCCAACCTGTTTGCACAAGCTGCCGACATCAAGAAACACAAACTCGAACCCCTTTCTCTGCAATTCCAACGCAAAGCACCGGAGTTCTACCTAAAATATAAGGCTGCCGCCGACGTAATCCGCCATCGCACCGCTAAGAAAACGGCTACCCAACCGGAGGCTAAAGCATAAACCGGGATGGTGGAATTCCGATTCCACCATCCATTGGGCGAGTTGGAACTCACCCATCCCTGAAAACAATTTTAGTCGGAGTCCGATTAATGATCGGCTCCGGCTATTTTTATTAGAAAACAAATATAATCACCGCTGGCGCAACACTGCCTATAAAGTAGAAATATGTGTGACTCAATTACACATATATTGATGTTAGGTGGCATTTTAGAAAAAAAAGACAGACAGAATGAATAAAGACAATTTAATCGTAATCAAAGGAGGTTCACACAGCGACATAAAAAAAGCGTTGCAACAGTGGATTGAACTTTATTCAGACGATTTAGAAACAGACATAAAATTTGAACTATACAAGACAGGACAAGAAAATCATTTAATTGTTGCAGACAAAAGACTAAATAATGAAAAATTCAACTTCTTAGTAAACTACTTGCGTTATCCGGAAGATGTTGAATATAAAATTAGTATTGAAGGCTACACGACAGCAAAGAAAGAAAAACTATATCCTGAAAACATACAGAACAAAAGGCTTCTAATCTACATGTCTGAAAGCGACAAAGAATTCGACAATGTTTTTGTAACAACAGAAGATAACGAAACATATAAGGTTGACTTTGGTGGAAAAATTACGAGAATAATTGAATCAAAGACATTTAAAATTCCTGACATTGATTTTGATTCGCTTTCGCGACCTGAAAAAATAACTTTTAATAAAACTGAGATAGAAGATTTAAAAAAGGAAAAGTCTATAAAAGGTATTGAAAAAAGATTTAAGATAATTCTGTTTATCATAATCGCACTAACAATTATTAATGCTTTGTCACTTTTTGTAATTGAGAATTTTTACATTGAGACTGTCACTTCATTTTTTCTAAGTTTTGGAATTGGTGGTTGGCTTTTGGGAGATTACGAGATTCTACAAATAAAGAAATACTATAATTTTAATTTTCTCATTGCTATTGGTATATTTTGTTACGGAATTCTAATTAGACATTTGATACCATTTGATAATTATATTAGCAAGTTTGGCTTTCTTTTTCCACTGGCATTACTGATAATCCAAAAACCATTGAGGTTGGTTTACATACGAAAATTCAACAAAGAACCTATTGTTGAGAAAGAAGCTCCGATATTTTGGGATGGGATTTATTCATTTATACTATTTATCTCAACAATAGCGATAATCTTTGTATTTAGAGATGTTATGAAATAAAAAAAAACGACCCCCTAACGCCTCGTATGTTTGCAGCAAGTTTAGAAAAACGTAAAACTAACAAATTATCAATCATTTTGAAAGATGAGTAAAAAAATAAGATTAATCATATTTCAATTGTTCTTAATGTCGGTTATAGGATTTTGGTTCTATATGGCGGCTCTTTGTGCCATTAGAAGCTCAATAGATTATAACAATTTGATTCATGTAAAAGGGATTGTAAAAGGATTTAGACATATAACACATTATGAATTACCTGGTAGCTTTGAAAGAAAAAAAAGAGAACTAGATGTTATTGCTTTTAAAGTAGTTGGATTTGATGATGAATTCGGAATTACTGAAAGAGATGATAATTATTCATCTGTAAGAGATATTTTGAATTACTCGGATTCTAATACAATTGATCTGTATTATGACCCAAAAGACCAGCGGATTGAGGATGGAATTACTCTTCATATCTTTGAATTGACGATTGATGATTCAATAATTGAGACACTAAAGGACACAAGAAACAGTGAAAGAAAAGGAATTTTAATATTTGGATTAATAGGATTGTTTTTTCTTGCTTTAGATATTTATGCATTAAATGAACTTAAAAAGAAGGCCTCCGCTGGTGCAGATTTATAACCCGTCCTCAGGGATATGCAATAAACATTAAATGAGCAAAGTTGGCAGCATGGTCGGCGTCTTCGGATTTGTAATCCGAATATACTAATAGACTAATAACCCGAAGAATACAAGAACTTGGATTGCAAATCCCAGTGACAGCCGGGAGTTTTTATGCGTATAGTGAGTATATCCGGTGGATCGGGGGAATGCAAGATTCTTTACACCCAAACCAACAATATAAAAAACGATAAAAAAAACATGAAAAGAACGACATTAATTTTGCTTACTTTCTTTATATCATTAACTATCCTTGGGCAAAACATTACTGGTCAATGGAACGGACTTTTAAAATTACAAGGAGTTCAATTAAGGATTGTATTCAAGATAAACAAAACAGACAATGGGTTTAGCTCTACATTGGATAGTCCAAACCAAGGAGCATATGGGATTCCCGTAGCTAATACAAGTTTTGAAAATTCTATTCTAAAACTGACGGCAACCGATATCGGTGCTGAATATGAAGGCATTTTAATACAAAATGATAGTATTCATGGAAATTTCAGACAAGCCGGGCAATCTTTTCCTCTGAATTTATACAGACAAAAAAATGAAAAAGAAAACACCATAATAGTATCAGAAAACAAAGACCCAAATTCTGTCGAAGAGCAAATTATTTTACCAACCAAAACAGGAAAAATATATGGAACACTGACAACCCCAAAATCATTCAACAAAGGACCATTGGTATTAATCATTGCAGGATCGGGTCCAACAGACAGAGATTGTAATAATCCAATGCTGAAATGTGATGCATATAAAATACTCGCATATAAACTTGCCGAAAATAAAATTGCTTCGTTACGATACGACAAAAGAGGAATAGCAGAAAGCCAAGCAGCAGGAAAAAATGAAACAGAGCTACGGTTTGATGATTATGTGAATGATGCAAAAGGGTGGATACAATTGATAAAACAAGAAAAACGCTTTTCAAAAGTTATTGTATTGGGACATAGCGAAGGTTCTTTAATTGGAATGATAGCATCATCAACAACAGATATAGATAAGTTTATTTCTATTGCAGGTGCAGGACAATCAGCAGATAAAATAATTAAAGAACAATTGAGTACTCAACCTAAAGAAATCCAAGAATTATCATACACCATTATTGACAGTTTAGTAAAAGGGAAAACAACCGACAATGTGAATCCAATGCTTGAATCTCTTTTCAGAACAAGCGTTCAGCCATATATGATTTCGTGGTTTAAGTATTACCCGCAGATTGAAATTAAAAAATTAAATATTCCAATCCTCATCATTCAAGGCACTAATGATATTCAAATACCTGTTGATAACGCTAAACGACTTTCAGAGTCAAACCCAAAATCACAATTGATTTTGATAGAAAAAATGAATCATATTTTTAGAATCGTAGAGGGGGATAAACAAGCAAATATTGCAACATATAACGATCCCTCTTTACCATTATCATCTGAACTCGTAAAAGATATTACGAGTTTTATACTTGAGAAATAGAATATAAGTAATTTAAGTATAGCTCTGTTCAGCATAGCGTATAAATGTTCGGCGTAATATTCATTTTGCTTTTTAGTAATCAATTTTAATTTTATCCTGTTATGCAAAACAAAAACCAACCGGCAGGTTTAGTCTGTCCCCACTATAATTCCTTTGTCGAAGTTAGCATTCAAGCATTATTGTCACAAGCATCTATTCAGTGCCCCTTTTGCATGACCACAATCAGTCTGGATAGAAATAAATCAAAAGAAGCTCTTGACTTGCTGCAAAAAATTAATGGTGCTGTCGATAATTTAGAAGTTACGACGGATTGAACATACCCTGTTCAACGGAATCTGGAAACAACGCCCAAACGAGGGAAGATATATCCCGGTGCGCTGCACCTCTTCTGTTTTTTTCATAACTTTATCTACAAAGATTTCGGTGCGCTGCACCTTATTGGATAAAAACACAAAGGGACAGCGTCCCGGGATATTGGTAGAAAATAGCAACGTGTACAACCCGGAGGTGCAGCGCACCGGGATATTTCATTTTTAGCCCCTTGGGACATCAATGCACATTAAAAACGCAGGCTGATTTGAATAATTCAAATCAGCCTGTATATATTTTATATGTCTAGAGAAGACTACTTGTGTAACTTGGCTCTCATGGTATCCCAAACAAAATATCCGATAACGGCTCCGTACATAACCAAGGCCAGCCATTCGGCACCGGCACTTTCAACCCATTGCTCGTTCATCAGATTAATACCTCCAAAACGCAAGGCAGCGCTCACCACGCCCATCAAAGCTCCCCCGGCAATAAACCCGGAAGCGAGCAACGTTCCTTTTTCCTGACGGGCCGTATTGAGGGCTGCGTCTTTGCTGCGGGTAGACACATACCAGCTGATGGCGCCACCCACCAACAGCGGCGTGTTCAGTTCGAGCGGAATAAACATGCCCAGTGCAAAAGCCAGCGCCGGAACTCCAAAATAAGTCAGCACCAACGAAATCACCGCCCCGATAGCATACAAATACCACGGCGCTCCCACTCCCGACATCAGGGGCTCGATAACCGCCGCCATGGCATTGGCCTGTGGAGCCACCAATGCGCCATCGCCTGTAAACCCGTAGGTTTTATTGAGAATCATAATCACTCCACCTACCGTAGCAGCCGACACCAGCGTTCCCAGGAACTTCCAGGTTTCTTGCTTGGCAGGCGTTGTGCCTATCCAGTAACCAATCTTCAAGTCGGTAACAAAACCGCCAGCCATAGACAACGCGGTACAAACCACGCCCCCGATAACCAGGGCAGCCACCATGCCTTCGGTGCCTTTCAGCCCTACCGCCACCATAACCACCGAAGCCAGGATAAGCGTCATAAGCGTCATGCCCGAAACCGGGTTGGTTCCTACAATGGCAATGGCATTAGCCGCAACAGTAGTAAACAAGAATGCAATCACTGCCACAACAACAATACCGACAACTGCGTGCAAGAGGTTAGTCACCACGCCAAAATAGAAAAAGATAAAGGTGGCAATCAGAGCCAGGACAACCCCGATAACAATTATTTTCATGGAAATATCGCGTTGGGTACGTTTCACCTCGGCGCTTACTTCGTGACCCTTGCCTTTAAATTCTTTTGACGCTAGTCCAATAGCGCTTTTAATAATGCTGCGCGATTTGAAAATGCCGATAATACCGGCCATGGCAATACCGCCAATCCCGATATGACGGGCAAATGTTTTGAAAATCACTTCCGGCGAAACCGACGACAGCAGGCCGCCCGTATAACCCGGATTCAGGATATGAATATAATCCACCGGCAAATGAGGCATAATCGGAACAATCACGAACCACACCAAAGCCGAACCGGCACAGATAATGGCTGCATATTTCAGCCCCACGATATAACCCAACCCAAGCACCGCAGCACCCACATTGACTTTAAAAACAACCTTGGCCTTATCAGCCAGCGCATGCCCGTAAGGCAAAACGCGCGACGTAAATGTTTCGGCCCAGCTCCCGAAGGTAGCAATCACAAAGTCGAACAAACCTCCAATGACACCGGCCATAATCAACGGTTTCGCCTGGTCGCCGCCTTTTTCGCCCGACACCAGCACCTGCGTGGTGGCAGTGGCTTCGGGGAAAGGATATTTTCCGTGCATGTCGGATACAAAATACTTGCGGAAAGGAATCAGGAACAGAATGCCCAACACACCACCCAGCAACGAACTCAGGAATACCTGCAGGAAGCTTACGGTAATGCCCGGATATTTAGCCTGCAAAATATACAAAGCCGGCAAAGTAAAAATAGCACCGGCCACAATAACTCCCGAACTGGCACCTATCGATTGAATAATTACATTTTCGCCCAATGCATTCTTACGCTTCGAAGCGCTGGAAAGCCCTACTGCAATAATGGCAATCGGGATAGCCGCTTCAAACACCTGCCCCACCTTCAGCCCCAGGTATGCGGCAGCGGCAGAAAAAAGGACTGCCATAAACAGCCCCCATAAAACAGAACGGACATTAACCTCGGGATAATTTTTATCGGGAGAAAGCAGTGGTTTATACTCTTCTCCATCTTTTAATTCACGTGATGCATTTTCGGGTAATCCTGTAATTTTATCTTCTTCCATACTTACTAATTTTGCTAATTATTTCGAGTTTATCTAATTTATCTTTTGTTGTTGTAAATGGCAATTGATTGGATGATTGGTCAACGGACTACAAACCCATCACCACATCATCACAGCACCGTATCATCTATGCACTTCGGGCATTTTTTATCAGGATATTTTTCAGGATCAAAACAAAGTACTTCAAATCGGTAATAAAAACACCTTTTGTTTCGCACGATACCAGATATTTCATTTCCGATTGTTGTATCTCATCCAGGGTTTGAGGCATATCGGCATAAAAGGGAGGTAATAAGCCCGGTTTATATTTAACGCGTTTTTCCTGCAATTCTTTACTATATAAGCTAAAGTATTGATTGCTCAACGGCCGGACTCCAACCAACTTCATCTCGCCGCTAAGCAAATTAATAAACATGGGCAGTTCATCAATCCAATATTTGCGCATAAAATAGCCCAGTGTAGTAACCCGGATATCTTTATAAAATTTACCTCCGTTACCCAGCTTATTCCGGTCGTAAATATAGCTCTGAAGATATTCCGAGAAAGGATGCATGGTACGCATTTTATACACCTGGATTAATTCGCCATCCTGCCCGTGGCGGCGCAAGCGGATTAAAGGTCCATAAATTCTTTTTTGTATGGTCTCCGGCTCCTTAACCCGTTGTGCTATGATATAAGTCAGCTGGCATACCTTTTTCTCCGTGACAACCTTAAAACCGGAACAATACAACCGCCCGAGAACCTCCGCTTTCGAGAAAATACGGTTATTCCCACCAGTAATAAAATAGTAAAAACGTCTTGTTATTATTATTTTAGGCATCACCCTTTTAAACATGTAATCAAAGGAATAAACAATTCGGTTTATCCCTTTGGGTGTTTTTTTTAATATCCGTTTTTTGCGGGTACTTTTCGATTCAAAACAACAAACAAAAAGGCCATTATCCGGAAGTTTTTCGTTGATAATCGTAATTTTCTTATTGATCTTCCTCATATTATTCAGCCTTTCCAACTGAACAATAGTAGAATACTGGTAGTTGGGGCACATTCTCAGGTTAGCCACATCGTTATTGACAAAAACCAATGTATTGGTGCTTTTCAGATCAACATGATTCTCCAAAAATTTGAGCACTCCAATGGATGAATGCGAACGTATGGTAGATTGCAACTTGATATAACTTTGCTCATCCAGCTCATCGGCTGGCTTGGCCGTCGCATTTACACGCTCTTTGGCCGGTTTCAGGCTTATTTCATTATAATCAACGGCCAGTTTATAAGCATAGTAAAAGGAAAGAAACAGATAATTTACCAGGAAGGTCAGCAAAATGGTGGTCAGTAGCACATAGCCCGAATATAGTTTAAAGAAATTATGGATCAACCCCATAAAAATCAGAAAAACGACTAATGACACATAAAACAAACGAAGCGTTATCTGATAAAATTGCTGTCTTTTTAAAGGTTTGTATCGTTGTACAAAATACGACAACACAATCCAGGAAAGAATATAGAAAGCGGAAGGCCAGGAGTACTTGCTGAAAGGAGAGTTTGTTGTAAGCGGAAACCAATCCAATACAACATACAAAGTCAAAGCAAGTATCAGAAGATCAATAAATAAATATAAATATGCCGGCTTGTAAAATCCTTTCATTTCAAAAAATATATTTTCGCAAATATAGCATAAATATACACAAAAACCATTACTTATTCTAAACAGATTTCTACAAATTTGAGAGCTATAAACAGATCATTTTCAACCCAACTGTATTTTTTAATAATCGCTCTTATTTAGCACAATAAATTTCTTTACACTATTCTTGATTTTCTGCTTCAGCAATTCGACATACCACTCCACCGAGTTGTCTGTCCAACGTTGGGGATGAGTGGTTATCATAACGGTAGTCTGCCCATTGGTTGTTTTCAACCAGTTCATTACATCAAAAGTGGTATGTATCTTCCGGTTTGTATTCCTGGCAAGATTCTTCACAGATTCTTCCTGCTTGCTCCCTTTGTTTGACCATTTTGAATCAGAATTCAAATGCTGATTTTTTATCACCAACACTTTATCCCTCACATTATATTTATCTCCATCCCACATCCGGGCAGTATCGGTCAGATAAACCAGATTCTCAACCAGAGCAGATTCGCTATTAAGCAAATCAAAATAAGGCTCGCCCACCACCCCGAAGTCCCGGTAACTATGGGTGTTCCAAAGATCGCGGTTATCCCATTTGGAAGCCGGGCTGCCATGCATGCATATCGTTCGAACCGGATAGAATTGCCGAAAATAATCCAGTTGCTGCTCAAAGTGTGCTATTGCTTGTTCCTGATTACCGCCAAACAACGACAAATCCTCGTAATGATACCCTATTTCGTGACCCAACTCCGCAATTTGGGTTATGATGGACGGTATATTGCTTTGCGGAACAACCCGGAAATAATACGATGCACGAATTCCCATTTCAGCTTCAATCTTTGCTGTAATTAAAGAATTTTTAGCCACCAAATCAACATCATGGCGCAATATCAAACATCGTCCCTGAGTTTTCTTATCACACCAATCCTCAAAAGTGGAAATAGTATAACCGGCCTGCACAATGGCAAGTAATAATTGACGATAAGCTGAAAAAGTAAAATCCTTTAGCATACGAATCGATATTGTTATAACTGTTAGCCTTAATTATATCAAGTCATCAATCATCTTTACAATTCTTTCGGCAGTGTGTCCATCCCAATATTTGGGTGTCACCCCGTGCTTACCTTTTCCATCGATAATCAGTTGCACCTCCGAAACTATTTCATCCATTTTGATCAGCTTATTACTTCCCTCCCACACTGTTACCGGACGTTCGGTGTTTGGACGAACAGTCAAACATGGAATATTCAAAAATGTTGTTTCTTCCTGAATTCCACCCGAATCCGTTAATGCGAAAGCAGACCGGCTAACCAAGTGAATAAACTGCAAATAGCCCAATGGTTCAATAAAAAACAGCTTTGGATATTTATCAATATCGGGCTGCAAACCAAATTGAAGTATATTTTTATAGGTCCGTGGATGAACCGGGAAAACTAATGGAATTTGTTCTGATATTTCGCCCCACAGGTTAACCAGTTTCGTCAAGCTTTCCTTATCATCCACGTTGCCCGGGCGATGGAAAGTCAATGCGCCGTATTGTCCCTCTTTGAAGTCAACTCCAAGCTGTATCACTTTTTCCCTGTTCAACAGTTTAAAACTTAACTCTGTGTTCCGGGCTTTGGGAAGCTGGGCAACAAGCGAATCGATCATCAGGTTCCCTAACATGTGAATCTTATCAACACCAATTCCTTCCCGTAACAGGTTTTCATCTGCATCAGCGCTGGTTGTCACAAACACATCGCTGATAGCATCTGTCACCAACCGGTTTATTTCCTCCGGCATCGTCCGGTCATTGCTTCGCAAGCCGGCTTCGTAATGGATTGTCTTAATTCCCATTTTAGATGCCACCAATGTACAAGCTGCTGTACTATTAACATCGCCAACCACCAACACAAAATCAGGTTTTTCTTTCAGGCAAACCTGCTCAAAACCCTCCATGATACGGGCTGTTTGCACGGCGTGGCTTGCCGACCCAACTTCCAGGTTTATATCGGGTGCAGGAATGTTCAGCTCATCAAAAAACTGACCGGACATCTTCACATCATAGTGTTGACCCGTGTGAACCAAAATTGGTTTTATGCCCGGATGATCTTTTAGAGCATGCATCAATGGAGCAATTTTCATGAAATTGGGTCGCGCACCGGCAACGAGTATTAGCTTTTTCATTAATATTTCAAGTATAAACTATGTGAGTAAAACTGTGCAAATCTTGTATCGAAGAAACAAGTTGCATGTTATTTAAATCTATTTTGATATTCCGAATCCTGTTTCATTATCTTAGCACTCTTAGGGTGATTCTCAATAAACCAGGTCAGAAAGTTTGCATAATTAATTTTTTCAGCGAGCATTTTTTTTCTACGTTCCTGAAATATCCCTGTTCTATCAGGCATCATGATCAATTCGGAAATAATAGCATATAAGCCCTGTACATCGTTGGTTTTTATCCCATAACCCAACTGATAGACATTTTCCAGTTCGTTCAAATAACCAATGCGCCCGACAAAATCATTGTAACGCACAAAAGGAATACCTAACACACCCGCTTCAGCAGCCATTGTTTGGCTATCGCCGATATAAAGTTGGGCAAAAGCCATTACATGGTGCATATCCAGTGGATTTAATGCTATGCGGTATTTTTCAAACTGCGGTTCCAATTCCCTTTCCGAGCTGATACAAACCCTTCCATAAGGCTCTAACAACCCGATTATATGTCCGGCTATTTCAGCCTCAATACCTTTCATCCCGGCATCGTGGTAAGCAGTAAGTTTAGCGAGTCGAATCAAAAAATAAGGCTTATCGGTTGCCAGGTATTTCCCGGCAACTTTTCGGTCAGGAGTAAAATGATCGGGGTGTAAATAAGCTAATTCGTGATATGAATCATACTTTATTGCCTTTTTATCCCATCTCCCGCTATTACAGACACGCGGATTCAATATGGAATTGGCTAACGGGTAGCTTAACCGGGCATAAAGCGGAACAACGTGGGCATCATCTTCATTAACATTGATTACCGGGATACCAAGAACTCTCCCTACAAATGAATTCTCGACACTTGTGCCGGTGAGTATATCCGGCTTTTTGCGCAGACAAAACAGGAATAGACGAATAGTCCGTTTCAACAATCCGATAAAGATTCCCCAGGTTGAATCTACCCTGCCTTCTTCCAGAATATTATAATAGGGAATGTTGGCTGCAACAAGCAGATCTTCCAATACATCTTTTTTCTTTATCAACACGTAAATATCATGACCAGCCTGACTCCAATAAATTATTGAGTTCCGGTAAATATGGAAATGTGCAGGATGACCTAAATATATCAGTATTTTCATTTTCAAACTAATTTTCATCCTAGCCGCATGTAAAACGGCAGTAATTGAAAATTGACAGGGGCTCTTTATAAGTGGTTTTAACTGTATGGGATTTCTATATCAAACAACAATTAACGATAGGATTAAATTAATCCCAAAATTACAATAAAAATGTCTATCCTTTTTCACATCAGCGAAAGCAATTTTGAAAATCAGGATTTTCTTTCATAATTTGTTTGCTTTCCGGATAATTCTCAATGAACCACAAGTAAAATGCGGTAACATCAATTTTATCCTTCAACATCACCTGCCGCCGCTTCTGCCAGGTAGCTTTTAGATCAGGCATTGACAGCAATTCATCTATTTTGCTCAACATTTTATCAAATTCATCCGGTCGAAAACCATACGTCAAATTGTACTTATGCTCTTCTTCTTCCAAATAAGAAATCTTGCCAACAAACGAATTGCTTCGGATAGCCGGCGTTCCCAAAACAGCCGCTTCCGAAGTCATAGTTTGACTATCTCCCACCAGCATAGTGGCATGATAGATAAGCGAATGTACCTTTTCCGGAGACAAAACCAACTGATATTTTTCAAATTCAGGATCAATAGCCCGCTCTGTGGTTATAAACACTTTGCCCCGTTGTTCCAGGCAGGCAATCAGCCGTCGCTTGTTTTCCAACGATAATCCTTGCACTCCAACATCGTGATGAGCTTTAAATGCATTAAACCGCAATACAAAATAAGGGTCGCCTTCGTTCAATCCTATTTCAGCAAGGACAGAATTATCCGGCACGAAACGGTTCGGATGCAAGTAAGCCAACTCATGGTAGCCCCAGTAAGGAATTAGCTTCTTTGTAGCCCTTTTAACACATTCCGGACTCAAGACAACATCGGCAAAAGGGTGGGCATATTTCACAAACAAAGGTTCGACTGCATCATCGTCATCATCCAAAATAATCGAATGCATGGACGATATTCGTGAAATATGTGTAAGGGTAAGCGAAGAGCTAAACCCTACCTCAATTTTATTTGAAAACACCAACCACCATACTTTAAGATTATATTTCAATTGCAAAAGAGCCTTGCCAATCAACGTATCATTTTTGCCCCCCAGATAGACATAGGGTATTTGATAAAGATCCAACAAAGACCTTGCTGATGGTATATCCTTCACAGACACAATGACCTTATGACCTCGTTTTGTCAATTCAAAATAGACATTTCTGAGCAAGTGCACGTGTGCCGGATGGGCAATATCCATTAAAATATTCATCTATTACTGATATGTTATATAAGGTCTATCAAACTATTTCTTTCTTGATTTCAGTTTCCCCACTATGTATTTACCCAGTTTATATAGTCCGGGTTGCGAAATATACAGGAAGCGTCCATATTCAACCAGTTCTCCTCCAAATTTAGATTTGAATTCACGAACTCCGTATCCTTCATCGGGCTTACCGGCCCCCATCATATCAAAACGCGTAAAACCATTTGAAGCAGCATATTCGATTCCGGCCCAGGTAGCCAATGTTGATGGATAAATATTCTTTGTTTGTCCATCCAGTCCACACACAAACCACTCGTAAACAGTCCTATCTCTCAACAACACACAAACGCTCCCTCCTATTATACTGCCTTGATGCTTTACTACAAAAAGTTTTCCCTGCGGACATTGAATCAACTTTTCAAAAAAATCGAGTGGAAATAACGGTGTTTTAATTTTTGTTTTGTACAGCTGGCTGAGGAGTTCATAATACGCTTTCACATCATTAACATTGCTTGTTTCCAACCATTCAGCACCTTCTCTACGCGACAGTTTCACATCCCTGCGCTTCGTACTATTGAGCTGTGATAAAGCTGAATCAACATTTTGAGTTGCTACATGAAAATTCAAATGCAATTGATAATCAAAACCACCCGATTCGAAGGTATCGCGAAATGCTGAATAATCAGTAAAATTACGTATTTCAATATAAATACTTTTCTTAGAAAGCGCTTGTTTGACATGGTTCAACAATGATTGCAAGGCTTCATTCGAGATATTGTCATCCAACAAAAGTCCTCCCGGCACAATAGCCCGCCGGCTAAAAAAACGTTTGATAAAGTTACCATCAGATATCACATAACCACACACCAAACCCATCAACGTTCCATTTTCGGAAACTGCATACACAAATGGTTGCAAAAACGAAAGCGATGCATAAAATGCATAACATTCCGGTGTCTGAAAAAACGAAGCAGTGGTTGACCCGGCGACCAGCGCATTCCATTTAACCGGATCTATTTCAGAAAATCTTGCATGAATCATGTATATATAATCGTGTCTGTTATTTCTTTTTTCTAGCAATTATCAAGTATATGCTTTTAAAGAATCTATAAAACATATTATTTGCCGGCAATATTCGTTTAGTTAGTTCTCTTATGGAAAGAACTACTCTATCAAAATAGATTAAATACGAGGAGTGGTTTTTTATTGGTATTTGCTGCTCATTGATCAACGAACCGATTTTTTTGGAAATCTCATAATAAACTCTTGGTGTAAAATGATTTATATCATCCATAAAATCCGTCTGATTTGTTACGATCTCATTCAAGTCGATAAGCCTCAATTGTGAACGATCCTGGGCAAAATCCCGAATAGCAGCATTTATCTCAGCATGATATTCGTGCCTGTCTTTAAAAGATGGATCAGTATTTTTATCACACGGAAACTCTACACCCAGAAGCAGGCACAAAGTGGTTCGTTTATTTAAGTGATCCAATATGTACTGAATCCTTTCGATATAATCAGGGCCCGTGGTTCTTCCTACAAATTCATATTTTTGCGAAAATTCAGAGAGATAATCTTCTGTAAATTCATTATCACCAGTATAGATAGCTCCCTGAATGTATTGTTGCCAACATTGTTTATCTGTCAGTGGGCTTAAATTTGAACCGAAAGCAACCCGGATATTCGAATTAAATTTCTTATAAATTCCATAATTTGATTCAATCAACGTACTCAAAATGATCACATCATAATTAGGATTAAAGAAATTTCCGCTAAGCATGTCAACGTCAATAAAAAGGCATTCGGTAGCTATATCTTTTTTCTGCTCTTCCGTATATTCATTAAGACCTACAATATGCACCGAATGATTATAAGCCTCTATGATGTTCCCTTTCTTTTCATTTACATAAGTAAATTCATAATCAAACAAATCACTGCTTTTTATGTAAGCCATTGACTTGGACAGATCGCAGGGACCTTTAATTAGTACTTTAGCTGATTTCTCTGATTTTTCTTGTTCTGTATTGACCTCCGGCTTGATGAGTGTATTTGTTTGATTGATCCACTCAGGCAAACCTGTCTTTCGTACTTGTGATACAACCTCCCCCACAATATCCAGATCCGGACAATTTAAAAAAGAATAAACATATTGTTCAACTCCCAATCCTATGGTACGGCAAGAGAATAAAAAGTGTTCCAGTTTATTGTCCACAACTGCATAAAACCCGACAATACCATAATCTCCAAATTTATCCCTAACAGCGACATATCCAGATCTGGAATCCTTGTTATTCAACAGTTCATTTAAATCTTCAATAGAAATCCGCTTCTTCGTAAAATTTAATTGGTTCGAACGAAGAATCAATTCGTGAATACGGTTTAGTTGATTTTCACAATCTTCGGATATTACAACCTGTACATTGCTTGCGTATAAAAACTCCTCATTATTATTGTACTTGCTTTGTTCTATATTTTTTATTTCAAGCAGTTTGTATTGATTCAACCGGGAATGGTTTTTATCTTTCTGCTCCAATGCATTCACAAACAAACAAAGTTCATCGATAACTCCGGGTTCTCCAACCATAAGTTCCGGTAAATAATATTGGGCTTCTCCCAGATTTGATATTTCATCATCAATAAAGAGAACATTCTCCGGACGTAAGGCCATGGACTTTATAATTTCCTTTATCCGTTGACCTTTAGGCTGCCAATTGATAGAAGGAAATACAAAATATTCCAGAACATTCAATTCCTTTAATTTCTGCTCGCAAGTATCATAATCGTTCTTTGAACAAATTGAATTAATGATCCCACAATTGGCCAGTGAGATAATCAGATCACTATTTCTCTGTATTGGTGAAATTTCATTTTCTGTGATTGTACCAGTCCAGAAAGTATTATCCAAATCCCAGATAATCAGTTTTATTTTTGCGAAGTCAACATTCATTATCATGGTTGGAATTACTTGTTGGTTATTACCTTTTTATAAATATCTAAGACTTTACAGGCAACTGTTTTTGCATCCAATCCCAATTCCAGTATTTTTGTTCTCCCATCTGTTCGATCACCAAATGCCAGGGCTTGTTGAAGTTTTAATGCCACATCCGCTGCTTGATAAGTCGAGATAAAACAACCGGCAACACGATCTGTAACATCCGCCACATCACCCACAGGAACAGAAACTATCGGACAATTGCAAGCCATTGCCTCTTTGATAATCTGTGGCGATCCTTCAGTAAAGCTGGTCATTAAAACCACATCCACGGCATTTAGCAATAAAGCAACTTCTTCACGAGAGTAACCTTGCAATTCGATGAGGTTTGTATTCGTTAGTAATGTCACTGACTCTTGTGCCAAACCAGGATTCTTCACTTGATTAGCAAATGCCCCTGCAAATAAAATATACTTTTTATCTTCGTCTAATTTCAACAACTTGCGAGCCTGATCTTTTTCTAATGGCCTAAACAAAGCCGTATCTATCCCACAAGGAACTAATGATTGCTTATACGTCCGGTTTGATTTCTTTCTGGTTTTCTCCGAAACGAAAATATTATAAGCCGACAATATCATATTCAATTTTGAAAATGGAAATACCCGGGCATCATTAATATCACTTCCATGATAAGTGGTCACTACCGGAATTCGTCGCTGCGTATTTGCCAATAATCCCGATAAACCATAATGCGCATGAATTAAATCAGGCAAAAACTCAGTTAGCTGTTGGATTAACTTTTTCCTGTTTTTCAGGTAGCCCCACAATCCTTTGCCTTTAATCGGGAAATACGAAACAGTCACCCCTAAATGCATCAAGGCATTCCCTTGCTCCTGAATGAAAGGAGCTATCTTTCCTGAATTACAGCTACAAACGATTAATATCTTCATGTTTTTAGGGAACCGTTAATAGTCCGGTTTACTGATTAGTGTTTACTGACAACCAGTTATCTATGCCAATCCTCTTCCGGCCAATTTGAAGTAATTCCACCCAAGCAGTGCCATAAAAAGGAATGCCATATACCACTTAAAATATTTTTTACTTTTATTTGTCAGCTTGCTCACTCCAAATGCAGATAAAACCAGAAGAAATGGAAGCGCTGGTTGATGAAAGCGCTCTCCCTGGGCAAATGAACTCATAGCCATGATAGCTAAATAACCAATTACAAAAGAACCAATCAGGGTATAATCCCGCCATTTTTGATTTTTAAGTACCCAAATTAAGGCTAAGAGGACAAAAAAGGCCATAAAGTTCTTTACATAGTAGCCTCCATTCCACATTTGCGATGTAGGTTGGCCTTCTGTATTAACCATTGTCGGAAAAGGCATAATGAAAATAATGGGGGCAAACACTGCAGTAGAAGCCCATTTAGCATATTTATTTCCACCTTCCTGTATGGAGCGGTACTCCAAGGATGATTTTTGATTCGTATCTTTATCTTTCCATACATTCTCAACTTCTGCAGATATTTTACCACCAATAAAGTAAGCAACGGTTCCTAACACCCAAACAAACAAGATCACTCGTTTCCCCATACCCACTACTTTAGTAGACGAAAACATCAAAGCCGTAAACAAAGCAAATAATGCTGTTACCCCCAATACCGTTCTGAAAAAAAAGAGCAAACCTGCCAAGATTAATGGTGGAGCAATTTCGGCAAAATTAAAGTTTTTGTTACGTAGCATGGCATCCGCCCGTTCAACATACCACACGGTCAGCAAGAGCATTTCAACTTCTTTCAGATTCACACCGCAATAATAGATTAAACCCGGCATCAACATACAGAAAATAGCGGCCATTCGACCGACTTCTTCGCCAAAACTCCGGACACTTAATTTATAAATTAGCAAACAAGTCAAAGCTCCATAAGCCGCCTTTAGCAAACGGGCTATCAAGATAGAATCACCGGTTATCATATATTGAAATCCGAGATAAGTGGAATATCCGGCATCGGAATATCCTCCTTTCAATGAATCCAAAAAAGGTTGCAACCCCGCATGAGTATTTAATAAATTATGTATCCAAATCCCAGTTTCATGATACATTTTTGAATCGGCAGCAAAAAACTCAAAAGGATCTCCATTCATGGAAATATAAAAAAAGTAACTAAATAGCACCCAAGCCAGCCGGATAAGAAAAGCAGTGGTAAAAAGATTGGTTCTAAATATCTTTGGCGAATAAGTCGCCCACTTCTTTGTCAACACATTTGAAAAATAGAAAAAACCAATCACTTCTACCAAACCAAAAAGCATAAACATGAAAGGAAGTGACCTTGAAAAGAAAACAAGGCTAATAAGTGCCAATGTTCCTATATAAAGCAACATGGCCTTTTCGGTAAAGTATTTGGGGAGGTAGTTTAGCACCGGCGAATTATGAATTATGAACGATTTACACCGACCTGTTGATAAACCTTCTTTAGCTTTTCAATGTGTCTTTCAATACTATATTTTTCTCTTACAAATCGGGCAGCATCATTCGCTTTTGCTTTATAAGCTGCTTTGTGTTGCAAAAATAACATTATTTGTTGAAGTAAATCAACCTCATCCCGGGTTTTATAAAGCGTAGCATATTTTTCCCCATCTATAACTTCTGACATCACCTCCCAATCATTCACAAAAACGGGGACACCAACTGCCATAGCTTCCACTACCGCTATACCGAAAGTATCATGATCTGTTGCATATAGAAATGCATCCAACTGAGGCAAAATAGTGGGGACATCGTTCCGTACGCCCAAAAAGGAAACCCGGTTTGCTAAATCATTTTGTTGGCAGAAATTATAACAAGTATCATATAAAGCCGGTGAACTTTCAACTCGGCCACCGACAAAAATAAAATGAAAATCTACCCGTTGCTCTGCAAGTAGTTTCAAGAAGCGGCAAAGTGTGAACTGATCGCGACCGGGGGCAAAATTACCCACTGAACCGAATAACAAAGTAGCAGTTGAAATATTCAATTCATTTCGTAATCTTCCATTTTGAGAACAGTCTATCATTTTATATTTAAGTAGATTGGTATCTAATTTATCAAAAGAGATTCCATTATACACAACTTGTTGTTTCTCTGGATCCAAAGCATATTTTTGTTGGTAATACAGGCATTGGCATTTACTCACAAATAGATTGGCATGAGTTTTCCTTATTATAAGCTTCAATATCGTTGACCCATTTCTTTTATCGGCAATATCATATCCATGAAACGTCAATATAATTTTGATTCCTGTTCCCAAACAAGCAATCCGGGCAAATAAGGCATCAATAGGTTGCTGGGCATGAACAGTAGTAATCTTATTTCTGATCAACAGGTTTCGAAGTTTAATCAAATAAACCAACAGGTTGCTTTTATATGAAAGTGTATGCATAGGAACTCCACTTTGCACAAAATCTGCTTCCAACACTCCCCCCTTACGATACACCCCTATAGCATCGAGCTTATTTTGCATTGCATTGCGAAACACATCTAACAACAAGGTTTCGGTACCGCCTCGATTTAAAGAACCTAATAAATAAGCTATACGCATTAGTTCTGGAGTTGATTGTTGAAAATTAATTTTGCTTTTAACTGCGACCCCATTTTCAATACTTTCATCCACAAACGAACAATTGCTTTGGGTAGAATCAAATAATACAACCTGTACTTAAAAGCGTGATTATCCCAATGGATCTCAGATAAAATATGGCGAATCTCCTTCTTATTTTTTCCCGCAAGATAATACGGCAATAAGCCATACACTATTAATCGCTCGTATAAATGCCTGAAATCTGCATTTCCCATAAGCTCTCCATAATCAGTAAAAAACATATGTTCTTGTGGTTCATAGATTTTATCCCCGATAGCCCGATATTGCAATTCAACATCCTGATTATAGTTAGTTAGGGATTTATTCAGAAACGCTACCGGATATTTCATCGCCACCCGAATCCACAAGTCAAAATCTTCTCCCAGTTTCAATGCAGGTTTAAAACCCTTTTCCGATTCAAAAACAGTTCTCTTTATTATAGTGGCACAAGTCCAAAGCGGCATATACATCGTTTTGGCATACACACGGCAATAGTTTATTAAACCCCGTTCGAAACCTCGTTCAACGCCAATATTGGCCCGTATAATTTTGCCGTTTTTAATCTTATTGTACCCACAACCATAAATACCCGCTTCCGGAAATCCAGCTATCAGGGCCTTCATTTCTTCCAGGTAAGTCGGTTCCCACCAATCATCAGCATCAAGGAAAGCAATATAGTCGTATTTAGCCACTTTTACACCGTTATTGCGTGCAATAGAGACCCCTTGGTTTGGCTGATCCATTAGTCGACAATTGGCTATTGACAATTGACAATTACGGACAACTTCCAAAGAGTTGTCCGAAGATCCATCATTCACAACAATCAGTTCAAACTCCCGGAAGGTTTGAGAAAGTACCGACTGTATGGCTTTTTCCACATAAGCGGCTTTGTTGTAGAGTGGGATAATGATTGAGAACAATTCTTCTAATGATAAATGGTTAGCAATAAATGACAAACAATTAATTATTATCACTTTCAAATGCAAATATACTATTAACCCTTCAATTAAGCAGTTATCATAGCCCTATAATTTTGCAAATTCAGAAAGTTGAAACAAAATAAACGCATTTGCAATAGTTTTTTGAAGGATGATTATCATTATCTATCTATTATTGAAATTAGTTTTTCATTTATGGCAACTAATGATAAGAATAAGATAATGCCGATCTATCACAGATAGTTTTAATCGAATTAAACTCATTCCCAATAAAAATAAAAAAAGAATGCCTTGTAGACTATGATACTCCCGTTTCTTAGGACAGTCTTAGCAGCAAGTTAAGATATTTATTTTTGCTGCAAGTTTGGTTCTGTTCGGATAAAACGGGCAATAACTTTTTTGAGTGG
>Ga0318568_10000022_pt1 | contig 54283 bp, 50 predicted proteins | sample GRESIP088b5f21_FD_203690 | JGI IMG/M metagenome (GOLD analysis project Ga0318568, IMG submission 203690) | Tropical soil microbial communities from Luquillo Experimental Forest, Puerto Rico - GRE.SIPMG.088b5f21 | ecosystem: Environmental > Terrestrial > Soil > Tropical forest > Bulk soil...
GGACGGCTCCACTCAAAAAAGTTATTGCCCGTTTTATCCGAACAGAACCAAACTTGCAGCAAAAATAAATATCTTAACTTGCTGCTAAGACTGTCCTAAGAAACGGGAGTATCATAATCCTTATCATACTGACACTTTAAGTAGACGAGGTGACTCATATGCAAATATTCAAAGATATTCTGAAGCTTTTGAAGATTATAAAAAAGCTATTGCTATTGACCCTATTAATTCTATTTATTATTTTAATTATGGTAGAGTTCTTGTTCAAAAAGGAGATTATTTGGCTGCGATAAAAATATTGACAATCGCCATTGAGTTGAAACCTAGTTACGTAAAAGCATATATTACTCGTGGAATAGCTTTAGCAGAAACAAATAGGCTTAAGGAAGGATTAGATGATTTTAACTATGCAATTTCAATCGAACCACATAACAGAGCTGCAATTGAGAATAGAGCTTCATTACTTAAAAAATTTAATCAGTAATTTTCGGCAAATCACGCAACAAATTGATTATTAATGCCTAATTTTCATAAGTAGAAAGTATAAACAGTTAACACAAAAACAATATGTTTTTTTACAATGCCAATATAAGACGAATAACTGGTTTTTCAATTCCAATTCTATTTGGAGAAGAACAACCTACTAAACGAGAATTGTTCTCATACTCTATTTATAACGACTTTTCAGTGAAACAACTTCGCTTCAAAAATAAAGAAATATACCAATACGATTACAATAGAGAAACTGGTTTTATTGAATCATTAAAAGTGTATTCGAGTAAGAACATACTAACAGGAGAATTGCTTTTCGAATTAATTCAAAATAAAACAGATTTAATAGAATTCAAACATACTTTTCGTGGTGGAAAAAGTCCTGTAACAGGTGAACTTACGAAAATTAGTAATTTAGGAGAGTACAAATTATTTTTTAGTCGTGTTGGTGAGGTAACATTCTTAGGGTACAAGAATTGCAAATTCATAATTAATGATAACTTTGATGTACTTGAAGAGATGTATTATAACCCGAAAACGTTACAGATAGATTTGTTAATAAGAAGTGAATTTGAGTTCTTCAACAGTCAAATTGAAAGTAAAGCAACTAACATTTTGACGAATGGGTGGTAGTTCCTTCGTAAAGATAGTATATGACACTAAACAATCACAGAGAACTATAATCAACAATAAGTAAAGCTGAAAATTGTATCGAAGAAATGAAAAAGAATGAGAATCTGACTAATCGCCCAAAAAGCAAAAAAAGCCACAGCAAGTCCGTGTAATTTAAAAGTTGTCTTGCAGTGGCTTTTATAGCTTTTTGATAATAGGCAGAGCGGTCACAGTACATTGTTTTTTTTACTCGGTTAGACAGTTGAAGTGCATTTAGAAAGAAAAAAAACAATGAACTGTGGAGTTTATTATAAAAAACTTTTGTTTTGCAGCGACTTTATAACTTATTATTATTGAGACACATGACAACAAGTTAAAAGAAAGACAAACTTGATGAAAAATGAACGAGAACCTAACACACGCCTATGTTCACAGGCTGGCTGCTGTGCACTTTGCGGGTTTTGCGCCCGCATTTCCTTTGTCGTTACACGACAGGAAATACGCCCGCAAACCGCCCGTGCCCATAGCCTCGGTCGTTAGCGGTCATGCTAAAAATAAAAAATACGAATATGAGAAAACTTTTGACAATCATTGCATTCACGATTTTTTCAGTAACTGTTTACGGACAAATTATTATTATCCCAATTCCAATTGGACTAATCAGTAAAGCAATGCCTGAACATGGCTTTCTTCCAGGTACAAAATTTAAATTATATCCAACAATTGACAAATATGATTTTAGTGGACTTAAAGTTCGAATTGAATTATTTGACGACAGACCTCTTCTAAAACTAAGTAAAACAGAATGTTCAGAAATACAATTTACAAATACTTCTGAATTTGAGAGTCCAAGTACAATTTATAAAGTGCAGGAATATTTAGATATGCTTTTACGACAAGCAAATGCGGGAATTGATTCAACATCTACAGACACTATACAGGTGAGACTTCAAGGAATTGACTCAAGACTAATTGGATTTGGGAGTGTCAGAGTTCATGGCTTATGTCAAATGAAAATTAAATTTCATGGTAGAACAAAGACATATTGTACTGACATCACTGACACTGACAAACATTCACCTATTAGTAGTAATGCTTTTGTTAGTAGATTAACAGCTACTCGCATACTGACCTCTGCATCTATTAGAGAAGTTATTGAACAATTTTTCATTGACTTAAAAACAAACAACTAAGCTAATTATTATCTAACACTTGACAGACAATGCTATAAAACAAACAAAGCACGAACCGCTAATACTTAGGCTTCCTGCGGTCGGAACGACCCAGCATGGAAGCGTTAGTTGAACCGTATTCCCATTTTTGGGGAGCCCGATTCAACGAGCGTTAATGATAAATAAGATATTATGGAGAAAGCTACCTGTTTTGATAGGTTTTGGCAGGAAAGAAGATACAAAGGAAAGAACAATCATCGCCGTAAGCAGTAGATTTTCTACAGAAACACAGCTAAAAAAGATACTAAAACAGGCAGAAACAGCGGTTTTTGCTACAGTACAAGCAAAGCAATGGCCGTCCCTGTACTATACAGGGCTTTCAGAGGCAATAAATTACAGATTCTGGTTTGATGTTCGTGAGTAAAACACATTATCAGGCGAACGGATACGGGGCAAAAGCTCTACAGGATATAAAGTTCCTGTTTTACATTTGGGACATCGAAGAGGATCAAATCCTGTGAGGCGAACCAAGCGTTGCTGCCGGGTCAGGGTGAGTTGGAAGATATCCGGTTTGCTTTTCAGGGATTTGACTTGCTCCCGATAAGCACTTGTGAGGATACCAAAGTAGCGTATCTTTACAAAGCCACGGGGCAGGATATGCATGGCAAAACGCCTGAGAAACTCGGTTCCCGCAAGGGTCATAAGTTTTTGATTAGCATTATCGTTGTAATCCTTGTAAGAGAAAGTAACACCATTATTGTCAATACTTTTGATACGCGAATTGCTGATAGCTACCCGATGGGTGTATTGACCTAAGTAATTTACTACCTGACGGGCATTGCCCAGCGAAGGTTCGGTGTAAACCACCCACGGTTTAGCGTAACAGTGGTTGATAATGGGTATAAACTCCGGCAATCGGTTTTTCTTTTTCAGTTTGCGTTTCAGGGCTTCGAGTAGTTTGCCACGAAAAACCACACTGAGTTGACGTACCGGATAAAGATATTTACCTTCTTTGCCAATGTGTTTAATCTCGCCACGTGGCGTAATGCCCGCAGCAGGAACAATACAATGAATGTGCGGATGCAAACTCAGGTTTTGTCCCCAGGTATGGAGCACACAAATAGCACCGGTTTCCACACCGTAATGCGAGTAACCGAAAGCGCATAGAGTTTCTCTTACGCAAGAAAAAAGCTGCTCGTAAAAGAATTGACTGTCGGCCAGACAAACCGGGTTTAGTTCATCGGGAACGGTAAATACGATATGAAAATGTTTTACGCTAAGTGAATCGCGCATACGGTCTTCGGCCCAGAGCATTTGACGAGATGACTGACATTTGGGACAATGGCGATTGCCACAACTATTATAACTGTAATGTTCCTCACCGCAGGAATCACACTTATCTTTGTGTCCGCCCAATTCGGCCGTACGGCATTGCTGCAACGCATTGAGTATGGCCAGTTGATAATTGTTGGGTGAACACTGCATACGAAAGTCTGCTCCGTAACGTTTTATTACGGAAGCTAATTCAAAGCGGGTACGTGCCATTATTTGTGCTTGCAGGCTTCAGGATAAAGCGTATCCAGCGGGCTATGGGCTTTTATCAACGGACATTGAGCAATGTGCAGGTAAATCATGGTGGTTTCTATCTTGGAATGCCCCAGCAGGTCTTTGACCGTGACAATGTTCAACCCGTCTTCGATCAGATGGGTGGCATAGGAATGTCGAAGCGAGTGAACGGTAACCTCTTTGGCAATGCCGGCTGTTTTTACCGCTTCGCGCATCACCCACGAGATTCCTTTGGGAGAATAAGGCGAACCTAAGGTTTTACCATTGAAAAGCCAGGTAAGAGGACGTTCCAGGATAATGTATTTTTGAAGTCCAATAGCCATATACTCCGAGAGCGGAACCATGCGGTCTTTGTTGTACTTGCTGCGCCGGATATGAATAGAGAGACGTTCAAAATCGATATCTGAGATTTTGAGGTTAATCACTTCCGAAGAACGAAGCCCGGCGGAATAAATAAGCATAAGCAGCACACGATGCTTAAGCAAAGCAGGAGCATTAAACAAACGACGCAGTTCATCCTTGTTGAAAATACTAGGTAACTTGGCGTCTTTCTTGAGTGAAGGAAGTTTAATGGCGCGATCGGGTAAACCTGCATAGCGATAATAGTAGCGAAGTCCGTACACAGAATGTTTGAAAGCACTGCGAGAAGGAGAAATGGCTGACACGGCTAATGAAGCCAGATACTCGTTGAGTTCCTCTGTCGAAACCTCTTCGGGTAAACGGTTGAAATGCAACGAAACCTGTGCTATGCGATGAATGTAATTTTGAAAAGTACTCTTAGCCTGACCACGCAGTACAACCTGCTGTTCGAGGGTACGGTACACACGGTCGAAGCCGGCAACTGTTGCCAGGGCACGACCAATAATAGTAAATTTTTTTTCTGTTTTCATGATGTTGAACGTTAAAATTAGTAATAGTTTTAAAGGGAGCTGCGAACTCCCGTTCAACATTATGAAACGTAAAATAAAAATATAATGTATTAATAAACAGAGCTAATCAATGCTCTTCCCGGAGGGAATTTAGTTCAACACACGCCTATTGGCATTGGCTGGCTGACGTGCATTCCGGCAGTTTTGCTCCCGCATTCACTTTGTCGTTTCACGACAGCGAACGCTCCCGCAAACCGCCAATGCCCATAGCCTCGGTCGTTAGCAAACATGCAAAAAAAAATATGAGAGTTGCAAAATAGCAGAATTTATCCATAAATATAAAAATTATGACAATAGAAAATGTTCAATTAGCTATAGACGAATATGGGACAAACATTGTATTCCTAACTTTGGTAAACGATTCAACAATGAGATGTATATTACAGGATGTATTTTGTGGGAGTGAACAAGACCCAAGAGGGTATAATGAGCCGTATTTGTATGTGATAAGGGTTGACAAAGATGAAAATCCGACAGAAGTATTTATGTGTTCAGAAATACTCGCAATAAGTCTAACTTGATAAAACAACAAATATGATAACTGAAGTTACACCAAAACTATTTAGATACGACCTTGATGAGCCACCTTCCAATTGGAGTACAAGTTTCTATAATAATGAAGGAAATTACAATGATCCAATTTTAGGTCACAAAAATAAAGCAGGTTTATTTTTCTTCATTGATTCAATAGTTACGGCTAATGAATTAGGTAAGATTGCTTCAAGAAGAGAAAATAAGGATAAATATTTTCTTACAACATTAGACGAATTTGTCTCTCCTGTTAAATTGATTGATTTTAGCAACAATGACAATATATACTTTATGCTATGTAATTTGGTGGATAACGGGATCGATGTCTTGACAGACAAATTCAAAACATACAATAAGTTTCAGAAAGAAAATGACTTTGGTGAATTTAAATCTATTTTTAGTTTGGCCGAGACAGCAGCAAGCGAAAGAGAAATAAACAAATGGAGAGGATTATTAGACCAACTTAAAATAGGAACTAGTTCTAGTGAGGACGTAGGTCTATTTGGACAAAGATTAACTGACTTTGACAACGGTTTAATTTTTAAATCTTTAGTAAAATCTTTACACCCCGACATTGATGGTTACAGATGGAAAGAAAACCAATCTGGTTTTACGTATTGCTTGTTTGAAAGTAGAACTCTACCTAACAAGAAATCAGAAACAGTATTATTATAAAACAAGTTTCAATACAAAAAAGGAAATTTAAAAACAACCAATGCACGTTTGCTAACACACGCCTATGGTCATTGGCTGGCTGACGTGCATTCCGGCAGTTTTGCTCCCGCATTCACCTTGTCGTTTCACGACAGCGAACGCTCCCGCAAACCGCCATATGCCCATAGCCTCGGTCGTTAGGCGGCATTTATAAAAAAAAAGAAACAGAATCAGCACTATGAGAATATCTATTATAGACAACCTTACTAATGAAACTAATCACTTAGTTCGACTTAAAAATTTATTAAAAGAGTGCGAAAGTGTTATAATGGTAAGCCCATTCTTAATGACTGATTTTACTAGTCTTTTTAGCGATGACATAACTGAAAATCTCAAAAGAGTTCATTTAATAACAACTTTACAACCGAACTCTATTGATCAAATAAAAAAAATTCGCTCTCTTGTATCTCTAATAGAAAACAAACAAATAAAAAATAAAGGCATACAATGCCAAATCTCGTTAAACAATAAACTACACGGGAAAATATATATATTTAAGAAATCTGGATTCTCATTCTCGGCAATTATATCTTCAGCAAACTTGACAGATAGTGGACTTTTATTTAACCACGAATGGGGTGTTGAATTCTCAGACATTTCGATAATTGAAGCACTAGAGAAATCAATAATAAGTTCTATTGATCCTCTATTTGAAAACTTATTGCCTTCAGATATTTTTAGAATGCACCAAGGACTCAAAGATTATCTGAAAAGACAATCAAGCTCTGTAGAAATGGAAATCGATTTGAATTTGACTGAATTCATTTCTAATAAAGAAGAACAAACGGAAACAGAGGATAAAAATGAAATTCAAACAAAGTCACAATTCCAGTCTCAGACACAAAAAACCCATGAATTTAAAATTACAGAGCAGTATATGGAGTCTTGGGATGGTTATTTTCAAGAATATCTAGAATTCAAAAAGAAACATAACGAAGTAACTGTTCCTAGAGATTATGAAGTTAATTCGTTATACACTTGGTATCGTAAACAAAAAGTGTTTTATGCAAACAATACAATCCCAGCACAACATTTATTGCAACTTGAAAGAGTCGGATTTTATTTTGGAGATGGTCACGAAATTCGATGGGCTAGAATTTGGGAAGAGAATTATGGATTCTTAAAAGCCTATTGTGAGGAATATGGAGATAGCAATGTTCCACACACACGGAATAATAAGGACACATTCTATTCTTTGGGTAATTGGGTAGCAGCACAAAGAACATATTATAATAATGAGATTTTAAGTGATTATAAAATTGAGAAATTAAATGATTTGGATTTCATTTGGAGCAAAGAAGCTGTATATGGGTTAAAAAACAAACAATGGTCAGATCAATTTGAAGCATTAAAAAAATGGAAAGAAAAATATGATAATTGTAATCCACCTCAAATCAACAAAGATGGTTCTCAGAGCAAGTTAGGAAGATGGCTAAATGACCAACGTGTATTACAAAGAAAAGGAAAGAGAAAACCTGATGGAACGATGCGATTTTTAGACAAAGAGAGGGAGTTATTATTAATTGAATTAGGTGTAGATTTCGACTATGAAGAAAATAAACATAGAGATTCTTTTGAGAAACAAGTTCAAGAATTCTTAAGTTATAAATATCAGTATCCAGACTTGAAACCTCCAAAAGGAACTTTTAAAAAGGAACGAGAATACCTAAACCAATGGAGACATAAGTTTGACAGCTATCCTGAGTGGAAGAAAGATAGATTGACCAAATTAAACATAATATAAACGACCGCCTAACACACGCCTCGTATGTTTGCAGAATATTTCAAATCAATAAAAAATTGAGATATTTGCAAGCAAACCAGGAAGAATTAGCAAAGGGAATAGCAACACACGCCTGATAACAGCAATGTATATCGTGACATAGATTCTGCGCCCTTTGTTTTTCCCCCTGCTGGCTCTGTACCAATACTAGCCAAGGATAGAAAGAAGCACAGGTCACAGACCTGCGCTAGCAGTGGGTTACCATGATCCCCGGATTGTATGCCTACCGTTCCATGTTGGCCGGCATCAAGCTTAGCCGACCAGGCTATACTGGAAAAAGAACCCAATATCATCCCAACCATTGCCCACAATGCAGTCCTTATTTTTTCGTTGTTATTTACGCTGGCTATAGGCATTTCCATTAGTGCATTGCTGTTTCGCAACAAGAGCGTGAAAGAAATCCGGTTTATAAAAAACAGGTTGAAGTCGAAAAGCAAATAATACTGGCTTTCCGGGTTATATACCAGCCCAATACCAACCGAAGTGACCCCGCTAAACGATAAAGCAAACAAGTTGTTAGCACCGGTCTGCCAAATGAACTTTTAGACAAAAAAGAAGTTATAGAATAGGCTGACAATGTAGTTATTCAGATCCCAAAAAACAAACTATTTTATTAGTGAATTATCATTGTATGGTTAGCTTATGGACAGCAAATGCTCCCTCCGTAAGCCAACGGACGTGTTATCAGTAAAAACAAAGAATAAAAACAACGAAAATGAAACGGAAAATTATTCTTTTAGCTATTTTAATAGCTGTAAGCCTGATCTCTTCCTTTGCCCAGACAAAAAAAGGGATTATATGCCTTACTTACGATGATGGCTTGGCAACACAACTTTCGACTGCCATCCCCCAGTTGGATTCTTTAGGATTGAAAGCTACTTTTTTTCTGAACTCTATCCAGGGTTCTTCTCAATCCGATATCATTGGGCAAACTCCAGAAGCAGTGCTTGGTTGGGTTAATGCCGCAAAACATGGACATGAACTGGGCAATCATACATTATTTCATCCCTGTCCCGAAAAACTTGGATGGGATAAAAGCATTGCTATTGACACCTATTCCCTGGATAGAATAGTTGATGAAATCACGACAGAAAATGCCATTCTTTCAGCTTTAGACCCGCATAGAAAGGTTCGATCTTTCGCTTTTCCATGTAACAACGTTTTTGTTCAAGGAATTGACTATTCTAAAATCATTAAAGATAAAGGCTTGGTTGCGTATGCCAGAACCGGAGGAGACAGTACAAATGTCATTACTGATTTTAAATATTTAAATCCGATGCAAGTTCCAGCATGGCAGGTATTGACAGGAACATCCTTAAAAGAACTTATTGCATATGCCGAAAAGGTAAGGAAAACAGGAGGAATGGGAGTTTATATATTCCATGGTATTGGTGGGCAAATCTTTCAAATACCCAAGGAAACACACCTATTGTTTTTGAAATATTTGAAAAGTCATGAAGCTGATTACTGGGTGACAACTTTTTCTGAAGCAGTGGAATATATTAGCAAAAAGAAACCATAAAAATAAAACTATATGAGAAAAATAATTTCATTTATGCACATATCGCTGGATGGCTTTGTGGCAGGACCGAACGGAGAAATGGACTGGATTAAAGTTGATGAAGAAATTTTTGATTATGTCCATAAGCGGATAAGCGAAGGCGACACGGCATTATACGGACGGGTAACTTACCGGATGATGGAAGATTACTGGCCTACAGCAGCCGAGCAACCAACAGCCAGCAAGCACGACATTGAACATGCAAAGTGGTACAGTAAAGTTCACAAAGTTGTTTTGTCAAAGACAATGAAAGACACGGGGTTGGCTAACACCCAAATTATTAGCGATAACCTTTTGGACAGAATAAATGAAATAAAACAACAGCCGGGCAATGACATCTTGCTTTTTGGCAGCCCGACAGCAACACATTCACTTATGCAACTGAACTTAATTGACGGTTACTGGCTATTTGTGAATCCGATTATTCTGGGGCAAGGTATTCCATTGTTTGTCGACATCAAAGACAAAATAAAATTAAAACTATTGGATACCCGACGATTTACTTGCGGGGTAACTGAGTTGAGTTACACGGTGGACAGGCAGTGATAATGAACTGCCTAATGTAAAGTAAAGAAAATGAAACTATTATAATTACTTATTGTTTAATCATCCAACGGGAAATAAGCTATTTGATTCTAAAATATTGAAAGGCTGCGGTGTGATAAATCCAGCAGTTTATGAAAAGTCAACCGGTACTTAGCGCAATCTGTTTTCCGAAGCCGTTTATTAGGTTTTAGCCTAAAAAATTCTTATTTTTGTATCTCACAAAATAAAAAAATACGATTATGATTCGATTAAATGTATTTATCTCGGTAGAAGATGTAAATCGCGCGACAGTGTTGAATGCTGCTAAAGAGCTGACGGCTGCTTCGGTGAAAGAAGATGGCTGTATTGCGTATGATGTATTTGAAAGCGGCACCCGTTCCAATGTATTGATGATTTGCGAAACCTGGAAAGACAGCGAAGCATTGGCAAATCACGAAAAGACAGCTTCTTTCATTAAAAATATTGCAATCCTGAAAGAGGCCACTGTTATCAAAGTCGAAAAATTCGAATTTTAATACCGGTAGTGCCCGGTTGGGGATAAGGTGATTATATGTAGTGGCAGGATGACTCAAAGTCGTCCTGCCACTATGTTTTTTGGTTACCATCATCCCGCACATACATTCCGAAATACACGCTTCGACTAAAAGTTGCACATTATAAACCAAATTATATACATAGGCGCAGGAAACAAGCATTAATTTTGCTGTATTGAAATTTATTCCAATATAAACTATTTGCCAATATGAAAGCACCTTATTATGTATGTATCGGCTTGGGACTGTTTCTGGCCGCTTTCCAAATCGTCAATGCACAACCGGCCGGTTATACTCCGCCGGCGCTTCCTGCTATTCCCGACAAAGTGTTCAACATCAAAGCTTACGGTGCCGTCAGCGATAAGGCCACGGATAATACGCAGTCAATTCAAAGCGCCATCAATGCTGCCAGCCAAGCGGGTGGAGGACGGGTGGTGATTCCGGCTGGAGTATTCCTGTCCGGTCCGCTGAAGTTTAGCAATAACCTGGCCCTGCAACTGGATTCGGGCGCCATACTCCGCTTTCTACCTATCGACCGTTATCCCGGCGGACTGAAAGAAGGAACCAGTTTTATCAGCGGTACCGGACTTCACGATATTGCCATTACCGGAAAAGGCACGATCGACGGACAGGGAAGTCCTTGGTGGCCATACGCCAAAACGAAAGATGCCAAACGTCCACGTATGATTGTGTTACGCGATTGCGATAAAATCCTGATTGAGCAGGTTACACTCACCAACTCGCCGATGTTTCATATTGCCATTGGCGGCAAAACAACGAATGTGACCGTGAGTGGCATTACTGTACGTGCACCGGCATCCACCGATCCGGTAAACCCCAGCCACAATACAGATGCCTGCAACGTGACCGGCAATCACATCCTGATCAAGAACTGCGACATCAGTACCGGCGACGATAATTATACCTGCGGGGGCGGAACATCCAACGTACTGATCACCAACTGTAAATATGGTTATGGACACGGGGTATCTATTGGCAGTCCTACCTATGGCGGCATTTCCAACATAACAGTGGAGAATTGCACGTTTACCAATACCGAATGTGGTATTCGCCTGAAATCGGATCGCGACCGGGGAGGACTTTGCCAAAACCTGACATACCGGAACCTGAAAATGACTAACGTGGGCATACCCATTCTGATATATGCGTCCTATATGGCCAAAGAACGTGAGTACCGCAATCTACAGAAAATAACTCCGGAAATAGCTTCTTCGTATCCTTCGGCACCGGTGGCAGAGAAAACACCGATATTCCGGAATATCATATTCCAGAATATTACAGCCACAGCCGAAAGTGGAAAACGGGCCGGTTTGATCTGGGGGTTGCCGGAAGCACCAGTAGAGAATGTTTTGATGCAAAACGTAAATATCTCGGCCGAGAATGGATTCGGTATATTCTTCGCAAAAAATGTCCGGATGGAGAATTGCTATATCCAAACTAAATTTGGAACAAACGCACCGGAAATTACGAATGCCGAAGTGACTATTAATGGCAAAACGCTAAAATAAACCTGCATGAAAAAACTGCTAACACAGAAAACGCGACCCCATTCATGAATGGAGTCGCGTTTTCTGTTTAATTGGATCATCAAAGTGATTTTACCCTGAAATTCTATCACCAAACAGCCTTTCCCGGTCTTTCAAAAAAACACATAGGCTTCTTACTCGTTGAGCATATTGATTACTTCCTGCAGGTTACCATCAGTTTTAGCCGGTTTTATGCCCAGCAGGTGGGCAAGCAGCGGATAGATATGGATGTTTTGAAAAGAAGGTTGGAGGTAATGCCGTTTGAAATCAGGACCTGCAGCGTAGAAAATAGCATGCATATCCGTATTACGTGTATCATATCCATGCGTACCGCCGGCGTCTTCTTTCTCTATTTTAGCAACCGAAACACTCCAGGCTGAATCGGCCACCACGATGATATTTCCTACGCGCTTGTTTTTTCCGTAGTTGAGGTAAGCCGGCACTTCGGCAGGTTTCCATACCTGTATGTGCCGGGCTTTTTTAAGCGCTGTATAGGCCGAATCGGCCCAGGCACCGGGAGCGTACAGATTAAAATTGGGATTTCCTCCTTCTATCCTTACCGGCCATGTTTTCGGAATATAGTCCATGAGTGCCACGTTTCGTTTTGACGATACAGGACTCATGCCATGATCGGCGACAATAATGAGGTTGATGCTATCTCCGTTATGTAATTGTTTTATCCGCTGGTACAGGTTTGCCACCACTTGGTCGAGTTCGCGTACTGTTTTCAGCGTCTGTTCGTTATCAGGACCGGAGTGATGCCCGGTTTCGTCGGGTTCATGGTAATAGGCCATAATAAGCCGCGGACGTTTGGCCAACGGAAGCTGCAGCCATTTCAGAATTGTATCCACCCGTTGCGAAAAAGGGATTTGCTGCTCGTATTTTTTCCAGATATCGGGGTGCATGTTATCCACGTCCGATCCCACCCAGAAAAAGGAAGCCGTTTTTACCGACTGTCTTTGCGCTGTTATCCAGATCGGCTCACCTCCGTAGAATATCGGATTAAACCGGGCATCCTTGTTGCTGAGCGAATACGGTTTGTTTAGTTCCGGATCAAAGAATGAATTGTTTACCAATCCGTGATGATCGGGAACCAGCCCGGTAACTATGGTATAATGATTAGGAAATGTCTTGGAGGGAAAGGAAGGAATCAGCGAAACGGCTTTTACCCCTTCGCGGGCTATTTGATTGAGCCCGGGCGTGCTGGTTTTATCGGGATAGTCCCAGCGAAACCCGTCGAGGGAAAGGATGACCGTGGTATGATCTTTTTTAGTGCCAGCCTGCAAGGTGTTTTCGCTGAACACTGTCATGAAGCATAGCAGCGCACAGACTAGTAAACGATGGTGGTGAATCATAGCTTTCATACGATAATAATTTTTTTTAAAGGTTATATGAAACCCGCATGTCAAATACTGCCCACAAAACCAAGGCAAACTAATATTTGCATTCATGCTTGTTACATATAGTAAAATATAGAGTTCGTTCGTTGTATATTTGAAAAAAGTTGTTTCAATTTATCGGGGCTTCCGCCCCCAAACCCCGACTTACTTTTTGTCTTAACACAAAAAGTAAGCAAAAAAGTCAAGACTACGCCCACTTCGCTCGTGAGCAATTCAGTATCATTTACCTCTCTATTGAAAATATCTACCAAATGAATTCTACGGGTAGAGTTAGTTCATTGTAATCGAATTTTATAGCTCTTTATGCGAAAAATATATAGCCTTTTCCCCCAACGTCATCAATCCATAACATAACAAGACAGACAAGCAGGCTCCCGTACCGAGCCATCCGCCCATTCCCTCGAATGTCGAAGCCGATTCGATAAAGATCCAGGCATAGGCCGATCCGCATACCAATACCCACCACCAGTTCTTCAGGATTTTAGAAGAAGACATTCCACAAAACGAAGCTCCGCAAACTGCATACGGGATCTTAAGCAGGATAAGTTGACCGGGAAAAGCCTTGCTTAGCAGAAATTGGATACAGCAACCGGCAATGATGCTGATGGCTGAAGCACGAACTGTGTTCATTTCAAACTTGCGTTTAAAAAAATAAGTCAGGCTGATTCCCGCAATGCTGGACAGAAAGATAATAAGAGTATCCATGTTTATAAATTAATATGGGTACGAATCAAAAGATAACAAACCACCGATGCGAACGAAAGGCTTCCCAGCTTTCCGCCAACCCCCTCGAGCGAATGCTTGGTAGTTGCAAACAATAGGCCAGAGAATCCGGCAAATAAGGCAACAGTCTCCCAGTTGGGCCAAAGAGCATGGGATGACATCCCTACAAAACAACCACAATAAGCAGAGTAGGGGAGTTCGTGGTATTTCTGATCCTTAAACACATGCCGCAGAAAGGAAGCCAGATAACCCACCACACCACAGGCCATTATAGGTCCAATTTGCAAACCCAATGCATAACAACAAAGCCCACCCAGGGAAGCCGATATAACGGATGCTGGAATACGGGTCGCATCAACCGATTGGTTGTGCGGGTAATGAACAAAGCCCCATAGGTACGCGGAGGATACGATAAGAACTAGAAAAGAAATATCAACGATATGGGTACCATTGGAAAGCAAGCGGATAATATAATAAAGATGGATAAGCACAAAAATGCCGTGTCCGATATTCTTCTTCATGTTTAAAGCAAATGATTTGCAAAAGTAGGCTTTTTAGGTAAACAATCCTGAGCAAAAGAGGAAATGCAGGTAATATTATTGGATTGAATGATAATTTCAGGCTGAAAAAATCTAATTTTCTTTCCACGTTTTTCTAAATTGTGGAACCTCATAGGCCACCATAAAGATCCAGCCTACCAGGCAAGCTAGTGCCATTCCTTTCAATCCAAAGAATTTAGCCATCATGTAAGCCGCAATTACCCTTCCCACAATTTGAACAAAAGTGGAATTGAGTGTGATCTTCATCTTTCCAAGTCCACGGAAATACCCTTGAAACAAATTAGTTAATCCTGGCAATAAATATAAAAAAGCCATTACTCTCAAATATTGCACACCGGCATCGACCACCTGCTGGCCTTCATTGCCCACAAAAATTCCCACAAGCTTCGGTGCAAAAATATAGATGATAACCATCAACACCAACGTGTAAACCATGCACATTTTCAATCCGGTAAAAAATCCCTTGCGTATACGGCCGGTTTTGCCACCGCCATAATTTTGTGCCAGAAAACCGGTAGTACCATGTGCAATATTCTGCTGAACAACCAGTACGAAATCGTCAATACGCGTCACCGCATTAAAGGCAGCAATAGCAAAAACACCAAGCGGATTTACGGCCCCCTGAATCAAGAATTTACCAACATGCAACGTAATCTGCTGCATAGCTGCCACAGAACTGTAATTCACTGTTTGCCGGAACAAGGTACGATCAAAAACAAACTCACTGCGCGTAAATTTCAAAAAAGGAACCCGTTTACGCACGTACACAATGCAAAATAACGCCGACATAGCCTCGGCAGTCACAGTTGCACAGGCAGCTCCAATTACACCGAATTTAAATACCACAACAAGAAGAATATCCATCAACACGTTGAGTATTGCTGAGGCTATCAGGAAGTAAAGCGAAGCTTTCGAGTTACCCATGCTCCGTAACGTGGACGCATAGATATTGTAGATAAAGGTAAAGATAAGACCCACAAAAATGATTTGCAGGTAATGGGTGGCATCGTCCAGAATTTGAGGCGGGGTGTGCATTAGCGAAAGGATAGTGCGCGAAAAGAAAAGGCCAAGAATTACAATTATCAGCGTGAAAACACCTCCGGCAATGAGCGAGGTAGATATCTCGCGCTTAAGCTTGGCAATGTTACCTTCTCCGAAAAAATTTCCCATCAATACCGACATCCCCAGGCAAATTCCGATAATCAGGAAAAGCATAATATTCATTACCGGGTTTGCAGCACCTACTGCCGCCAACGCATTGGCTCCCACAAAACGCCCCACGAAGATTGAATCGGCTGCATTGTAGGTCAATACACAAAAATTTCCGATAATCAACGGCACAGTATAATGAATGATCTGCGGAGCAATCGGCCCCGAAGTCATATCCACAATCTTTCCTCTACTCATTTTTTTCTAATACCTTATTGAGTGCAAAGGTACTTATCCTAACGCAGGTGAGAGGCATTGGGTGTGTGAAGAATAATTAAAGTGTTGCGAAAGTGTAAGCGAAAAAACGAAGCAAACAGAATTGAAGATAAAAAAAAGGAAATCCAGCCTGGACTTCCTTTTCGTGTTTAGATCGTTGATAGCATTAGTTTTTTTCCACCAGATACATGCTGCAAACACCAAAAGTAAACTTGCGGTACTTGTTTAGTTTAAAACCATTGCCGGCAAGTATGTTGATTAAACGCTCGCCGTTAGGAAAGGCGTGCATCGATTGTTGCAGGTAATCGTATGCCTGTTTATCGCTCGAGAGGTATTTGGCAGTCATGCGTACAAACACTCTGGTATAAAGTTTATAGCCTTTGAATAACAGCCCCTTTTCCGGTTCATTCATTTCCAGGATAAGCAAATGTCCGCCAGGACGCAATACACGGTATATTTGTTGCAAACTTTCGTTTAGCTTTTCAAAATTACGAATCCCGAATGCAATAGTAGCTGCATCGAAACTGGCATCGGCAAATGTCATGGCCGAAACATCCTGAACCTGCAAGGTGATCTTATCGCTTAAGTTTGCCTTGGCTACTTTTACCCGTCCCATCTCCAGCATTTGCTCCGAAATATCTACTCCGGTAACATAGTCCGGATTCAGGTATTCGTATGATTTGATGCACATATCGGCAGTTCCGGCTGCAATATCAAGGATTAGCTTGGGTTGGAATTTCTTCAGCGCCAATAACGAACTTCTGCGCCACATACGAGCCATTCCCCACGTCATGATATCGTTGAACCGATCATATTTGTCCGAAATGGTATTGAACATGCGAGCCAGTTGGGCCGTTTTTTCCTCATCCTGGTTATAAGGCTTTACTTTGGTGAAGTCAACCTGGGTAGCTTTATTTTTTTTATTCATCTATATCTTTTTTTATTCTTTCTCTTTTTGAGGAGACACAAAACCGGTTTGTATGTTAGTTTTTCAAAATAAATTATTGCTCATCATTCATAAAAACAATCTGGAGATTTTAGAAGCTATAACATAGATTCAATCCCGTTTGTTTCGAATCGATGATTGGCAAAACAGTCAGATTCTTAGGGAAAATTTTCATAACTCCATCGTAAGCCCAGTAAGTTGCATTAGTCATAATAATTCCAACAGCCGCTCCCATCAACACATCGCTTATCCAATGCCGATTTCGTGCAACTCGGGCGTAGCCAACATAACTCGCTGTCAGATATCCGCCTGCAGAAATCCAGGGACTAATATATCCTAATTCATGGTCTAAAAATGAAGCTGCAACAAAGGCCATGGCTGCATGTTGAGAAGGGAATGAATAATCCGTATTACCAACCGGCCTGCCGGGTCGAAGTGATTTGGTTATATTTTTGGTATGGTAAACTACAAAATCGCTGGCAATATAAGAAACAGCCAAAATAACTGAACGATCAATAAACCGGTGTTTTGATTTTAAGCCCAATGCACTTAATGCATAAGCGGCAACAGCTGGAGTATATCGTATATAATCATCTCCTAAACTAACATAACCGGGTTTAAGATCATCGTCCCAAGTAAGCCTTCGTTGTAGTTGTTCTTTTAAATTGGGTATTGCAATTACAACTACACTTCCTAACGCCAGACCAAGCGGAACAATACTTTCATGAACATAATGCGAGTCAAACCATTTCTTTTGAAAATTATTATTCGAATCGAGCACTCTAGTCGAATCTTCCTGAGCAATAAGCATATTGCAAAACAGAAAAATAATTGCCAGAAGCAGAAGGACTTTCATGACTAACTATTTCATTGAACAGAAACCTTATTACTTTTTATTATCAACCAAATTCCCCAAACTATGAACGGAATGCTGAGAATTTGTCCCATATTTAAAATCATTCCCGATTCAAAAGTCTCCTGGTTCAGTTTGATAAATTCCAAAACAAAGCGTGAACCAAAAATACCGATAAGAAAAACGCCGAAAATCAAACCGTTCTTTTTATAGGCTTCTTTTTTCCAATACAACCACCAGGTAATGGCAAAAGTCAACAGGCAATAAATCATTTCGTAAATCTGCGTTGGATGCATGGGTTCCGTTTGTCCATCGCGAAAGAAAATAAATCCCCAGGGCAGGGAAGTGGCACTACCATAAATTTCAGAATTCATCAGGTTTCCAAAACGGATGCAAGCACCACAAATGGCTACTCCGATTACCAACCGGTCGAAAATCCAGACATATCCTTTTTTTGAAACATTTCTATTGAAAAAAAACATGGCTATCAAAATTCCAATAGCTCCACCATGACTGGCTAAACCGCCCCGCCAGATATACAACAATTCCCACGGGTGCGAGAGGTAATGATTCCCGTAGTCAAACGTTACCCCCAGTATAGTAACCGGTTCCGCTAATAATTTCCATTCGTAAAATAAGCAATGGCCAAGTCTAGCTCCCACAATAGCTCCCACAACTGTGTAAATAAACAATTTGTCCAACCATTCTTGGGGAAGTTTCTCATGCTTGTAAAGCCGCTGAACGATTAATAACGTGGCATAAATACCTATTGCCCAAAATAATCCATACCAACGAACAGATATAGGACCCAAATGAAACAATACCGGGTCTACATTCCAGGGTATATAGTTTAATAACATAGTGTAAATATTTATTTAAAACCCCTAACCCTTAAAGAGTAACTTAATTACTTCGCATATATTATTTCACATACAGTAGTAACTTCAATTTCCCTTTAGGGGCTAGGGGTTGTTGCTTATTAATTAGCTCCGTGACAGTTTTTATATTTTTTTCCACTTCCGCAAGGACAAGGATCATTACGCCCGGGTACTTTGTCTACATGGATTGGTTGTGATTTTTGTATTTCGCGGGTATCTTGTTTTGTCGGGTCTTCGCTTCTTGCACCTGCATCGTCTTTCTGCGTTTTGTATTTACTCAAGTCCATGCGTTGGCTCGGCCTTGCTTCACGCACTTGTTCCGATTCGCGCATTGGGATTTGTCCGCGCATAAGGATAGCCATTACTTTACGGTTCATAGAGTCAATCATCTCTTTAAATAAACCGAACGACTCAAGTTTGTAAATCAACAGCGGGTCTTTTTGCTCATAACTTGCATTTTGAACCGAGTTACGCAATTCGTCCAATTGGCGAAGGTGTTCTTTCCATTCATCATCGATAACAAAAAGCAGGGTCTGTTTTTCGAATGATTTTACGACTTCACGTGCTTCCGTTTTGTAAGCAGTTTCTAGGTGCGTCGTGATATTGAATACACGTTTGCCATCCGAAATAGGAATAAGAATGCTTTCATACTGTTGTCCTTTTTCCTCAAAAACCTGTTTGATAACTGGATAAGAAACAGAAGCCAGCTTATCCATTTTACGTTTAAATGTTTCGATGGCAGCTTCAGTAACCTTATGGCTCAGTACATTTGCTTTCGTGTTGAGGAATTCTTCTTCTGTAAACGGCGCGTCCATAGCGAACACTTTCATCAGGTCAATTTCCAATTGTTCGAAATCGCCATTGTTACGGGCGCTTTCCACCATACTTTCAACGGTATCGTAAATCATATTGGTAATATCCACCCCAATGCGTTCGCCCATCAAAGCATGGTAACGTTTAGAATAAACTACTTCACGTTGCGAGTTCATCACATCATCATATTCGAGCAAGTTCTTGCGTCGGCCAAAGTTGTTTTCTTCTACTTTCTTTTGGGCACGTTCAATAGATTTGGAAATCATGGAATGCTCAATCATTTCACCTTCTTCAAATCCAAGTTTGTCCATAATACCCGAAATACGCTCCGAGCCAAACAAACGCATCAAGTCATCTTCCAACGAAACATAAAAGATAGAAGAACCCGGATCGCCCTGACGGCCGGCACGACCACGTAACTGGCGGTCAACACGACGGCTCTCGTGACGTTCGGTACCTATAATGGCCAAACCGCCGGCATCTTTTACTTCTTGTGTCAGCTTAATATCGGTACCACGACCAGCCATGTTGGTTGCAATAGTTACAGTTCCTTTTTGACCTGCCTCAGCTACAATTTCCGCTTCACGTTGGTGCAACTTAGCATTCAATACATTGTGTTTTATTTTCCGGCCAGTAAGCATACGGCTCAACAATTCGGATATTTCTACCGAAGTGGTACCAACCAATACCGGACGTCCGGCAGTAACCAAGCGGTCAATTTCTTCAATAACGGCTGTATATTTTTCGCGTTTGGTTTTATAAACGCGGTCTTCCATATCATTTCTGGCAATTGGACGATTGGTTGGAATAACCACCACATCTAATTTGTAGATATCCCACAACTCGCCGGCTTCTGTTTCGGCCGTTCCGGTCATACCCGAAAGTTTGTGGTACATGCGGAAGTAATTCTGCAAAGTAATAGTAGCAAATGTCTGTGTGGCTGCTTCGATCGTTACACGTTCCTTGGCTTCAATGGCCTGGTGCAAACCATCAGAATAACGACGGCCATCCATAATACGACCGGTTTGTTCGTCAACAATTTTCACCTTGTTTTCCATCACCACATATTCTACATCTTTTTCAAACAAGGTGTAGGCTTTCAATAATTGGTTGATGGTGTGAACACGTTCCGACTTAACCGAATAGTTTTGAAGAATTTCGTCTTTAGCCGATTGCTTTTCATCAGCACTCAATTCTTTCTTTTTCTCCAATTCCGCTATTTCACTACCCACGTCAGGCAACACAAAGAAATGAGCATCATCCGTATTGTCGGTAATCAAATCGATTCCCTTGTCGGTCAGTTCAATGGTATTATTTTTTTCATCAATCACAAAGAAAAGCGGATCAGTGGCAATGTGCATGTTCCGGTTGTTTTCCTGCATGTAATACTCTTCAGTTTTAAGCAGCAAAGCCTTCATTCCCTGCTCGCTCAGGTATTTGATTAATGGTTTGTTCTTAGGCATACCTTTATATGAGCGGAACAAAGCCAAAGCACCTTCTTCTTGAGATTTCTTATCTTCTGATTTCAATAAATTCCGGGCGTCAGCCAGATATTTAGTTGCCAGTGTTTTTTGAATATTTACCAATCGCTCCACTTTAGGACGTAAGTCTTCGAACAACTGGTCTTCCCCTTTTGGTACCGGACCGGAAATAATCAATGGCGTACGGGCATCATCAATCAACACCGAGTCAACCTCATCCACAATAGCATAATTATGTTTGCGCTGAACCAGGTCGAGTGGGGCAGTTGCCATATTGTCACGCAAATAGTCGAACCCAAACTCGTTATTGGTTCCAAAAGTGATATCTGCCAGGTAAGCCTGACGGCGTTCTTCCGAGTTTGGATGATGCTTGTCAATACAATCTACAGTCAGACCATGGAACATATACAATGGACCCATCCATTCCGAGTCACGTTTTGACAAATAGTCATTCACCGTAACCACATGAACACCTTTACGGGTCAATGCATTCAGGAAAACAGGAAGCGTAGCCACCAGTGTCTTACCTTCACCGGTTCCCATCTCTGAAATCTTACCTTTATGAAGCACTACACCACCAAATAGCTGGACATCATAATGTACCATCTCCCATTTAATCAGGTTACCACCGGCTGTCCATTGGTTTTTATAGTGGGCTTTATCACCTTGAATAGTTACGAAATCATATTTCGCAGCCAAGTTTCTGTCAAACTCATTGGCCGTAACCACAACTTCAGTATTTTCATTCAAACGACGGGCTGTGTCTTTTACGATACTAAATGCTTCAGGAAGCACCTCATCCAGAACTTCTTCATACTTGGCAGTGATTTCTTTTTCAAGTTTATCAATCTCAGTATAAATTTTTTCACGAAGATCAATTTCGGTTTCCTCGATGCTTGCTTTCAATTCTGCAACACGGGCAACTTCAGTGGCTACGTAATCTTGAATCCGTGTTTTAATAGCCTCTGTACGAGCACGTAATTCATCATTGCTGAGCAAGGATATCTCAGAATAAACGGCTTTTACTTTATCTACATAAGGCGTAATTTCCTTTAAGTCGCGTTGCGATTTATTTCCAAGTATTTTTCCTAAAAAGTCATTAAATCCCATTATTTCAATGTTTTATATTATTGTATCAATGTGTTTTTGCCTGTTTTGTCAGTTTTTTGAAAAAAGACTGACAAAGATACTATTTTTTCGCTTTAAAAACGAGTAACCGACTGATTTATTCAGTAACATTACTAATGCAAAAAACGCTCCAAATTTCTTTGAAGCGTTCAATTATATCTGTTGAATTATAGAATCCCGATCAAATCAAGTATTCATTCCACCACAAACATTGATTACTTGCCCACTAACATAACTAGACAAATCAGAAGCAAGGAAAAGAGTTACTTTTGCCACTTCGTCAGGGCTACCACCACGACGCAATGGAATAGTTTCGTTCCATTTTGCACGTTGGTCTTCGGTCAACGCATGAGTCATTTCTGTTTCAATGAAACCCGGAGCAATAGCATTGGCGCGAATACCGCGTGAACCCAATTCTTTAGCCACCGATTTGGCCAAACCAATCATACCGGCTTTAGAAGCTGAATAGTTTGATTGACCGGCATTACCCGAAACCCCCACTACAGAACTCATGTTGATAATACTTCCGGTTTTTTGTTTCATCATTACTGGTGTTACAGCATGAATAAAGTTGAAAGCAGATTTCAAATTTACATTGATCACTGCATCCCATTGGCCCTCGCTCATACGCATCATCAAGCCATCTTTAGTAATACCCGCATTGTTTACCAATACATCTACACGTCCGAATTCTTTCACAATTTCATTAACTACCGTGTGAGTTTCGTCAAAATTAGCTGCATTCGAAGCATATCCTTTGGCTTTTACACCCAAGGCTTCAATTTCTTTTTGTGTATTCAAAGCATTTTCATCGATGTTTAAATCGGTAAATGCAATATTAGCGCCTTCGCTTGCCAGTTTCAGGGCAATAGCTTTTCCAATACCACGTGCAGCTCCGGTTACGATAGCTACTTTTCCTTCTAATAATTTCATAAAATATTTGGTTTTATTTTTAAATTAAATAAACTGAAATACAATTGATTTTCAAAATAATGAATGTGCAAGCCGGAAGTTTTTCTGCCGATTTTTTCTGACAAATCCAGAGCAATTTTCCTTTTTTTTCGGCTGCAAAGATAGTTCTTTTTTCCTAAATGGCTAAAAAGGCTGCATAAAATGAACACTTCTGTGCATAAAAAAAATCAGCCTACAAGATTCTGTAAGCTGATTTTTAATTATTATTCAGTGAAGTTTTTAATATTTTTTCTGATTCAGTAATGACTAAGCGGAATTAGTTTGACCCGGTGAATATCTTTTGCCTTGCTGCTGGCGGCTTTCAGCAACTGCTTCTTTTTGTTTTTTGCAACAGCAACACCGGCAGAGCTTTTTGAATAATCAAAATATCGCAAAGTTCCGCTGAATGTACCACTGACTTTTGTTTTTATATCATTGTACAACAGATAATTAATTGTATATTTATCTCCTGATTTCACAAAAGTGGCATGTCCTGTTTGTAAAGCTTCAGAGGTATTTCCCAAATACCAGCATCCCCATTTGCTGCCCGTCGAAGAGGTATATCCCGGCACAAGCGTATTAGCAAGCAGGTATTCTGTTTTCAGATCAGCCATCATGTCGTAAGTTCCATCGGGTATATAATTTGTTACTGTCAAAGGCGTATTTAGTTCCAAAACCAATATTTCTCCATTTCCTGATAAGCTATCCATATTTACATTCTGGCTTCCTAAAAATACGGAAAAATTATTCGATTTTGAAGTATTATAAACATCACCCCAATAATATAAATCCCCTTTGGTCAAAGCTGGAGAAATTGATGCAGTTTGGTTTTTCACCTGGATTAAACCCGAATAAGAAAATTCGATAACATTCTCAGTTGAAGAAATTAATTCACCCTCAATTTTAAAACCATTTCCGTTTTTCGTAACGGTATAATATCCATCTTTAATAATATAGGCTTTGTTCGTGGTTGTTCCAATATTCATGACATGAGTTCCTGTTGCATAAATACTCCCCTGATAATGAATCGTATCGCCGGGATAAAACGTATTTACAGTCCGTTTATTTGTAATAGAGTACGTGCCTTCTTTTAAAGTAGAGTCACCTAGGGCTACATTTAAATCAATATATAAATAATTTCCAGTTCCCTGTAAGTCACCATTCGTATCAAATCCCAGCGTGTTATCCATCAAATACAAAGATAAATTGTTTGTGCCCACGCCAAAATAATCGCCCCAAAAAGAAGCAATTGCTTGTGCAAAAACCAAGTTTATATCACCTTTGGTTACCGTAACTTGGCAAGTCGCCAACTTCTCACCGGCTCGAGCCGTAATAGTAGCCGTGCCTTCGTTTATCGCCGTAATAATTCCTTTGTTTACCTGCACAATATCAGTAGAGCTGGACGTCCAGGTTACCGGAAGTTTACTTATATCACCGGTATATGATAATTTAGCTACAATTGTATCAGTAGCACCGATTTTCAATGAAACTTCAGAATTATTCAGGGTGATTTTTGAAACCTCATCTTTTGTGCAAGCTGTGAAGGATAGAAGTATTAGAAATGGAAGTAATAAATTTATTTTCATTGATTTCGGCTAAAATTTAATTAATCAAAAAAGGCTGCAAATATAGCATTAATTATCAAATCAACTGTTATTTATTGCTTTTGTTTTCAAAATACTACACTAAAATATGTATCTTCAAACAAAAAAAGATCGTCCGATTACTCAGACGATCTTTTTTTTGTTGATTAGCTTTCTATTAAGCATTCATAGATACTAAGAACTCATCGTTGTTTTCCGTACGTTCCAACCGGTCTTTCAAGAATTCCATAGCTTCCATTGAATTCATATCGGATAAGTGGCGGCGCAAAATCCACATGCGGTTCAGTGTATCTTTGTCGAGCAACAAGTCATCGCGACGAGTGCTTGAAGCCATAATATCTACTGCTGGGAAAATACGTTTATTCGACAATTTGCGATCCAATTGAAGCTCCATATTACCGGTTCCTTTAAATTCTTCAAAGATAACCTCGTCCATTTTAGAGCCCGTTTCAGTCAAAGCAGTAGCAATGATTGTCAGGCTACCACCATTCTCAATGTTACGGGCCGCACCAAAGAAACGTTTTGGCTTGTGCAATGCATTAGCATCAACACCGCCGGAAAGGATCTTTCCGGAAGCAGGGGAAACCGTATTGTAAGCACGGGCTAAACGTGTAATTGAATCGAGCAGAATAACCACATCCTGACCACACTCTACCATGCGTTTAGCTTTTTCGTGAACCATGCTGGCCACTTTTACATGACGTTCAGCCGGCTCATCAAATGTTGATGATACTACCTCAGCACGTACACTGCGAGCCATATCGGTAACTTCTTCAGGGCGTTCATCGATCAGCAATACAATCATGTATACTTCCGGATGATTAGCAGCAATAGCATTCGCAATATTTTTCAATAAAACTGTTTTACCCGTTTTAGGTTGAGCAACAATCAAACCACGCTGACCTTTACCAATTGGCGAGAACAAATCAACCATACGAGCAGAAAGCGTATCGTTTTTACCACTACATAAATTAAATTTCGTGTCAGGGAAAAGAGGAGTAAGGTGCTCAAAGGGAACGCGATCGCGTACATATTCGGGCGAACGTCCATTGATTTGAGCAACTTTGATAAGAGGAAAATACTTTTCACCTTCTTTAGGCGGGCGGATAGCCCCTTTTACAGTATCGCCGGTTTTAAGTCCGAAGAGTTTTATTTGAGATTGGGATACATAAATATCATCGGGCGAAGCCAGGTAGTTATAATCAGCAGAACGAAGAAAACCGTAACCATCTGCCATCATTTCCAATGTTCCCGTACCTTCCAAAATACCATCAAAGTCAAATTGTTTTTCGCTTTTTTCCGGGCGTTGGTTAAACTTGTTACGGTTGTTATTACCGTTAGTATTTTGATTATTGTTTGTTTTTATTGGCTTAATATCAGAAATTTCCGGAACTGGTTTTGCGATTTCTGATTCTTCTTCCGTTTGTCCTGTTACTTCTGGGACAAACAATGTTTCTTCAATCAATTCATTTTCGGGTCTTTCCTCTAATACAAACACTTTCACTGGAGGAGCAATGGGAGTCTCGGTTTCTTTTGCCTCAATCTTTTCAGCAGTTTCAGCTATCGGTTTTGCTATAGCTGGCTTGGTTGGCTTTGGTTGTTTGGGTTTATTTGCTTTCTTAGCCGGCTTTGGTTCTGCATTTGTATCAATTGGTTTAGCCTCAGTTTTTATTGCCTCTGTTGGCTTTACAATTACGGCTTTTGATTCTGCAACTGCCTTTTCAGCAGTTTTTTGTCCCTGATTTTCTACAGGTTTCGCCGTGCTCTGTTGTGCAAATGCTTTTTGCTCAGGAGTCTTCTTTATTGGCACCCGAAGGCGTTTTTTCCGTTCAATTTCCTGATTTTCGTTGGTAATAGTTTTTCGTTGTGCATTTACAACGGCTTGTTGGTCAAGAATATCATAGACCAATGTTTCTTTTTTAGCTGAATTTGAAACTTTCAGACCTAATCCGGTTGCGATGTCCTTCAATTCGGACAGTTCCTTCGCATTCAATTGCAGAATGGTGTAATTACTCATAAAGTGATGAATAAACGTTTTTGGTGAGATTTCCCTTTTGGAAAAAACGTTGAGATTGTGAATGTTATGTTTGTTGATTATTTTTACAAAAACAGGACTGCCTTTGTGATTTGAAAACGATGCAAATTTACGACATTATTTCAAATCAGCAAATAAATGCTTCTTTTTATTTGAATATTATTGATACAGAGCAAAAACAGTAAGTTTATTGCGATATTTCAATCAATAAATCAGTAATCTGTCAAGATTAACTATTGCAATTAAACGCCCCAACCTATTTATTTTTTAGCTTCAGTTGTCAAATAAGTAAGTATAATGGCCTTTTGTTCATCGGTTATTTTTGAGCGCTTTTGCATCTTATTTACTAAACCCGGCCATTGCTGTATAGTATACTTAGATGGTGATTTCAATTTATGGCAATGAGTACAACTTTTTTCGTACAAAGCTTTACCAGACATCACCATTTCAATCTGAACTTTATTTTTTATTGAATCATTTTGCGATTTTGCAAATATACTCGTTACATAACCCTGCAGAAAAAAAACTGAAAATAAACAGAAAATTCTAATATTCATGTTTTAAAAATTAATTCAGATTAAGTCGATCGACAAAATCACACGTCAAACCCCGTAATCTTATTGTTACTGATAAAGAATTGATCGATTCTCTCCCTGTTTTTTTTCGGTGAAAAAACGATATTATATTCAACAGTTACAACATTATTTTGTTTTCCGGTTTTTATTCTGACAAAACGTATATTTAACCCTTTCAGTTCACTTTCAAGTTCTGCTATTGAATAATCAGCTGATCTGAATTGAACTTCATAAGTTTTAATTTGATGCAAATTTTCAATTATTTTTTCAAGCCTAGTCAAAACAATCAAAACCACTAAAACAATAAACACCACAATTGCGGCTAATATATAATGCTTCAAACCAATACTCATACCAATCGCAGCCGCCATCCAGATAATGGCTGCTGATGTAATCCCTTTTACTGAAGCACCTTCTTTAAACACAACACCGGCACCTATAAAACCAATACCAGTGACAACATTAGAAGCAATCCTATCTCCGCCAGAAAGAGAAATTGAAAGGATACTAAACAAGCAGGAACTGACACAAATCAATATCATGGTTCTGAATCCTGCAGGCTTATTGTGATATTCTCTCTCCAAACCTAAAATAGCACCCGCCAGTAGAGCTGCAATAATTTGAATAATTTGTTCGAATTCTGGATGCATAAATTATTTGATTAATAAATAGTTACATGTAAATAAATAAAATATCAGATTAACGTGCGATTGCAGCTAATTTATTCAAAGCCTGTGCTATCCTTTCTACTTTTAAATCGTCTTTTTTTGCAGCATATATCCAATCAATCATGTTTTTTTGTTCATCATTTGGCAAAGTTTGAAAACTTTGATAAGCAACTGGATCTTCTTTCAGACAAAGATAAAAATCATCCATTGCCACAGTTGGTAATTCCTCCGAATATAGAATTACATGCACCCAATCTCCTTCATTTTTACCTATTTTCTTTCGTATCTCAGCTTTCACGGGTAAAAATAAGGTTCCATTTCCCATTGGCATCAAGTGATAATTGGCTATTTCATATCCATCAATGCTTCCACGTACTTTTACCCAACCAAACCAAGCATGCTTATCCTGCTTTATTTCTGGAATAATTGCAAATGTCCAGCCACCTTTACCCGGATATTTCTGAAGCAGGTAGTTTTGGTTCACCAAAGGTATTTCTGGGAGTTGAGTTTCCATATATAAATTAACGGGAAATAATCATTGAGTTTCACTAATCTGTTATTGAAAATTCTATCACCTCTTTCGTGTCGGCTGTTACCCGGAAACGATTATCCATTCGTCGACCAACTATCCACACAATTTCTTTGCCCGAAACAAGCAACCAACTTTGTTCTTTTTCTATTAAAGTCAGCTTATTGTCAATAAAAAAATCACTTACTTTCTTCCGTTGTTTCATTCCAAATGGATAGAAGGCATCACCTTCGCGCCAACGCCTCAATTGCAGCGGGAAAGTTAGTTTAGACGCATCGACATGAATGCAACCTGGAACTTTCGAAACTTGAAATTCATTAGTCTTTTGCATACTGTTCATGCTCAAATGGAAAGGCTGATCTATTTTTGCATCCGGAAGTGTAAGGTAATATTCATCAATCGTTGCTTTTTCTCTTTGACTTATAATAAGATATTTACGATCTTTAAGCAACCTATGAGTATCGGAATAAAAAACCTTACCCGATTCCGAATCAAGATTTAATGTAATTTGCTCAATCAAAGCAGAACTAAACCCGAATGGATGCAAAATTTCATACATAACTGTCGGAATGTGCATTTGTCGTTTGATTATGTCAATATCCATTTTCACCAAATCATCTTCAATCTCGACTATTTGTTCTTCAATTTTATTAATGGCCTGTTGATAAATTGCAAGATTTCCTTCAAAACGTTTCAATGACTCATATAAGGTTTGCCGGGCGGATGGATTTATCTCTTCCAATAGAGGTAATACCTCATTCCGGAATTTATTTCGTTGATAATCGATAGTCGCATTTGTAGAATCCTCAACATGGTCCAGATCGTGCCTAATCAGGTAAGTTTCGAGTTCTAATCGAGTACAACAAAGTAGGGGGCGTATCACTTTTTTATTCCGTGGCTGTATGCCTGTCAAACCTCTTAATCCTGTGCCACGTATAAGATTCATAAGCATTGTTTCAATGCTATCATCGGCATGATGAGCCACGGCAATGGCCTGTGCATTCAGCGTGTCAAGTAAATCATAGAACCAAGCGTAACGCAAATCCCGCGCTGCCATTTCGATAGAGATTCCATGTTTTTCTGCGTATTTAGTTGTTTTAAAATCAATATGATAATATGGAATTTTCATTGACTTGGACAACTCGCGAACAAACTCTTCATCACGGTCAGACTCTTCCATTCTCAAATGAAAGTTGCAATGCGCTATAATGCATTCATAACCAAGGGAAACAAGTATATGCAACAGAGCCACTGAATCGGTTCCACCACTTACCCCCACAATTATCCGGTCTGTTAGATTCAGTAATTGTTGATTTTGAATATATGTTTGAACTTTTTGTTGCATACTCTGTTCGTTTTGGCTTATCTTTGTATTTGAAAAATACTATTGGCAAAGATATTCATTTTTTGTGAAAATAGATAACTAAAAAGTCAATTCAAACGCGATGCTTGCGAAAAAACGAAGGAAGAACTCAATCAAGTGAACCTGAATAAAACTAACACTTGTTGCACTTTGAAAGTTTTTCGAATACAATTAATTACCCGATATTCTGATAAAACAAATATATTATGAACACATTCCTGGAGTTAGTCCGGAATCGTCAAAGCGATAGGGCTTATCTGGACAAACCGATAGAAACAGAGAAACTGGAGCGGATACTTGAAGCAGCGAAGTTAGCTCCATCGGCTTGCAACTCTCAACCCTGGAAGTTTATAGTAGTTACTGATCCTGAAAAACGCATGTGCGTGGCCGAAGCAACGGCCAACAAAACACTTTCGATGAATCATTTTACCAGACAGGCTCCTGTACAACTGGTACTTGTGGAAGAAAGTGCAAATTTCACTTCAACTCTGGGAGGCTGGATCACCAATAAACATTATCCACATATTGACTTAGGTATTGTGGCTTCACATGTTAGTTTAGCTGCAGCTGATGAAGGTTTAGGTTCATGCATTATTGGTTGGTGTAATGAGAAAAAGATAAGGAAGACTCTTGAAATACCCAAGAACAAACGCGTCATGCTGGTTATTTTGCTGGGCTATTCCAATCAACCATTACGAGAAAAGAAACGTAAAACGAAAGAAGAGATTATTTCGTACAATAAATACTAATTTCCGGCACACAAGGAAGTCTGACGAACTGGCTTACATAAAACTTCTATTTTTAATCATGACTTACGACGATACCATACAATATTTATATAACCGCCTTCCGGTATTTCATCATGTCGGAAGCTCTGCATACAAACCGGGACTAGATAATACTATCCAATTAATGAACGTATTAGATAATCCTCACACACGTTACCGCACTGTTCATATAGCAGGAACAAATGGAAAAGGTTCTGTATCGCACATGCTGGCCGCGATACTGCAAGAAGCCGGATACAAAGTAGGACTGTATACTTCGCCACATTTAGTCGATTTTGGAGAACGCATCCGGGTAAATGGAAAAATGATTGATCAACAATATGTTATTGATTTCGTACAAAACAACCAGAATTTATTTAGTAAGATAGAACCTTCTTTTTTTGAAGCCACAATGGCTATGGCTTTTAGTTACTTTGCTGATAGAAAAGTCGATGTTGCCATAATAGAAGTAGGGCTGGGAGGAAGGCTTGACAGCACTAATATTATTTATCCCGAGCTATCTGTAATTACCAATATCAGTTTTGACCACGTAGGTTTTCTGGGTGACACGCTGGAAAAAATAGCTTATGAAAAGGCCGGAATCATAAAACACAATGTGCCCGTTATCGTTGGGGAAGCACTTCCCGAAACCCGTACGGTTTTTGAAACAAAAGCAAAAGAAGAGAATGCGGCCATTTATTTTGCAGAAGAAAAACACACCGTTTTATTCGACAAGTATACGAACGGCAAGATGCAGGTAAAAACATCAGATAATAAATTATTTACTGTTGGTTTGAATGGATTATATCAATTAAAAAATATTGCTACCGTGCTTACTGCCGTTGAGCAACTAAATAAACTAAACTTTCAGATTCCGGAACATTCATTTGAAAAAGGACTTGAGCAAGTTGTAGAGATAACCGGATTGCAAGGACGCTGGCAAGTTTTACAGCAACATCCTACAGTTATAACCGATACCGGCCATAATGTAGGTGGAATCAGATATGTTATAGAACAACTTAAATCTCAACAATATGAAACATTACATATTGTTATCGGCATGGTAAACGATAAAGACATCTCTTCTGTTTTAGCTTTATTACCAACCGAAGCTTGCTATTATTTCACTCAAGCTAACATCATCCGTGCACTTCCGGCCGAAGAATTATTGAATAAAGCTAAAAGTTATGATTTAAATGGAAATGCTTATAATACAGTAAAAGATGCTGTTTATGCAGCTTTAAATGCCTCAACAAAAGATGATCTTGTTTTCATCGGTGGAAGTAATTTTGTTGTGGGGGAAGCGCTAGGCAATATATCCTTTAAAATAAGTTTATAATTTACAGCACATTAAATACATTATATCTAAAAATGAAAATATTAAAATCAGAAACCCTATATTTAAGCCAAATTATTCTTTCCTGGACATTTATTAATCTATCATTCAATTTGTTTGGACTATTTATTACGAAACTTTTGAACGAAACAGGTTTTACTTACATGGAAAGTATCGCAAACGAATTTGTAAAACCGCTCGCAATCCAATCTTTCATATTTAGCGTCTGCCTCACTTTGTCTTACCTATTCATCAAAAATAAAAAGTTTTCATTTTACGCTTTTGCTTTATTCCAGTTCGTGGTTTTTCATATTATCTTTATCCTGAATTTAAAGATTCATCATGGAATGCACTTCGAATCTACATTCAAGAATATCGGTATGGTGTATTTAAGCTACAGTGGCCAATATCTGATCGACATTCTCTATCTTTATTTTCCGGTAAATGGAAATTTTGACAATGGAGTATTTATGCCAAGCAATATTGGCACATTTTATATTCACTGGATTCTGTTGAATATACTATATTATTTTGCAATAACCTGGATTTCAATTAAAGTTGCCAAATTCTTTTTTGAAAATAAAATCAATATGAAAACAAAGAATCCAATTAAGCCTGAACTTTGACATGTACACATAAATTTAAATACAAAACGGACTGAGCCTCAATTGAGATTCAGTCCGTTTTATATAATTTAGGATATGGGGTTTGCAAGCAGTCATATCTCATAACTAAACACTTGCAGACTGTATCTTATGCTTTTTTTACTTTATAACTACAACTTGTTTTACCTTTTACAATATTAGTCAATCTTGATTTTAATAACTGACGACGGATTGGTGTAACCCGGTCAGTGAATAAATGTCCTTCCAAATGATCATATTCATGTTGCACCACGCGTGCCTTATAACCATGAAATACTTCTATATATTCATTGAAATCAACATCATAGTATTTAATTTTAATAGATTCGGCGCGCGAAACCGTTTCATGAACACCCGGAATACTAAGACAACCTTCTTCGCCTGAAACCTCTTGCGCACTTTTTTCAAGAATAGTCGGATTAATCATAGTTACTTTAAAAGAACCCAATTCTGGATCATCTTCTTTAAACGGCTCCAAGTCAATCACTAATAAGCGGATAGGCAAACCAATCTGAGGTGCAGCCAACCCCACACCTTCGGCATGATACATAGTCTCATACATGTTGGTTATCAGTGTTTTTAAATCTAAATAATCAGCATTAATTGGCTCTGCTACTTTGCGAAGTACCGCATTGCCATACGTGTAAATAGGTAAAATCATTATTCTTTATTCGTTGTTTTTGTCGCAGGTTGTTACCTGCACTTATCTTTATTCAATAATTTTGCGATTCAAGGTAGGATTGCAAAATTATAGTAGCCGAGATTTTATCAACCAACTCTTTATTTTGCCTGTCTTTTTTCTTCAAACCGCCTTCCAGCATAGCTTTGTGGGCTAAAACGGATGTAAAACGTTCATCTACATAAACAAGTTCAATTTCAGGAAAACGCCGTTGCAATCCTGTTACAAATGGACGAATATATTGCATTGAGTCTGACTCTTGTCCATTCATTTGCTTAGGTAAACCTATGACAAATTTTTCAACCGGCTCTTTGGCTATATATTTTTCCAAATAGTCGAGAACTTCGTGTACAAGAACCGTATCCAAGCCATTTGCTGTAAGGTGCAGCAAATCGGTGACTGCCAGTCCGACCCGCTTTTGTCCATAATCAATTGCCAAAATTCGTCCCATAATTTTTATTTGCGGCTGCAAAGGTACAATTTTTAGTCATATAATCAGACTATTCGGATTTTATCGACAGATTTTTGTGGTTTAACCCCAATAATACCAAACAGATGTACAGCAACGTATAAAAACAGCATAATAATACAGACAATTCCTCAGAATAGCCGGAATACAAGGAAATTTCGCATCATATTTATGCGCCATTTATACATTTCAGTCTAATCGAGTTACTATTTACAGCCACATAATCGTCCAAAAAAGCAAATACATTTTTTTTTGATGCATTTGCTTTAAAATTGTCGAAATTTTTCTTCAAAAAAAATTGTTTTTGTAAAAAAGTTATTCTAACTTTGAGAGAATTTTTTTTTGAAAATTTTCGCGTTAATTTCTCTATAACCCTTATTTAATATTAGTATTTATGAAACAGTTCAAACGGGCTGCAGTGCTGCTTTTCGTTGCACTAATCACATCAGCCAAAACGTTTGCCAGCGAGGCAGACATCGCGATTCCGGATTTGCATGCCGGACAATTTCACATCTTTGGTCAGGTGGTAAAAGCGTGGGACTTTTTGTTTTTCGGAGCATTGGTCATTTGCTTTACGCTTAGTATCAGTTTGTTTTTCTTTTCTCAAATCAAGAAACTTCGAGCGCACAATTCTATGCTGAAAGTTTCTGAAACTATCTATCAAACCTGCCGGACTTATTTATTGCAACAAGGGAAGTTCTTGTTAATGCTTTTTGCATTTGTTGCTGTAATTATGTCGTATTATTTTTTAGCACTTCAAGGTAAATCGATTGGTACATTATTATATGTGCTTTTCTATTCTATCTTGGGTATGGGAGGCTCATACGCAGTGGCTTGGTATGGAATCCGTATCAATACACTTGCTAATTCCCGTACAGCTTTCGCTTCCCTTAGGGCTAATCCCTGGGATGTGGTAAATATTCCGTTGCGTGCAGGAATGAGTGTTGGGCTATTTCTTATTTCATTGGAATTGGTTATGATGGTCATTATCCTACTGTTCGTTCCACGCGAAATTGTCGGAATTTGCTTCCTTGGTTTCGCTATCGGCGAATCGTTAGGTGCCAGCGTACTCCGTATTGCCGGCGGAATCTTTACAAAGATTGCCGATATTGGATCGGATTTAATGAAAGTGGTTTTCAAAGTAAAAGAAGATGATCCACGGAATCCGGGAGTTATTGCCGATTGTACCGGAGATAATGCCGGCGATAGCGTTGGACCAACAGCCGACGGTTTCGAAACATATGGTGTAACCGGAGTTGCTCTGATTACTTTCATTACATTAGCCGTAAAAGATCCGGATATACAAGCTAAACTTATTGTCTGGATTTTTGGAATGCGCTTTTTGATGGACTTATGTTCGGGGATATCTTATTTCATTAATCAGGCTATTTCAAAACAAAAATACAAGGGATTGAAAGTGTTCAATTTTGAGGAACCATTGATGCGTCTGATCTGGATTGGTGCTATCTTGAGTATTTCAACGTCATTTTTCATGAGTTATCTATTAGTGAGTGACCTGGCAGATTCAACCCTTTGGTGGAAATTAGCCGGTATCATCAGTTGTGGTACGCTTGCTGCCGTATTAATTCCGGAATTTACTAAACTATTCACCAGCTCACATTCATCTCACGTAAAAGAGATTGTAACTGCATCTCGTGAAGGCGGCCCTTCATTAAACATCCTTTCAGGCATTGTTTCGGGAAACTTCGGGGCATTCTGGACAGGTTTATTAATTGTGGGACTCATGACAATCGCTTATTTCATCAGCGTATTCGGGCATCTTGAACTAATCCTTGGCCAACATGCCACTATTTTTGCATTTGGGCTAGTTGCATTTGGATTCTTGTGCATGGGACCGATCACCATTGCTGTAGACAGCTACGGACCGGTAACAGATAATGCCCAGTCGATTTTCGAATTATCCCAGATAGATCAAATTCCTTATATCACTAAAGAAATTGAAAAGGATTTCGAATTTACTCCTGACTTTGAATTAGGCAAACATTATCTGGAAGCTAATGATTCTGCAGGCAATACTTTTAAAGCCACTGCCAAACCGGTATTAATCGGTACAGCCGTAGTGGGGGCAACCACCATGATTTTCTCCATTATCCTTTTATTGGAAAAAGTAGGTATGCTGAGTGTTTCACTTACATCTGCGCCAATTTTGCTTGGTCTTATTACCGGTGGAGCAGTTATTTATTGGTTTAGCGGTGCATCCATGCAGGCTGTTACTACAGGCGCGTATCGTGCTGTTGAGTTTATCAAAAGAACTTTCGATTTAGACAAAAAAGAAGCAAACATCAACGATTCGAAGGAAGTGGTGAAGATTTGTACACAATATGCTCAAACCGGCATGTGGAATATTTTCATTGCCCTGATTTCATTCACACTTGGTTTTGCATTTTTCGACAGTAACTTCTTTGTCGCCTATCTTATCTCCATAGCTTGCTTTGGTTTGTTTCAGGCAATTTACATGGCTAATGCGGGTGGCTCCTGGGATAATGCAAAGAAAGTAGTGGAAGTGGATTTAAAAGAAAGAAATACACCATTGCATGAAGCAGCCGTAATTGGTGATACAGTAGGCGATCCATTCAAAGATACTTCATCTGTTTCGCTTAATCCAATTATTAAATTTTCAACTTTGTTTGGATTATTGGCTACAGAAATCGCATTAAAAATGAAGATTGACGCCACTCATGGCATCGGAACAGATTACAGCCCATTTATTGGATGTGCATTTTTGGTAATTGCCTTGGTATTTGTATGGCGTTCTTTCTATAAAATGAGGATTCCGCTTAGCGAGAAAGCAGAAACAAAAGTAGAAGCTAAGAAAGTTAAAGAAAAAATGGAAGTAGAAGTATAATTCCACATACAACTCTTTAAATAGCACCATATAAACTTTGTCAAACGGAGTTTATATGGTGTTTTTATTTACATTGGCCTAGGGGTTCTGAAAGAATTTCTTATCTTTGTATAGCTTACAGAAAGCTTAATTTAAAACAATAAACAATTCAAATATAATACAATAACGCTATGCATAACTGGTTTGAGTGTAAGATAAAATATGAAAAAACTGCTGAAGAAGGCAAAATAGTAAAAGTAAATGAAGCCTATTTGATCGACGCCTTGTCGTTCACAGAAGCCGAAGCACGAATCATTGAAGAGATGAGACCTTTTATTAGTGGCGAGTTCACGGTAGCCAATATTCGCAGAGCCAAAATCAACGAACTGTTTTTCAACGAAACAGGTGACAAATGGTATCGTGGCAAAGTTATGTTTATCACACTCGATGAAGAAAAAGGAGTCGAAAAACGTACTGCTGTAACCATGTTGGTGCAAGCAAGTGACATTAAAGAAGCACTAAACGGGATTACTGAAGGTATGAAAGGTTCCATGGCCGATTATGAAATTGCCGCCATTACCGAAACAACCATCATGGATGTGTTTAAATACGAAGCCGAATAAAAACTTAGATAAGCTGTAATTCGCGACATATTAATCTTTTTCTGAGTAATGTCTATTTCTACCAACATACAATCAATCCGAACGCACATCCCAGCACATGTGCGCTTGGTTTGCGTATCCAAATTTAATCCAAACGAATCCATTATAGCTGCTTATGAAACAGGTGAGAGAATTTTTGGTGAAAGTAAAGTCCAGGAGTTATGCGAAAAACATGAAACGCTCCCACAAGATATTATTTGGCATTTCATTGGGCATCTTCAAACTAATAAAATTAAGTATCTTGTACCTTTTGTTTCGTTGATTCACGGCATTGACTCTTATAAACTGCTCGCTGAAATTGACAAGCAAGCTGCGAAAGCCGGAAAAACAGTCAACTGCCTGCTTCAGGTACACATTGCACAGGAAGAAACCAAATTTGGATTCTCTGCACAGGAGTTGCTTGAAACGTTGAAAGCAGGGGAGTGGAAAGCCCTCAAAAATATTCGCATTTGCGGGTTAATGGGCATGGCAACCTACACGGAAAACCGCGAGCAAATCCGTTCTGAGTTCCGGAAATTAAAATCGCTTTTCGATGAGGTCAAAGATAACTATTTTAGCGACGAATCATCTTTTTGTGAACTTTCCATGGGCATGTCTGACGATTACCTGATAGCGATTGAAGAAGGAAGCACATTAGTCAGGGTTGGAAGTTCTATCTTCGGACAGAGAATGTATCAATAATCAGCCATACTAAACAAATACTTCGTTTACTTCGAGACCTTTTAATTGAATATTTTCGTGTGTAGCCCAAACCACCAGAGGTTTATTGGCCGCTATCCATTCCGAAAGAAAATCAATTATTCTAATCTTCAATTCATCATCTAGGCCGGTCAGCGGCTCGTCGAGCAACAGGACTTCAGCGCAGGCGGCCAAAGCGCGCGCCAATCCAACCCGTTGCTGCTGGCCACCGCTCAATTCGTGCGGATATTTATGTCCCTGGTCAGCCAGTTCCAACCGGAGTAACAAGTATGCAACCAAGTTGCTAACCTCTTGCCGGTGATAACGTCTGGAATCAATCGAATAAGCCACATTCCCGGAAACAGTGAGCCACGGCAATAACCGCATATCCTGAAAAGAATAGCTTACGCTAAAATTCTTCTTGTATTTGATTTCCCCCATGCCGGGAGTATCCAGCCCGGATAACAAACGAAGCAATGTCGTTTTTCCTTTTCCAGAAAATCCCTTCAGCGTCCAGACTGCGCGGGAATCAAATGATTGGTTGAAGGAATTAAACACAGTTGTGCTATTAAACTCTTTATACAGGTTTATCAACGCTATTTCTTTTATTTCAGCAGATTGACCTACTTGTTTTAATTCAAATAATTGAGCCGCTGGAAGCATTCGTTCCATATTGATTTTTCGAATCATCTTAATGACAAATTCAAACAAATAGCTGACAACAATAGCAACAACCGTCCAGGCAATGAGTTCCGAAACATTGATATAGGCCTGAGCCTGCCTCATAGCAGTCCCGATGCCATGAATGGGCTGCGCCAGTACTTCGCCAATAATAATAGCCCGCCAGCCAAAGCCCATGGCCGTGCTGATTCCGGCAAATATGTGAGATTTAGAAGCCGGCAGATAAATGGAAACAAACCGTTTGTAGGATGATTTGCCAAAAGCCTGTGCCATTTCAACATATTTGTAATCCACGCTTTCCAATCCGGTAAGGATATTCTGGTATAAAATTGGAAACATGGTTATCAGAGCAATAAAAACAGGCAACTGCGGTGGCGAAAACCATAAAATAGCAATCAACACCAATGAAACAACAGGCACTGAACGGCTTACAATGATAACAGGCTGAAAAAAGGCTTTCCAGAACGAAGAAAAAGCTGCAATTATAGCAAGCAACAGGGATAAGACAAAAGCAAAAGAAAATCCAATAATGCCACGTAAAATGGTACTGAACAACTCAGTATAAAAGTTATCGCTGGTAAAAAGCCTGGCTGTTTCTTTCAACAAATCGATAAGAGACGGAAAGATAGCCGGAAAACCAATAGACAACGCAATAATTTGCCATACCAAGCCTAAAAACAGGATGGATAGCAAGGTAGGTATGAGTCTGGTTTGTTTCATATAACTAAATTCCACCGAAAAGCATTATAAACTTGATCAGATCTACTTATTCAATCCATATTACTACCACATTCGAAAGCTACAGCTATTCTGCACCCGGAACTAATGGTTTTTTATAAATAAACTCGTTGTCAGGGATTTTTCCGCTCACACTTTTAGGGTTGAATGTATAGAAAATCCGGAGATAACTGTTGATTTCATCATCAATGGTAAATGCAGCTACATAATTGATATTGCACAGGGGAATTGAACGTTGGGCGAGGGCTATATTGGGTGATAACTTATGTTTTACCAATAGTCCTGCCGCTTTTTCCGGTTGTTCGTTTATAAAATTGCAGCTGGTAGAATAGGCTTCACAAACCGCCGACACCAATTCGGGATTATCTGTTGTAAATCTATCGCTTACGAGAAATGCCGTTTGTACGAATACATTCTTATCTGAGTTAAGTAAAAAATCTTCGCAGTATAATTTAGTCACAATATGAATGCTGGAATCCTTAGCCATCAAGGCACTTACCAATGGTTCGGACACTACAGCAAAATTGGTCTTCCTGAGCAACAAAGCTTGAGCTGTTTCATTATTGGTCGTCGACTTATAATCAATTTTTACCTTATCAATCTTGTTTTGTTTAAGCATGCGTTGCAATAAAACATCCGAAGTCAGACCCTGGCCAAAAACAGAAACCGTCTGATTGTTTACTGCCTTGATACTGCGTGCAGAAGTATTGGTCAGTAAATAGAGCGTTCCCCAAACCGGACAAGCCAACATGCGGTAATTAACACCTTTATTATACAGATTAGCTGCCATAACAGTTGGAAGAATGGCAAAATCCAGCTTACCCTGCATCATTAGAGCCTGAATTTGCATAGGTTCACTTTTCAGCATGATTTGAACTTTCTTTCCTTGAATTACTGGCGATTGATCTATCATCTGTATGAAACTCACTGCCGATGGACCATTCAGCACACCAATCCGGATCGTTTCGGGGGTTTTGGTAGAACAGGAGAACAGGAGCATTCCAAGCAAAACGCTCATTAAATATTTATAGAGGCTGATTTTCATATTATGGATACTATTTATTCCTTATTTTCAGCAAAGCGGAGGCTAAAAATAACATTTCATACTAAGCACAAAGATACATATTTTGGTCTTATTTAGCATACCACTTATCATTTCAACCTGTAAAATAAGTATATTTGTACATTAAATAATTTACAGAAACATAAATAAATCAACTATGGCGCAATTGCTTTTTATCATTATCCTTGTAATACTCGTTGCCGATTTCGGGCTGGAACGCTATTTGGCATTTTTAAATATTAAAGAATCGGGAAAAGAACTTCCTGCACTTTTACGCGATATATACGACCCTGAAAAATACGCTAAACAGCAGGATTACTTTAAAACAAACTCCCGGTTCGGAATGTTGACAAGCAGTTTCAGCTTTATTATTATATTGATAATGTTTGCTTTTGGAGGTTTTAGCTGGCTTGATGGTTTAATACAGCAACATGTCCAGGGCCCGGTGTTGACACCCATTATTTTCTTCGGGATATTGTTTTTTGCGAACGACATCCTGAGCATTCCGTTCGACATTTACGACACCTTTGTGATTGAGCAAAAATTCGGGTTTAATAAAATCACCCCAAAACTATTTGTATTGGACAAACTGAAAGGATACGGCATGAGCCTGGTTCTGGGCGGTGGCCTGCTGGCGCTGATTATCTGGATTTACACCCTGACACCTACTTATTTTTGGCTGTTGGCCTGGGCGGTGGTTACTGCATTCAGCTTGTTTATGACCATGTTCTATTCGCAAATCATTGTTCCGCTGTTCAACAAGCAAACACCGCTGGGAGAGGGCGAACTGCGTACTGCAATTGAAAAGTTTGCCTTAAAATCGGGGTTTAACCTGGATAACATCTTTGTAATTGATGGATCGAAACGCTCGACAAAGGCAAATGCTTACTTCAGCGGATTGGGCTCTAAAAAGCGCATCGTATTGTATGATACATTAATGGATAAAATGACGGTAGATGAAATTGTAGCTGTGCTAGCCCACGAAGTAGGCCATTATAAACACAAACATACGCTGATTAATTTCCTGATTTCAATTCCCTATACGCTACTGCTTTTCTTTGCCTTCGGCTTTATCTTGCAGAGTGACGCGTTTGCACAAGCTTTGGGTGGAAGCGTTGCTTCATTCCACCTCAACGCATTGGCGTTTAGCATCCTGTATTCGCCCATATCGTTAGTATTGGACACAGCCATGAACGTACTATCGCGGAAGTTCGAATACCAGGCTGATGCTTTTGCCGCCAAATACAACTACGGAGCACAACTAGAATCGGGATTGAAAAAACTCACGGCTACATCGCTGGGAAACCTGATGCCGCACCCGTTGTATGTATTCTTTCATTATTCACACCCTACCTTGTATCAACGGATCAGTAAGCTAAAATAAAGCTTACCGGATTATTCAATGTAAATTACGAATTATAAATACCATGCTATTAGGAATAATGGGTGCAATGCCCGAAGAGATGGACAAAATAATTGCCGCAATCAGCAACAAGCAAATTGTGGAACGTGGCAGCCGGGTTTATTACCGGGGCGATTTATACGGACAAGAAGTGGTGGCCGTGTTCTCCCGGTGGGGAAAGGTGGCTGCAGCAACTACAGCTACCAACATGATCCTGGACTTCCAGGTAGACCGTATTATCTTTACCGGAGTGGCCGGCGGCATATCGTCGCAGTTGAGCGTGGGGGATATTGTAATCGGACAACGGTTGTATCAGCACGATATGGATGCCCGCCCGCTTATGCGCCGGTTTGAGATTCCGCTGACCGGAAAAACATTTTACGAAACTTCGCAGCAACATGTAGATACCATGGTGCAGGCTGTGTACAACTTTTTGAAAAACAACAGGGAATTCAGGGAAATACTTGCCGGGCAAGGAATACTGAATCCTCAGGCACTGACCGGGGATATTGCCAGCGGCGACCTGTTTATTTCGAGTAGCGGCATGAAACATGCCCTGAGCAGCAACCTGCCATCGGTGCTTTGTGCCGAAATGGAGGGAGCCGCCGTGGCCCAGGTTTGTGATGATTATGACGTGCCGTTGATTGTGGTCCGGGTAATATCGGACGCTGCCGATGAGGAAGCCCATGTTTCGGCCATGGAATTTGTAAACCATCATGCCGGCGACTATTCGCTGTCTATTTTAAAGGAATATATTTCAATTATCAACGCCCACTGATTCACAGCAGACTTGTAGAGTAGGAGTAAAGCTATAGAAAAAGACCTCTAAAAAAAAGCCTCCCCAAAAAAGGGAAAAAGATTTATGATTATCGGATATATGTCCTAAAACTAAAATGTAAACTATTTATAACCTCATTAGGAGTTAAACGTCGGTAGAAACAATTGATCCGGCCTCTGTCTTCGACCCCATACGGGGTCGGACTTTCTTTAGGATGTCTTTTTTCTATCAACCTTGAATCCATACAGGATTCATTAGGATAAATATATGGATAGTATTAAAGCTTCTTCAACATTTCTCGCATTCAATAATCATTTTGCTATCATTTGCCATGGTGCAGGCAAAAAGATAAGTATCACCTCCTTCTTTTATTTTGAGTTTTTTGCGAAGGTCATCCACACTGACCGGATAATTACGGGTAGTGATATTTGCTTTCGGGGTCTTTTCAGCCAATTCTTTCAACTCTTTCTTGGAATTCCCCCAGTGTTGCAGGACTTTAAATACCCGTCCGGGAAAACCGGGCAACAGTTCATCGGAAGTATACAAATGGGTGTTGATATGCAGTTTGTGTACGTTGAACCGTTCGCCAATCAATTTAAAAGCTCCACTCTTCATCACGGCTGCATTGGGCTCGTAGAGGTAAGTGCCAATGGCCGACGTAAACGATGACCGGGCCTGCAGTTCTTCGTCCATCAGGTAGCTGAACACCTGGCTTCCGTTGTTTTTCCCAAAGTTTACGGCCTGCATCTTCTTGTTATCCTCCACTTGCCGGCCAAGAATAAGCAACACCTCCTTGCATTCATTTTCTACGCTGAGAATATGGATTTCGGACACCGTGGGCAATTCCCGCAGGGCGGCCGTGATGTCCATCATGGGCGAAAGCTTGACCATAACGTGCCGGGATTTTTCGAGCAACAGGGCAGACAAAGCGGAGACATCGGGTTCACAATCGGATAGGAGCACGACCTTCTTGCCGCCTGCATCCCGGCGAGCCGGGTCGATAAATATCCAGTCTACAGGTTCCATGCCGGCAAGATATTCCTCGGTTTGGGCATGAACCACCCGGATAGGCTGCCGTTGCAATACCTTGAAATTATGGCTGGCCAGGTTGCACAGTTCAATCTGGCGTTCAACATACGTAGTATGCTTAAACCGGGCAGACATAAAGCAGCAATCCACTCCAAAGCCACCAGTCAGGTCGACCAGGGTATCGCCAGCACAAAGCGTTGACTTATAGGTTGCTGTCGTTTCGGACGATGATTGTTCCAACGAGAGCTGAACCGGGTACAACACTTCATCGTTCAGGTAAAACAAGGGAACTTTGGATTTAATTCTCTGCCTGCCTGCAATTTGCCGGATGGCCAAATCGATATCAATATCCGTTTCATGCTTATACTTTAGTTTCAGAGCGAAAATATCGTCTTTTTCATGTTCCGAAATAAATTGTTTAGTTGCCTGGTTCATGCTGTTAGGTAAAATAGGTTTCAAAATTACAGTATTTAATTATTCTGCGGAAGCATGGATCAGGATATTTTGGGCCCGGATGCAAAAAAGGTGTTCAAAGCCCAGCTCGAACACCTTTTTTGGCAACGTGGAATGTAAGCCATTACCACATCAACACCATCCTGAAATTCATGGCTCCCGGAGGATCTACAGCGAAATCAGAGTTCGTCACGTATACATTCACACCACCCACCACATAATCAAAGTCGATGGTTTGCGTCCACAGGGCTCCGGCTGTATTCTGAAAATGACGGACTGATGGCAAAGGTTGTTGGGCATTGTCAATCATGATATAACCCGTTACAGTACCATCATTAAATACGGTTGAATTAATCTCAGGCATACTAAAGTGGCAAGAATAATACCTGTTAAGTTTGTTTGCATCCAAATTCTCAACCCAGTCGCTTGGTGCGGCAGTTAAATTGATAATTTTGGTATTGGTTCCGGCTCCCTGGGGTGTTTCTTGTTGGCAAGATACCACAAAGAGTGCTACAGAGAATAATAATAAGAGTTTCTTCATAAATAAATAGTTAATAAAATAGCAGGTAAAATCACGTCTGTTGTTTGAGCGTGTGCTTAGAACATGCTTGTTGTTTTGGATGAATAATAATTTTAATGGTTTAAATAATATAAATTTCATGCCCCCTCGTTCCAGTCAATAACGTTGAAAAAAGCTATTCCAATCAGTGAGTCCGGGCATATAAAACTCACACGATACACTGTAAAACAGTTGTTTTGTAAAAGGCTCCTTCCGGAAATCATCCGAAATTTCGAATAGAACGCAGAATGTTCCGGTTTATTTGAACGGATTGCATTGTTTAGGATTTTTTTACGTTGAAATAACTGCGATAAGCCCGGATAAGTATATTTGGGGCCAAAAAATGGGGTATTTTTAGCCTTTGTTCTGTTGTTTTGATTTTTTTTTGGTGAATAGCTTTCTGAAAATGAATTGTGTAGGGGCTTACCGCTAAAAAATATATCCGGCAACCCTTGTGAATCCCGCAAAAAGCAGTACTTTTGTCGCGGGTAAGTCCTGCACGACCAGCTCCCTTTGAACTCCCCCAGGGCTTGACCGCAGCAAGGGTAGAAGGTCGTAGCGGTGCGATGCAGGGTGCTTACCCACTTGCCTCTTTAGCTCAGTTGGCCAGAGCACGTGATTTGTAATCTCGGGGTCGTTGGTTCGAATCCGACAAGAGGCTCACTAAAAAATCCGCTTCCAAAATTTGGAAGCGGATTTTTTGCATCTGCACATTTAGCCTTAAATCCCAAAAAAGGGATCAAGTCAAAAAGTTGTGGGGGAATTTAATTAACGTGAGTTCGATATAAAAAAACAGCTTACAATCAATTAAAAGTAGATTTTAGAATCCCGAAGGGATTCAATGTAAATAACCGCGGGTGTAACCCGTGGTATTTACATTGAATAATCAGAACCCCGAACGGGGTTCAATATCAAATATTTATATTATATATTGAACCCCATTCGGGGTTCACATTCATTCTCTGTCTTTTCCACGGGTTTCACCCGCGGTTATTCATATTTAAGTCCTACGGACTTGTAAAATAGTAAAATTCAAAAGAATCTTATTTCGAAATCATGTTAATTAATCGTAGATATTCTTTAGCCTGAGCAAAAAGAATGGAACATCCCTCACTCCCCTGAATTGCGACCGGAAAGCTTTAACCCGTTTTACCGGAAAAGTTATTTCTATGATCCTTCCCGAACTAAGTATAGCAGCCAGCCGTTAAACCCGGGTGATGATTTCCATGCCAGGCGATGAATTATGCTGTACAGGCAGATAACAGGCCTGGAATTATCTTCACATCGTACCAACCATAACCGTTGCCAACAAAAATAAAGAGGAATATGAATGAAACTGTATCTATCCGGCACGACGGCAAACGAGGGTTCTTATCGGTGAAACCCGATGACACATTGCTGGCCATGATGACTTTCCGCTTTGACGGAAAAACAAAGATGATTATTGAACATACTGAAGTGACACCGGGTTATAACGGAAAGGGTTACGGAAAGAGCTTGGTGGCAAAAGCTGTGGAGTTTGCCCGGGAAAACAAGCTGTCGATCGTCCCCCTTTGCCCGTATGCCCGAAAAGTGATCAACGAAACGCCTGAATACAGCGACGTATTATAAATCAAAAAAGGAATAACAAACCTGCAATAAATCGATATTGAGTAATCTATTTTAAACTCCGCCCCAAAAGGGAGCTTTTAAGAAATATTACCGACACCCTATGGATTTAATATATAAGCCCGTGGTGTATGTGGAAAGAAATTGCTTTAATTTATCGGGGCTTCCGCCCCAAACCCCGACTTCCTTTTTGTCTTAACACAAAAAGGAAGCAAAAAAGTCAAGACTGCGCCCGCTTCACTCGAAAAACGGACACTCAGTTGGCTGAAACCGTCCAAACTCGCTCCTTCGTCGCTCAAACAGGACAGTTTCAAACGCCAACTTCATTGGTTTTTAGCTGCGCTGACCGTTGGTTCGGCTCACCGGACGAGGTCACTCATGAGAATGCTGTGTGCAATTCAATATTATTCGCCTTTTTATTGAAAATATCTTTCAAATGCATTGCGGGTGATATAAATGCTCTCTTGACCTCTCTTTGGGGAATGGGATATCATAAAAAAAATATCCGGCACTATAAGGTACGAATTATATCAACAATAAAATCAATCAGAAACAGATGAAAAACATTATTAAACACTATACCAACGGTGAAGTCACCATAGTATGGGAAGCTGCAAAATGCATTCATTCGGGCAACTGCGCCCGGAATAACCCCGACGTATTCAAACCCGCTGAAAGACCCTGGGTAAAGGCTGAAAATTCAACCACCGCAAAGATCATTGAAACCGTACAGAAATGCCCTTCGGGAGCATTGACTTACTATCTAAACAACGAAGAAAGCAAGAATCGGCCCGAGTAGCGCAACCGGACAGGTTGTGGATATATAAATGGGCAAACACCCGTTAAGCAGAATCAATCGTAAAAAAAAAAACAACATGGAAACGGAAAAAATAAAGTGGGGCATTGACCCCGTGCACAGTGAAATCGGGTTTAAGGTAAGGCACCTGATGATTACCAATATAAAAGGGATATTTCGCGAATTTGATGCCAGCATTTACACCACCGGCGAAGACTTCATGACTGTGGAAATTGACTGCTGGGTGAATCCCGACTCGCTGGATACGGGCGTTGCCGACCGGGATGCCCATTTGAAAAGCGCCGACTTCCTGGATGTTGAACATCACAAGCAAATCACCTTTACGGGCAATACCTACGAGGAGGTGGATCACGACGGAAGCTACGAGCTGTACGGCGAACTGACCCTGAAAGGCGTAACCAGGCAAGTGAAACTGGATGTAGAATTCGGTGGCGTGGTAAAAGATCCCTGGGGGAATGAAAAAGCGGGTTTCAAAATCAACGGGCTGATCAACCGCAAGGACTGGGGGCTCACCTGGAACATGGCGCTGGAGGCCGGAGGCATCTTGGTGGGCGACGAGATCAAGATCAGTTGTGAGGTTGAATTGGTTAAGCAATCCTGAAAAGGCCGGTGCTTAGGTCAGGAGGGAAGCAGTCCGGCAGAATGCAAAACAAAGGGGGGTGTTTCAAAAGTCTATCCGGCTTGGAAGCGCAGCCTGCAAGGCTACTATATACTAGTCCAAGGGCGGCCTTGGGGTTCTGTGAGTGGAATCGGTTTTCGGGCTGCAAGCCCGGCATACTATATTGAAATGAGCTAGTTTGCCCTTTCAGGGCGCATGGTGTATGGGTTGCCCGGAATCCAATGCGTCACTTCGTTTTACATTGGGCTGGTATATGCCGGGCTTGCAGCCCAAAAATGCTTTCAATTTTGAAAAATAAAAGCAAAGAGGATGGCTTGAATGTCCATCCTCTTTGCTTTATACATCCCATACTGCCCCTGCAGCAGGCTAAACCAATGCTATCAATGATGGAACGATATCAGCTGCATATCAAACCGTAACGCCGAGTAGGCCGGAATAGTACCGATAGCCATCGACCCGTAACCCAGTTCCTGAGGAATGACAATGGTCCGTACTTCGCCGGCTTTCATTTGGGCCAGGTTGACAGTCCATCCCAGGATAAGCTGGTTGATCAGAAATGTGGCCGGGGTAGCCGTAGCATTCCCTATAGGAGTGGTGCCCGAATAGGTTTGGTCAAATACGGTTCCGTCTATCAATCGCCCCCGGTAATTCACCTTCACGCTGTCGCCCGACACGGGGCTTCCACTGTCCGGATTGCCCGGGGTGGTAATTTTATGGAAATAATAGATATTGCCAATATTGGTTGGCAGCGTATCTCGCACAAATCCGGCGCTGTCCTTCATATTGTTCACATAATTCTGGTTATCCAGCTGATATTGTGTAGTCACAGGCTCATTGACCGAGGTGCTGCACGACGCAGCCAATAACAGGAATAGGGAAAGAGCCAAAAGATTGAATTTGTTTGTTTTCATTTTTACGTGGATGATAGATTCGTTGATGTTTAAATAAAGCTCCAAAACTACAAATTCCCGGCTGGATATCCGGTTTGTTGTTAAGTAATTTATGAATTAGCAGGATTTTTTAAACTAACAGGCATCAACCAACCAGTCCTGTGCAAATTTCCTAAAGGGAACTTTAGCCGTACTTTTCAGCAGGATTAGTTTATATTATTCCTTTGTTCTATAAAATTAAAAGAGGGAGGGACAAGCGACTTCCAAGTCGCTTGAAAGTGGTTTTATATAAGCGACTTGGAAGTCGCTTGACCCTTACTCTATTTTAAACCACGACTCCTAAATTAGACATTGTGTAGATGCTGCCGGATGGCCATCCAACATTACAGCATGACCTTATGAGGCGAATGGGAAAACACCGGTTGTACGGCCGGAAAAACCTCGCCATGCTGTCCCTTTCTTTTGCCAGCCTTTGTCGGCGGGCATTCCAGCAACTTCACAATGCGGGCCATATGCACCATCCCGGGCAGGGAAGCCACCTGCAAGTGGGCTCGAATGCACTGGCAGTGCGATTTGATGGTATGCGGGCTTCGGGTCAGGATTCCCGCTATATCCATTACGCTTAAATTCTGGAGCAACAGTTCCAGCACCTCGGCCTGGCAGTGGGTGAGGAAGACGTTTTGCAAACGGGCCGAGTAGGCATGCTCCTCGGTATAGTCCGTAAGGCTGGGTCTAAACCACCGGAAGGCCGGCAGGATGACATCCGGGATCCGTTCGGTTTCAATTTTCAGTATGCACGGGTTGCCCGTTGCATTGCACTGTACAACGGATAGATTATGCACATAAGTGCGGTATTTTCCATCTTTTTCCAGCAGGCGCCGGCTAAAAATCATAACAGTATCAGGATATTGGTCGCCCCGGAGCTTGCGCAGGAAATTGCACATTTCCACCTCTGTTTTCAACGAAAAAATCAGGTCGTCGGGGTGAACCAGCTTGTGCAGCATCGACAGGCTATCCACTACAGCAGCATCCAGCGCGGGGTGGTGCAGCCACCGGTTGTTGCCCGACTGATGCAACACAAAACGGCCTTCGCCCAGATTGAAAAACGAAACGGTAAAATTGGTCAGCGACGATTTTTTCAGCAGGTAACGGTTTACCGTATCCAGCTCCGCCATTATTTCGGGAGTTACCGTGCAGGAAAATGACGCCAACAAGTCGTCGCGTTTTTTAAGCAGTTGCAGTACCAGGTGATCGGTCATCATAGTATTATTTTTCATATTATTTTCGTTTCAGGCCAGGGGGGCTGCCGCCGGTTCCATGCCGTCCGGATCCCGGGCAATTCACGGTTATGTAGCTTTCAGCGGAAACATTCCTCATCGGGCCACCCGGCAGCAAGTAAAAACGCCGCAGGCATCTTTATCTTATTTCAATAAAAAAACGGACGGCTATTTCAGCTTGTTTTTTCAGTTAATCACACTGCAAAAAAAGCGAATCTGTTTTAATTATCCGCACATTTTCATAATTATTAACTATAAAGCCCATAAATTCATACCTATGGACTATTTTTTTGCGCCCAATTTATGAGTTTGTTTGCATCGTTTTATCAAACAACGCTCTTTGCATGCTGAATATGCACCCCCGATGCCCCGGACTACAAACTGGCTTGAATATGAACCAGTCACAACCTATCCGGAAGCTCCCTGACAGGAAAAAAGAAGACGCTTAACAGAAATCGGACGTTGCTGACAAGTGATCGGACGCCTCTGACATGAGGTCGGACGCAGCTGACAAGCGGTCGGACGCCTCTGACAAGTGATCGGACGCTGCTGACAAGCGATCGGACGCCTCTGACAAGCGGTCGGACACTGCTGAAAGTTAATCGGACGCTTCTGACAAGTGATCGGACACCTCTGACAAGCGGTCGGACGCCTCTGACAAGTGATCGGACGTTGCTGACAAGCGATCGGACGTTGCTGACAAGCGATCGGATGCCGCTGAAAGTTAATCGGACGCTGCTGACAAGCAGTCGGACAAGGGGAGAGGGGCAGGAGTTTGATTTCAAACAGCAAAAGTTACACAGGGTTTATATCGAACTCACATTAAAATAACCCATAGTGCATTTTATAGATACTTTCAATAAAGACATGAAAGATATCGAATTGCAAACAGCTTGTCAGCTAGTGACCTCGTTCGGTGAGCCGAAAAACAAGTAAGGAAAGTAAAAAAATACCCACTGTTTGACGATCCGCCAGTTGGCGGAGAGGAGTTTGGGGATTTTCGCTTTCCGAGCGCCAGTTTTTCGAGTGAGGCGAGCGCAGTCTTGACTTTTTTTGCTTCGTTTTTTTTGTCAAGAAAAAAAATGAAGTGGGGTTTGGGGTAAAACCCCAAGTGATTTCAATAGTATTTTATAAATGCACTACGGGTTAAAATAACTTATCCCAACATGAATCCGATGGTTCAGCCAGCGTGCTGTCCGGTGGCAATGGCCCGAATCAAGCTATACGGCATTACTTTAAATATATACATTTAATTATCTTTATATAAACAATTTAAATCTATTTAGTTATGACAAACAGACAAATCAGTGTTTTATCGATGTACCGGCGCGTATTGAATTTTTTAAAGAAATACGGTGCCGTGCTGATGGCCCTTCCGGAATTCAACAGCTTGCTATTGGAATACGAAAAGTACCTGATCCAGCTGAATTCGCTGGGCGACCAGCAGGGAACCGACATCCGCGGGCTGCGCACCCAAAAAGAGGTGACCAAGCAATCTACCGGGCTAAAAGCCCTGGACATGAGCCACCGCATTGAAGCCTACGCCAAAATTAAGGGCGATGTGGTGCTGGCCAAAAAGATCCACTACACGGAAACCGACCTGCTCAAATCGTCGGACTACGAATTTATTTCGGCCTGCACCATTATCTGCAATACGGCCGAAGAATTGGGTGGCGAACTGACAAGTTACAATGTAACGCCCGAACTGCAGGCGGATCTGGTGGCAGGATTAGCCGGTTACAAAGCCGTGGTGGATGCACCCAAAGAGGGCTACACGGGCAAAAAACAGGCTACCAACCAAATAAGCGACCTGTTTGCCACCCAGGGTGACGTGTTGGACAAGCTGGATGCCATACTGGAACTGGTCAGGTACACCCAGCCAGCTATGTATGCCGAATACCAGGACACGCGCAAAGTGCTGTACCGCTCGGGCTCGCTGACCGTGAAATGCGAGGTGACCGATGCCGTGACCCACGCCAAGCTGGCGGGAGCCAACGTGGTGTTTATCCTCGACGGCGAGACCGTGCTCGAAAAAACCACCTCGGCCGCCGGGGGATTTACCGTGAAGTCGATGGACGATGGGGCTTACACCGTGGCCGTATCGCGCCTGGGCTATGTGTCCCAAAACCTGACGGTGAACGTGCTGAACGTGGAAATGACTTCCATAAAAGTGGCGCTGGTTCCCAACCCTTAAATCCACACAAACCACTTCCCGGACATGCAACTGTGGCGAATTGCGCTTGCAGTTGCATGTTTTGTATGGTACAGCATAGTCCTTGCAGGGCTTTTTAGTAGAATTACAGAGGAATACGCGTCCCTGCCATCCCGAAAAAACAGAGGCTGAAAGCCTGAATTCTCCCCGGAAACAGCCCCTACAGTCGTTTCAGTTATATAAATACCACAAATGTTCAGATTGTTTATAAATATTTGCCTAAAATGTTTGTTGGTTAATAATATGTTCTTAACTTTGGGGCTTAATTAATTAAAAAGAGTGGGAGAGAGGGGAAGTGACTGCAAAAGGATTTGGACAGATTAAACCCCAACGCATAAAGCTAATAGATTAGGACATCGTGTTCTAACAGCCAGATGTTAGGGGCAAGCTAAAAAAAATAAAGACAAACAATATAATACAAAAGATCATGAAACTAACGAAAGTAGAAGTACACAAATACAAATCTTTTTCTGAGAAACAAGAATTTGAAGTTGATAAGAACATTACTATTCTTGTAGGTATGAATGAATCAGGTAAAACTTCGGCATTAGAAGTAATTGCTAAGACGAATTATTTTCAAGACGATAATGCTTTTAAGTTCAGCTTAACTCATGATTATCCACGAAAAGAAAAAAAGAAAATAGACAAATCGGGTGAGACACCGAAAGCTATAACTTGTTATTATCAGTTTGAAGACAAATTACTTAAAGAAATTGAAGCTGATCTTGGGAAAGGTGTTATTGAGTCCAAAGATTTTAGCGTTACAACAAATTATAACAATGGAGACAATTGGTCTATAGGTACTATTGACAAAAAGAAATTTATTGCTCATAAAACGACCGAACTTGGCATTTCTAGTAATTCAATAAACGAAAAACTTGAAAAGGTAAAAAGCATCGAAGAATTAAAAGCTTTAAAGGCTGAATATACTGAAGAAAAATATACTCAAGGAATAACGACTTTTGAAAAATATTTTAAAAATGAATGGAAATGGAGTCATGACCCAATTGGTGAATATATAGCAAGAATCTATCTAAAACCCAATAGACCAAAATTTCTCTATTATGACGAATATTTTTCTCTTCCATCAAGAATTAGTATTGAGAAATTACAGAAAAATATATTAGATGAAAATGAATATAAAACTGCTAGGGCCTTATTTGAACTTGCAGACATCAATATAAAAGAAATTATTCAGGCAGCTAGTTTTGAAAATTTCATTGCAGAGTTAGAAGCAACAGAAGCAATAATTTCAGATGAGTTATTCAAATATTGGCAAACTAACAAGAATCTACAAATCACTTTTCAAATTGACAAAATTGAAGAAACTGATAGTAGAAGTAACACAAGAATAGTAGAACACATTTTAGATGTCCGTGTCAAGAGCAAAGGCGTTTCATTGCCTCTAAGAAATAGAAGTAAGGGGTTCAACTGGTTTTTCTCATTCTTAGTTTGGTTTAAAAAAATACAGGAAGATGCTAGTTCTAACTACATTTTGTTGTTAGATGAACCAGGTCTTAATCTACATGCTTCTGCTCAATCAGACCTATTAAGATTCCTAGATGATTTATCGGTTAACTATCAAATAATTTATTCAACTCATTCTCCGTTCATGATTTCTCCCGATAAGTTAGACAGGGTAAGAACTGTTCTTGAAACAGATGAAGGTTCTGTTGTTTCGGATAGTATTCAAGAAAAAGACCCAAATACTTTATTTCCGCTTCAAGCTGCGTTAGGTTATGACATTGCTCAAAATCTTTTCGTTTCTATGAAAAATCTTCTTGTTGAAGGTGTTTCTGATTTAATTATGCTCACAACTATATCTGGAATCTTAGAAACTGAAAAGAGAGAATTCTTAAGACCTGACATTACGATTGTTCCAACTGGAGGTTTAGAAAAGGTCGCAACATTTATTTCATTACTAAGAGGTTCAAAGTTAGAAATTGCTTGTTTGTTAGATTCTTATACTGACCCAAAAGGAAAAGAGAAGTTGGAAACACTAATTAGAGACAGAATAATTCAGAAAAATAAAATACGATTCTTTGATGAATATCTTGAATCACATGACAAAGCAGACTTAGAAGATTTATTTGCTAAAGAAGACTATTTAAAACTTTTTAATTCAGCGTTTTCAGAATACAAAGATGTAATACAAACAG